>Ga0316205_10003989_pt1 | contig 13375 bp, 12 predicted proteins | sample 3monthpyrite_MG_FD_204941 | JGI IMG/M metagenome (GOLD analysis project Ga0316205, IMG submission 204941) | Microbial mat bacterial communities from mineral coupon in-situ incubated in ocean water Damariscotta River, Maine, United States -... | ecosystem: Environmental > Aquatic > Marine >... | reverse complement strand
CCATAAGGCCCTCCTGTCCATCCAGTATTTACCAACCAAACATTCACTCCTGCATCTTGCATTTTTTTGCTAAGCATTTCGGCGTATTTTGTTGGGTGCAATGGCATAAATGGTTCTCCAAAACATGCAGAAAATGAAGGTACAGGCTCATCTATTCCTGCTTCAGTTCCTGCCACTTTTGCAGTATATCCTGAAATAAAATGGTACGCTGCTTGACCTGGTGATAATTTTGAAATTGGAGGTAAAACACCAAAGGCATCTGCTGTTAAAAAGAAAATGTTTTTTGGGTTATTGGCATAGGATGGTTGTTGAATGTTATCTATATGATAAATAGGGTAACTTACACGAGTGTTTTGTGTAATACTACTATCTTTATAATCCACCTCGTCATTGTCCTTGAAAATAACATTCTCTAATATTGCACCTGGCTTAATAGCTCTAAATATGTCTGGTTCTTTTTCTTCAGTTAAGTCAATTACTTTGGCATAACATCCGCCTTCAAAATTAAAGATACTATTTTCTGCTGTCCAACCGTGTTCATCATCGCCTATTAATTTTCTGTTTGGATCGGCTGAAAGCGTTGTTTTTCCTGTACCAGAAAGACCAAAGAAAATAGCCGTATCACCATCTTCACCAACATTAGCAGAACAGTGCATTGGCAAAACATTTTTATCTACTGGTAAAATCATGTTCAACGCTGAAAAGATTCCTTTTTTCATTTCGCCTGTGTAAGCAGAACCACCAACAAGTGCTATTTTTTTTGTAAAATTTAAAATAGAAAAATTGCCTTGTCTTAAACCATAGCTTTCTGGTTTTGGGCATTCATAACCTGGTGCACAAAGCACCAACCATTCTTCTTTAAAATTTTCAAGTTCTTCTGCGCTTGGTCTTAGAAACATATTATAGATAAACATGTTAGACCAAGGGTATTCTGTAATGGTTCTAACGTTCATTTTATATTTTGGGTCAGCGCAAACATAACCATCTCTTGCATAGATTTCTTTTCCGCTAAGGTAGTTTTCTATTTCAGATTGTAAAAAATCGAAATTTTTAGGAGAAATAGCCTTATTGGTTTTTCCCCACCATACACGATCTTTTGTATAATCATCTTTTACCAAAAAACGGTCTTGAGGAGAACGGCCTGTATATTTGCCAGTATTAATGGCTAAGGTCCCATTGGCGGTTTCCTTTCCCATTCCTTTTTCAACTGTAATGGCCTGTAATTGTTTGGGTGTTAATTGATAATTTACTTTGGCATTCTTGATTCCATATGTTTCTAACGAAATCGATTTCGAAGTTTGGGTGTTATCCACCATAATTTTGTGTGTTGTTTAAAGTACAAAAATATAAATTTTTATAAACTCCTTATTCAAAAACTTGATATTATTCTTCCTTAATTTTAATAAATCCAACAAGCATAACTATCCAAGACAGTATAAGCAAGAAACCACCTATTGGAGTTACAAAAGCAATTGTTTTAAAATCAAATGATGTAAGTGCGTTAGTCGCCAAACCGTAAATTGAGCCTGAAAACATCAACACACCTATAATTATTAGATAAAGTATTGCCTTTTTTGTGCTAGTTTTTAAATATTGGGTATGTGCAACAAACATAAGTAACAATGCATGGTACATTTGATACTTCACTCCTGTTTGAAAAGTGTCTATAGCTTCTATTGAAATTTTGTTTTCTAAGCCATGAGCTGCAAAAGCACCTAGCAATACGGCGAACAATCCAAAAATGCTTGCTGCGATTAATATTTTTTTGTTCATATTATTTATTGGTTTTAAGTTTTAAAAACAATTTCATTTATTACATTCGTGAAACATTTAACAACAAAATTACTCAACTAATTTCACTATGCGAAAGATTTTGGTTATTGGCTCTGGCAAATCAGCATCATACTTGATAAAATATTTTTTAGATAAATCGGAATCTGAAAATTTACACATTACCATTGGTGATATTTCATCTAAAAATGCAAAAAAACTTATTGGCAATCATAAAAACGCTAATGCAATTACATTGGATGTTTTTGATAAGACCTCACGATCTAATGCCATAAGTACAGCAGATATTGTAGTATCTATGCTTCCTGCTAGATTCCATATTGAAGTAGCAAAAGACTGCATCAAATTTGGGAAAAACATGGTCACTGCCTCTTATGTAAGTGAAGAAATGCATGCATTAGATAGTTCTGCGAAGAACAAAGGCCTCATTTTCATGAACGAAATTGGTGTTGATCCTGGAATTGACCACATGAGTGCGATGCAAGTCATAGATAAAATAAGGGATAAAGGAGGGGAAATTATATTGTTTGAATCGTTTACTGGTGGATTAGTAGCTCCTGAAAGCGATAATAATTTATGGAATTACAAGTTTACCTGGAACCCTAGAAATGTAGTTGTTGCTGGACAAGGTGGAGCTGCCAAATTTTTACAGGAAGGCACTTATAAATACATTCCTTATCATCGTTTATTTAGGCGAACTGAGTTTTTAGATGTTGATGGTTATGGACGTTTTGAGGCTTACGCCAATCGTGATTCATTAAAATACCAAGAGGCTTATGGCTTAGAAAGTGCTAAAACTTTGTATAGAGGCACTATGAGACGTGTTGGTTTTAGTCGCGCATGGCAAATGTTTGTATTGCTTGGAATGACAGAGGATAATTATACTATTGATGATAGTGAAAACATGAGTTACCGCGATTTTATAAATGCCTTTTTACCTTACAGTCCTACGGATTCTGTGGAATTAAAATTTAGACATGCTTTAAAAATTGATCAAGATGATATTGTTTGGGATAAGCTAGAGGAATTGGATGTTTTTAACCCTAATAAAATGGTAGAGCTCAAAAAAGCGACTCCTGCTCAAATTCTTCAAAAAATACTTATGGATAGTTGGACTCTAGATGAAGATGATAAAGATATGATTGTGATGTACCATAAATTTGGTTATGAATTGAAAGGGAAAAAATATCAAATAGATTCGACTATGGTGTCTATTGGTGAAGATCAAACCTACACAGCCATGGCAAAAACAGTTGGATTACCAGTAGCCATAGCAACACTTGGTATTTTAAATGGGAAAATAACCACTCCAGGTGTTCAAATCCCAATTTTAAAAGAAGTGTATGAACCTATTTTGAAAGAATTGGAAGACTTCGGGATTGTATTTAAAGAAAAAGAAGTGGCTTATTTAGGCTATAATCCTCTAAGCGTTTAAACTTTCAGTTTGATATGCTTTTAGTATTTTTATGTTTTATTATGAAATATAAAAACGAATGAAGTTTATAAATCAAAACTTACATATAGATGGTATTGACAAAAAGATACTTCGTGCATTAATGAACGATGCTAGAACACCTGTTTTAGAGATTGCAAGACAAGTTGGAATTTCTGGAGCTGCCATTCACCAAAGGCTACGAAAACTGGAGAAATCTGGTTTACTAGCTGGTTCTAAATTTATAATTAACCCAAAAGTATTAGGTTATACAACCATGGCATTTGTTGGTATTTATTTAGATAAAGCCATGAATAACCCAGACGCTGTCAAACAATTACAAAAAATCCCTGAAGTATTGGAGTGTCATTATACTACTGGAAACTGGAGTATCTTAATAAAAATTCTTTGTAAGGATAATGAGCACCTAATGCATGTTTTAAATAAGGAGATACAAACAATTCAAGGTGTTTCAAGAACGGAAACCTTTATATCATTACAGCAACAAATTAATAGGCAGATTAAGATATAAATGTTTTTTTTCTTTTTGAAGTTTTAGGTTTTTAAAACCTGTGAGGCCTGTTTTAATAAAGTAAAAGCTCCTACAATTCAAGATCTTTTTCCTGCCATAAAAGTAGAAAAAACTCAAACAAAATTATTTGATGCTTCCTTTAAAGTACCTGATGTCGATGTCTGGAGTATCGGTGTCTCTTAAAGGAGTATCGGTGTCACTTTAAGTGACACCGATACTCAAACTTAGTACTCAAGCTTAGTGTATGTATTTCATAAGAAAATTAATCGCGTCCCCCAAAAACCTGAAGCGCCCAATATAATAAAGATGCTAGTGCTCCAATTGCAGCCACTAAATAAGTACGTGCAGCCCATTTAAGTGCATCTTCCGATCCTTTATACTCTTCTTGGGATACCATGTTTTTGTTCTTTAACCAAGCTAAGGCTCTATTGCTAGCATCATATTCAACAGGTAGGGTTATAAAACTAAACAAGGTTGCAAAACCCATAAATATTAAGCCAGCTACTGATACCCAAAAACCTAAACCAGCTCCTGATGCAGCTCCAAAAATGATACCTCCAATAACCAACCATTGTGACATGCCTGAGGTAACACTAACAATTGGTACTAGGGCAGAACGCATTCCTAAAGCACTATACGCTTTGGCATGTTGTACAGCATGTCCACACTCATGCGCTGCGACTGCAGCAGCTGCGGCATTGCGTTGATTATAAACTGTTTCACTTAAATTTACTGTCTTGTTCTTTGGGTTGTAATGATCTGTTAATTGTCCTGGAACCGAAATAACCTCTACATCAAAAATACCATTATCAGAAAGCATCTTTTCGGCAATTTCTTTTCCAGTCATACCATTTCGCAATTGCACTTTAGAGTACTGTGCAAACTTTTGTTTTAGTTTGTTACTCACTAACCAACTTACTAGAGCAATAGCTCCAATTAATATATAATATCCAATCATTTTTTTTCTAATTTATTAATGTAAAGTTACTTTATTATAACAAATAATGAGCCAAATAAAAGTTAAGAAATTTTGTCAGTCACACTTAAAAAACTCCTTCTCTTTTTAATTGAAAGTGTCACAAAGTAACGGAAGGTTTTTAATTACCTCACAAGACCTCACAGGTTCTCGAAACCTGTGAGGTCTTGGAATTAGCCAACAATATTTACGATTTTTCCAGGAACCACAATTACTTTTTTAGGTTCGCGACCTTGTAATTGCTCTTTGGTCTTGTCGTTTGCTAGTACAGCTGCTTCAATATCTTCTTTGCTTAAATCTAAAGGCAATTCCATAGTAAAGCGCATTTTACCATTAAAAGAAATAGGATAATTTTTAGTGCTTTCTACCAAATGACTTTCATCAAATTTTGGAAAAGATGCAGTTGAAATAGATTCGTTATGACCTAACTGGCTCCACAACTCTTCAGCAATATGTGGTGCATAAGGTGAAATCAATACCAACAATGGTTCTAGTATCACTTTGCTTGTACACTTTTGTGCTGTTAACTCATTTACTGCAATCATAAAAGTTGAAACTGACGTATTAAATGAGAAGTTCTCAATATCTTCTTCTACTTTTTTGATGGTTTTATGAAGTGTTTTAAGAGCCTCCCCTAACCCCTCCGAAGGAGGGGAACTCGTTACGTAAAAACTTCCGTTTTCACTTTGATGATAAAGCTTCCAAAGCTTTTTTAAAAAATTATGAACACCTGTAATACCTGCTGTATTCCAAGGTTTATATTGCTCTAAAGGCCCAAGAAACATTTCATAAAGCCTTAAACTGTCCGCGCCATATTGCTCACAAATGTTGTCTGGGTTTACGACATTGAACCAACGTTTAGACATCTTTTCAACTTCCCTACCAACAATGTATTTTTCATCTTCTAAAATGAACTCTCCATTAGCGAATTGTGGTTGCCACTTTTTTAATTCATCGACATTTATTTCATCAGATGAATTAACTAAACTTACATCAACCCTAAGTTTTTCGACATTATATTCTTTACTTAATCCTTTTGAAACATATTTATTAGTTCCTGACACTCTATATACTATTGCACTAGTTCCTAAAATCATTCCTTGATTAATCAACTTTTTAGCAAACTCATCATGAGGTACCAAGCCTTTATCAAACATAAACTTTTGCCAGAAACGTGAATATAATAAATGTCCTGTAGCATGTTCGCTTCCACCAATGTATAAATCCACTTGTTGCCAATAGTTAATGGCTTCTTGAGAGAAAATTTCATTCTCATTAAGAGGATCCATGTAACGATTAAAATACTGTGAGCTTCCTGCCCAACCAGGCATGGTGTTGAGTTCTAAAGCCCCTCCTAACCTCCCCAAAGGGGAAGAATTCTCAAATTCCTCTTTTGATACCACATTAGCTTCGTCACCATATTGCAACCAATGCCATTTTTTAGCATTTCCTAAAGGTGGTTCGCCTGTTTCGGTTGGTAAATATTTTTCTACTTCTGGTAAGGTAATTGGTAAATGCTTTGCGTCAATCATTTGAGGCATTCCGTTTACATAATATACTGGAAATGGTTCACCCCAATAACGCTGTCTGCTAAACACTGCATCACGTAATCTGTAATTGGTTTTTCCTTGACCTTGACCTAGTTTTTCTAATTCGTAAATAGCCCTTTTGACAGCTTTTTTATAGCTTAATCCATTTAAGAAATCGCTATTAGCAATAATGGTGTTTTCCTTATCAGCAAAAGCCTCTTCAGAGATATTGACACCTTCAAAAATATTTGGAATAGGAATATTGAAATGTTGCGCGAAATCGTAATCACGTTGATCACCACATGGTACAGACATCACAGCACCTGTTCCGTAACCAGCTAATACATAATCGCCAATCCAAATAGGAATTGGTTTTTTAGAAAAAGGATGCTCTGCATAGGCTCCTGTAAACGCACCTGAAATGGTTTTTACATCTGCCATTCTATCGCGTTCGCTACGTTTTGCAGTTGCTTCAATATAAGCTTCAACTTCAGCTCTTTGTTCTGGTGTGGTGATTTTTGATACTAGTTCGTGTTCTGGCGCAAGCGTCATAAAACTCACACCGAAAATAGTATCAGGACGTGTGGTGAATACATCGATTTTATGTGACCCTTCGACTGCGCTCAGGGTGACATTTGGAATGACATTGAAGGTTACAGACGCACCAACCGATTTTCCAATCCAATTGCGTTGAATTTCTTTTAGTGGCTCAGGCCAATCAATAGTTTCTAGTCCTTGAAGTAAACGCTCTGCATAAGCAGAAATTCGCATACTCCATTGTGTCATTTTTTTACGGATTACAGGATGTCCTCCACGTTCGGATACACCATTTACGATTTCATCATTCGCCAACACAGTTCCTAAAGCTGGACACCAGTTAACTTCAGTTTCAGCTAAATAGGTTAATCTATATTGCAATAATATTTCCTGTTGTTTTTCAGAAGAAAACGCTTTCCATTCTTCAGCAGAAAAAGCTTCCACATCATCATCACAAACTGCATTTACGTTTGTATTTCCTTCCGAAGAAAATCGTTTTATCAATTCAGTAATATCTTCAGCTTTATCAGCATCCTTATTATACCAAGAGTTGAACAATTGAATAAAAATCCACTGCGTCCATATGTAATAACTTGGGTCAGACGTACGCACTTCACGAGACCAATCGAACGAAAACCCAATTTGGTCTAACTGACGACGATAGGTCTTAATGTTTTCTTCCGTCGTAATTGCTGGATGTTGACCCGTTTGAATCGCATATTGTTCTGCTGGTAACCCAAAGCTATCATAACCTTGAGGATGCAAGACATTAAATCCTTTATGACGCTTGTAACGTGCATAAATATCACTGGCAATATAACCTAATGGATGCCCAACATGCAATCCAGCGCCAGATGGATAAGGAAACATATCCAACACATAATACTTAGGAGCCTCCTCCTGACCTCCTCCAAAGGAAGAGGGATTGGTTGCTTTAAACGTTTGGTTTTTTGCCCAATAGTCTTGCCACTTTTTTTCTATCTCGTTGAAATGGTATTTCATCGTAATGTTTTCGGTAATTAAAAGCGCAAATTTACGGTTTATAAACAAACTGTAAAACCTTTATATTTAATAAATACGCTAGTTTTAATAACTAAAATCAAAATTGTGAAATATTAGATTTACTTTTGAACATAATAGATTTTGATTAAACCTTCCAATATTGAAAAGCAATTTGTTTAAAGCGCATTTAGCCTTACTTGGTGCCAATGTTATTTATGGAGCAAATTATTTGATTGCCAAAGGTATCATGCCTAACAAAATAGGTCCTTCTGCTTTTGTATTTATTCGTTTGTTTTGTGGCGCTATATTATTCTGGATTATTAAATTTTTTATAAAAGAGCGAATTGCTAAAAAAGATATGCTACGACTAGCACTTTGTGGCTTGCTTGGTGCAGCAGCCAATCAATTACTCTTTTTTAATGGATTGAACCTGACTTCACCTATTGATGCCTCTATTATTATTACCTCTATTCCTGTTATGGTTTTAATTTTTAGTGCATTTCTACTTAAGGAAAAAATTACTTTAAATAAATTACTCGGAATTACTATTGGCGGCATTGGTGCAGTATTGCTTATTTGGTACGGAAATACAGCAGAAGGAACTAGTTCGTTTTTGGGTAATTTATTAGTGTTTCTAAATGCTTGTAGTTATGGGCTCTATTTGGTAATCGTAAAACCATTAATGAAAAAATACAACTCTATCACACTAATTAGTTGGGTCTTTTTGTTTGGTTTTATTTTTATGTTTCCGTTTGGAATAGGTGATTTATTGTTAACCGATTTTGCAGCATTTGATTTAAATACTTATTTAGTAATTGGGTTTGTGGTCATTTTTACAACATTTTTCGCCTACTTATTTAACATTTACGCATTGAATTATGTGTCACCTTCTGTTAGTGGAAGTTATGTGTATTTACAACCAGCAGTGAGTTTTATTATGGTAAGTATCTATGCTTATGGATTTGGAAGTAGTGAATATGCACAAGACATTAACTTGGTTAAAATATTAAGCACTTTATTGGTAGTTTCGGGTGTATATTTAATAAGCAGAAAACCTAAAGCAACACTAACTTAATCCTCGAGCATTTCTTTCTTGAGGTAGTAAACAATGATAGGTAAAACTATTTGCAGGAGTTGTTATGTGCAAATCTTTACCTTGTCTTACAATGTAACCGTTAAAATTATCGAGTTCACTAGGTCGTCCTTCCATGATATCGCGCTGCATGGACGCTGTTGTTTTGTAGTTCAAATTGTCCACCACTTTAAGTACCATTTCAATATCTTCATTAGATAACCCTATACCTTTAGCATTCGCAATGGCAACAATTTCATTGGCAGTTTGATACATAATTTGCCTTAACTCTTCATCTGCCCTAATGACACCAAAAACAGAGCGTGTCATAGCTCCAATACCACTAATGGTAGCTATAAATAGAAATTTTTTCCAGATATCTAAATGTATATCATCAGAAACCCTGTTTTTTATTCCAGCTTTATCAAGTAGTGTAGCAACTTTTTGAACCCGCTTTGTACTTTGATTATCATATTCTCCAAAAACAATTTCAGGTTCAAATGCAAAATGGTCAATCACTCCAGGCGCTTCCATTTTACTCACAATTTTACATAATCCTGCTAGTACGATTTCTTGGGGCAAAATAGCTCTTAAGTTATCCGCATTATTAGCACCATTTTGTAAAGGTAACACCATTGTATTTTTGGTAACAACTTCTTTAATCTGTTTGGCTACATCTTCAATTTGCCATGATTTTACACCTAGGATTACTAAGTCTATATTATTTAGCTCATTAAAATTGTCTGTTGTTTTTGGATGTACAGTAAAATCACCATTGATACTTTTTACTTTTAATCCATTAGTTTTTATTGCTTTAAGTGTATTTCCTCTGGCAACAAAAGTGACATTAAAACCTGCTTGTGTTAATTTTCCTCCAAAATAGCCTCCTACTCCTCCAGCACCTACTACAACAATGTTCATATGTTTTAGTTATTATAATTATAGATTAAAGATACTTTTATATTTTTACGCTAACAAGAAAAAGTTTATGAGTTCAGCATTTGAAAAACATCAAAAACGTCGTTTAATATCGTCTTATTTTTCAGTAGTGATTAGTATTGCTTTGGTATTGTTTTTATTAGGTTTATTAGGCATGTTGGTTTTGAACGCTAAAACAATTTCTAACAATTTTAAGGAGCGTGTCGTCATGACCATTTACTTGAATGATACTGCTAAAGATGTTGAAATTAATCAGCTTGAAAAGAGTTTAACCCTTGCCAGTTATGTAAAGGAAACCAAATATATTTCTAAAGAAGATGCAGCCGATTTTATGAAGGGCGAGTATGGCGAAGACTTTTTAGATGATATTGGACACAACCCTTTACAAAACTCTATTGATGTTAACTTAAAAGCTGATTTTGTTACCGAACAGCGATTGGATAGCATCTCACAAGCTACGTTAACTAAAAAATTTGTGGATGATATTCGTTATGATAAAGATTTAGTATCGATGATGAACAGTAATGTAAAACGCATTAGCCTTTGGGTGTTAATTATTAGTGCGTTGTTTACATTAATTGCTGTATTGCTTATTAATAGTTCTATTAGGTTGTCTGTTTATTCAAAACGATTCACCATAAAAACCATGCAAATGGTTGGTGCTACAAAGCAGTTTATAAGACGTCCTTTTATTTGGAAAAGTATTAAGTTAGGGGTTATTGGAGCTATTTTAGCCTTAATAGGAATGGCTGTTGTTTTATATTACGTTGACAAAACATTTGCCGATTTACATTTGTTAAGCAATCCAATATTAATAGGGAGTTTGTTTTTAGGCGTGTTTGTTCTTGGTGTTGTAATTACTTGGATTAGCACCTATATTGCCACACAACGTTTCTTGAATTTAAAGACTGACCAGTTGTATTATTAGTGTTAGGTAAAAACTAAATTTAAATAAGAACCGTTGTATATTTAAGCGAACATAATCAAAGATGAAACGAATTATTCCTTTTTTTGTCCTTGCCCTTTTTCTTTCTGTATTTCTAGTATTAAAATCGTGTATTATAAGCAATCCACAACCTGAAAATTGCGAAGTGGTTGAGATAACTATTAAAAAAATAACCGAAGGTTCATCCTATGATATCGTGTTTCATGACACAGGAACAGATTACTATTATATCAATAGAGGTTTAGAACAAGGTTTAAATTTAGATTCCCTTAACGCTAAAGTTTTAAATAAAACCGTTACTTTGCACTTACCAAAACTATTGTTTGGCACATCAGAACATATTGCACAAATAGCAATTGGTGATGAGATTATTTTTACCGAGTTTAATTAATTATGGGAGAACAAAAACGAAAGCAAGACACGAAAAGTAATTTCCTGTTTGGAAAAAAGAACTATAAATTCATGCTCATTGGCATTGCTTTTATTGCCTTAGGTTTTATTTTAATGTCTGGTGGTGGTAGTGATGACCCAAATGTTTTTGATGAAAGTATTTTTAGTTGGAGGCGTATTAGGTTAGCACCAACATTGGTTCTTATTGGTTTTGGTATCCAGGTGTATGCCATTCTTTTAAATCCTGATAAAACAAATTCCAATAAATAAAATTCCTATTCCTATTTTAAGGCCACCCTATTTTAATACATTTGCCCCATGGAAGTAATTGATGCCATTTTATTAGGAATTATTCAAGGGTTAACCGAATTTCTTCCAGTATCTTCTAGTGGTCATTTAGAAATTGGCAAAGTCATTCTTGGTGACAATTTAGTCCCAGAAGAAAGTCTTCTATTTACAGTTGTTTTACATTTTGCTACTGCCTTAAGTACTATTGTTGTTTTTAGAAAAGATATTTACGACATTCTTAAAGGCGTCTTTGCTTTTAAATGGAATGATGACACCCAGTTTGTAGCAAAAATAGCGCTCTCAATGCTTCCTGCTGCTTTTATAGGATTTACATTCGAAAGTGAATTATCAGCACTTTTTGGAGGAAATATTAAACTAGTTGGTTTTATGCTAATCATTACAGCATTGTTGTTATACTTAGCCGATAAAGCTAAAAACACCAATAAAAAAGTATCGTTCTCCAATGCCCTGGTTATTGGTTTTTCACAAGCCATTGCGATGTTACCAGGAATTTCTCGTTCGGGAGCTACTATTTCAACCTCTGTGCTTTTAGGCAACGATAAAACAAAAGCTGCACGTTTTTCTTTTCTAATGGTCGTGCCTTTGATTTTTGGGAAAATAGCCAAAGATATTTTAAGTGGTGAACTGACTTACAATAGTCAAAATTTTACTATACTCTCTATTGGTTTTATTGCTGCTTTTGTTTCAGGATTGTTCGCTTGTACCTGGATGATTGCTTTAGTGAAAAAAAGTAAGCTAAAATACTTTGCTTATTACTGTGTTATTGTTGGTTTAATTGCCATTGGCGTTTCATTTTATAATTAGATGAAACCCCATAATGGGCATTTGGTTAAAATGACCTTGCCAAGCTAAAATATTAAGTCGTTGAGCAAAGGTTACTATAAAATTTAAATAAGTGAAATCTCTAGAAGACTTTAAAAACGGTCAAACATTACTCATAGACAAGCCTTTAAATTGGACCTCTTTTCAGGTGGTTAATAAGTTACGATGGCATATTAGAAAAACCTTTAATATAAAAAAAATAAAGGTTGGTCATGCAGGAACTTTAGACCCTCTTGCAACAGGTTTATTAGTTATTTGTACTGGGAAAATGACCAAGCAAATCAACATATTTCAAGGTCAGGTTAAAGAATATACAGGAACTTTTGTATTAGGTAGTACAACGCCATCATTTGATTTGGAAACCCAAATAGATAAGACGTATCCAACAGAGCATATTTGTGAAAATTTAATTAAAACAACTACAAAACAGTTCATTGGAGATATTGAGCAATATCCTCCAGTATTTTCAGCCATTAAAAAAGATGGGAAACGTTTGTATGAATTTGCAAGAGCTGGAGAGACTGTAGAGATAAAATCCCGAACAGTAACAATCAAAGAATTTGAGATTATAAGGTTTGAAAACAACGAAGTTGATTTTAGGGTGGTTTGCACTAAAGGCACTTACATTCGTTCCCTTGCTAACGATTTTGGAAAAGCACTGCAATCTGGTGGACATTTAACGGTTTTAAGACGTAGTAAAATTGGCGATTTTCATGTTGATGATGCACTTTCAATTGAAAATTTTATAGAAAGCTTACCTTCGGAATAATTCTTGATAATGATTTTGCTTCTAACAAAACTAATCTATGAAGCAATTATTTACAGTTCTTTTTCTATTAACATCATTTGTTGTTTTTTCTCAAAGCGATACGGAAACAAACGGATTTTATTACAAAATTTCTTTAGCAACGACCTTAACTATTAATGAGGAATACACGATAACTCAAGATGATGATACAGGTTCTTTAATCCTTCCAAGTGCTTTTTTTATTAATAATACATTTGGCTATAGATTTGACGAACGCTCGGTTATTGGGCTTAATTTAGAATACAATTGGCATTCAGAGAGTGGTTTGCATTTTTTTCCTGCTCATTTAA
>Ga0316205_10003988_pt1 | contig 13376 bp, 10 predicted proteins | sample 3monthpyrite_MG_FD_204941 | JGI IMG/M metagenome (GOLD analysis project Ga0316205, IMG submission 204941) | Microbial mat bacterial communities from mineral coupon in-situ incubated in ocean water Damariscotta River, Maine, United States -... | ecosystem: Environmental > Aquatic > Marine >... | reverse complement strand
AGCAGGCTGAAAACTTAAGAGATGAAACGATGTCTGATATCGCCAATGGCGATCTGACAGTAACCGATGGTAATAAGCAACTGGAGGCCATTCGTTGGTTGCGGCGAGTGACGATACATGTGCATAAGATAATGATGCACTTAGGGAAAGAAAAATAACTGTTGAATTATAAATGTCTTCTTTGACTACATAGCAGGTGTTTTTGTAAAGGTGCGATGACTCAAATTGACCCAAAGCGAACAAATTAGTTAATTGTGATTTAGCTTATTCAAGACTTTTTGAACCTGTAAGTATTACCTGATGTTGTAATTTAATCTATATTAGTGAAAATTGGGATCTGAACCCGGTTTTAATATATTTATAGTAATTATGATGAGAAATCTGATATAAATGTTGTTATAGCTCAGGCCAACATAATTGTGTTCCTGAGCATCACTAATCTTTATGATAGTTCTACATTTACACTACATGCATTACTAACAAATATTCTTCTATTCTCAAGTTAACTTATTGTATCCATGCTCTAATTAAAATGACGAGAAGTTTAAAATAATAGCCTGAGAAGGAGCATTACAACTGGAAACAGATGACCCATCATTAATATTACCCCAGTTTGGGTTAGTAGTACCGATACATGGACGAAGTGTATTTCTAGCATTGCAAGAACAAGTGCCAGTACCACCTGAACTATCAGTATTAATCTCAATGCCAGTACATGTTCCAACATTCCAGGTATCACTACCAATAGTTACAGAAGCAACTGCACCGTCACGTAATGCCGTTGCTATATTTGGAACCTCGACAGGATCGCAACTTATGGTTCCAACGCCATTAGGATTGATTAATTGAACACAGCTATATTTTGTAGGCTCCAAGGATGCACGAAAAGCATCCCAGGATGTACAAGCAGTTGCTGATCCAGTACCGGCCACGAAATTATCTGAATATTTTTTACCTGTCACGAGCCTTGTTAGCAGTGTATTGACTGAATTAATAGAACCTGCATTAGTCGAAATATTAGTATCGTTATCATTTACTGCCGTTTTTATATTATCTAATGTAGTAGTGGTTAACGGATCACCTGAAGTATATGTATCACTTATAGAACCCGCTATGACTAGTTGACTATTAAATGTCAGTGTAACTACTACTGCAAGTATACCTTTTAATTTCATCACTCTCTCCTTTAACCAATACATAAATCTTTTAAGGATTTAACATCTATTAATTTCTATTCAAGTTTTTAAATACTAAAATATTTATCGTTAAATAGAATTCCTACTCAAGTGTACAACTGCCGATAAGCGAAAATCCTATTACGCATGGACATATAATTTGTATATTCGTGACATTAGCCCCACTCACCGTACCAGTACCATTATTAACCGTACATGTCTGACTTGGGCTACCAGGTTGTGTCAAAACAGTTACCGTATAGCCAGTACTGTCCGCCACGGCCGGTACGAAATTAAAACTACCATCGCCTGCAATTGTTAGATTATTGCCGGCATTCATTTGTAATACCGCATTGGTTCCTACCATACCTGTTACATTGCCGCCTACATAATAACTGGTTGCTTCAGGATCACTCCCTTCGTTAAGTTCAACCAGGTTAGAGATGCTATCGGTATCATCGTCATCATAAGTGATTGTGGCAGTGGTAAAATCGGCGTTTGCTGGCTGCTCCTCTAAAACATTGACGACAAGACTGCCAGTCTCTGCAACCTGTACTATTCCGTAAGTGCCATCAATGACTGAATAGACCAGAGTCAGTGTTTGTGAACCCGCTGGTAGAGCGATGCTGCAGGTGTATGTCCCACTTGTCGTATTAACCGAAAGATTTCCACAGGCTCTGGGGGTTCCTCCATTAACAATCACTTCGACCAGAATATTCGTTTGATCTAAATTCAGTAGGTCGATTAATGCATTTGACATTGTCCCTGATATATTGATCTTGGAATCTGCCGGGTCGTCATCGCCATCGCTACTGCAGCCTCCGAGTAATAACACGAAGATAGTAAATAGAGAAAGAAGATATTTTTTAATGGTCGAAAAATTAATCTCTTTTCTATATCTTATGTAGCCCAAATTATCAGTTGCGTAGAGGTGTTCGTGCTGAATCGGTGCGAGCGAAATATGAGTGATGTTGATTTGTGATAAACGAAATAAACAATTCACGAACAACCTCCATATGTTGTGGGTAATGCATCTTTTGTTAGAGTTTCATGTTTATGTGTAGTGGTCAAGTTATTTTGGCCACCGTTATGTTAATAAGATTATGCTGTTATTTTAAACTATCCATTGTCACTTTTGCGTTTTTAAATATTAAAGGTGCTGGAGGGAATAAATATTTAATAATCTTAATGACTGCTATCGGCCAGAAACGGAAGCTGAGATATATTGCCGTAATGACCGAAGTTGTTTGATAATGGTTATTGACTAGTAAAAAGCATCTTTTTTTATTTCAGAATACTTTTTACTATTTTTTTAGTTCAGAGGGATTGGGCAGTCAAACTGTGATCTGGCCATCGCTTTACATCCCATGGATAAAAACCCACTGGTCTGATCACATGCTTTAAGTGACGCGGCTAGTTTTATACATTCCAGCGGCATGCTTTTCTCTTGCTGTTGCTTGTGAGTCAATTGGGGTTGTGCCTGTCGCTGGCTGTTTTTTAGAGCCTGAGCTTTTAGTTTGTTGTTTTCTTCTTCCAGTTTATTTAATCTTGCCTGTACTTCATCAGTTTTTTTCTTGCTGAAGGTGGATTCAATCATGGCGCTGATAATGTCGTCCTTCATACCAAAGCTATTTAATTGTGAAATCTCATCAAGACTAAAGTCCTTATACGTGTGTTCGCCAGTTTTTATTTTCGTGGCTATTAATGTGCTACTCATGTTTCTTTCTATTAGTCGAAGTAAATCAGATACTTTCATTTTAGTAGGACCAACTTTAAGAAGCTCGTAGGAAGCTGGCTGGTATTTTACTGCAACAGGGCATTTGTTGATTAGTGTTGAATAGCGGCTAATAAATCTACCACCTTGTTCTATTTTTTGGAATTGTGATAACAGGGCTTTTGATAGCAGGCTTGAGTTAGGGTATTGCTGGCAGAATTTATAGAGACCTGTTTCACCACTACTCGCGAGACGGGAGTAAGCTGTTTTTTCTTGTTTGAGGATGTTGTTTAGTAGCGTGTTGGCAGATTTTTTATAACGATTATCTGTGATGGTGTTGATGTAATTTTGGTAACCGGAAGATGAGTTCTCAGCTTTCACGTTGTTCCATAGGAGCTGGGCTGAAGAAGTAACGCGCTGGTGTGATCTTGGAATAATGCCAGGAGTCATGGTTATTGTTCTGATGATGCCTTTGCGGCTAATCTTTAATTTCAGTGGTTTGTCATACGGTAGTTTAATGAGTGCTAATAATAAATTTGAAACGGTTTTGCTGTGAAACGACTCGCCATTGATTGACATTATTTTGTCATTCTTTTTTAAGCCAGCCAGATCAGCTGGTGCGTTTTTGATGATTCTCAATGCATTGATATAAGGTGTCTCGTCCTTTAACTGAATGCCAAGAAATACTCTCGTTCCCCGTGTTTTTGCAGCTGCTTCGAAGTCGCCAGATGCCAGCATGGCATCCAGTTCGCCATACTGCTGAATGGATTTTCCATCTTTAATTAAATTATATGAAACCAGTCCGTTAACGGTATTAAATATTTTGTGCAGCCCCTCAGCTTTTCCGTTGGAATAATCTCCGATACTAATGGCATTGTTTGATCCGATAAACGCTCCACGCCCATGCAGATCATTGTCTTTTAAGTTACCAATGTAGTAGCCACCAGATAACCGTTTCTTGTAGCCTGAGATGATTTCTCCATCGGGCAGGGTGTATTTCATCTTTTTTTGTTTTGGTGTGGGTGTATGGTTGACGGTTTTTACGTTTTGATTGCCGCCGCAGGAAAAAAGGATTAAAGCAAGAAGTGTCAGAAAAGTAATTTTATAATTTTTTATTATCATTGTTTAAAAACCTGAACCTGTGATGTGTCTATTAGTTTAGTGTATTTTTAACCAGTTTATAACTGCTTCAGTCATTTCATTTTGGTGTTGAGTGAATCTGTGGTTAGCATTCTTGATTATTTGTTGTTTATAAAGGTCTGAGATTAGGCGTGAGCGATCTTTTGCGTGGTAGAAATCTTTGCGATTGCCGCTGTCTCCAAATAAATCGAGCACAGGTAAACTGACTTTGCCGAGATTCTCTCCGGCATCAAGCGGGTGTTCACCGTTATTTCGCATGCCTATGCCAATAAATCCACTAATGTCATGTTTTGGTGTGGCTGCAAGGAAAGCGCTGGCCATTCGGCTGCCCATGCTGTGTCCAATTAAAAATACTTTTTTAACTTGATGCTGTTCTTTTAGATAGTTAATGCTGGCTTCAATCGTTTGAAAGGTCTGCGGAAACATGTAACGATAATCTTGCCAGTCAATTTGATCATCTGTTGGCATTTGTAGTGATAGGGTATGAAAGCCCAGTTGTTTATTGATTTGTTTTCTTAATGGATTCACTACTTGCCAGCGTGGGTGGTGGCCTCTGCCGTGACATAAAATGACAGCAGTTGTTGATGTGCCTGCCTGTAAAAAGGCATGGTCTTGAATTCGAAATGAATTGTTTTTAATCGTTGAGTAATTGCATGCCGCTATCAATTGAAGGCTGATGAATAATAAAAGGAATTTTTTTATCATGTTGATGAGGCCGGCTTAAACAGGTTTATGTCTGTGATTATAGTCGTTCTGTATTCGTTGAATCACAAATTTATGGCGTAAATAGCACTGTTTAGTGCTCTGCTCGGTGCAGCTTAACGATGTGCCCGAAAACAAAAAAGCTTTTTATGGATTTGTCTGTTTATCCATAAAAAGCTAATTAATAAAAAATATCAGTTAACGTAAATATTTTTTAGGCTAATTTTTATTGCTGTTATATCGCCGCAATAGCAACGGCATAATCAGTAATAATGTCCAGAGTCCTGTGCCGCCACCATCTTCAATCGGGTCAGCATTGTCACCGGCACCATCACCATCCGAATCAACGGATTCAGAACTGTCCAATGGGAACGCGTCATTGATATCCAGAACCCCGTCATTGTCATCATCGGTATCGGCGTTATTACCGATGCCATCACCATCAGTATCAATGTTTTCTGTGTAATCGTCAGGGAAAGCATCGACCGAATCAGTTACGCCATCGCCATCGCTATCGGCATCATTATCAAGAACGGTGATTTTGTAACGTTTCTGTTGCGAGGCTGGATCATAATTATAGAGTCCAACCGGATTTTCCAGTACCAGATAAAGTGACTCTGTAAACTCAACAACATCGTCATTGAAGACAGGTAACAGAATGGTCTTGTTAGTACATTGCCCATCCTGCCAGCTCAGTGTGCCATCGGTGAGATAAGGATAAAAATCGGGAGTGAGTGCGGTGTCGTATTCAAAGCGATAGTCGAGGCTGGCCGCACCAGTGCTATTACCAATACAGGCTATCGTAATACCCATCGCCGGTGTGGTGGACTCAACGCGTGTGATTCCAACACGAGCCTCCGTAGTCCAGACCCGTAGATGAAGTTGCTGGGCACGGTTGAGATACAGGCGGTTAAGCTGATTATAGTTACCGGTCACCAGGTCGAGGTCACCGTCGCCATCAACATCACCCAGTGTGGTGTCACGGGTAAAGTGGGTATCGGCGCTGATATCACTGCCGCTGCTGCTACCGAGGCCATCACCGAAGATACCGTTACCGTCGTTCAGGTAGAGACGGTTGATCTGATTAGTATTACCGGCCACCAGGTCGAGGTCACCGTCGCCGTCAACATCACCCAGTGTGGTGGCATAGGTACCGTGGGTATCGGTGCTGATATCATTGCCGGTGCTGCCGCCGAGGCCATCGCCAAAGACGCCATGGCCATCATTCAGGTAGAGGCGGTTGGATTGGCCACCGTTACCGGCAATCAGGTCGAGGTCACCGTCACCGTCGACATCGCCCAGCGTGATGGCATGGGTGTAGTGGCTATCGGTGCTGATATCACTGCCGTTGCTGCCACCGAGGCCATCACCGAAGACGCCATTGCCGTCGTTCAGGTAGAGGCGGCTAACCTGGTCATGGTTACCGGCAATCAGGTCGAGGTCACCATCGCCGTCAACATCACCCAGCATGATGTCACGGGTAGCGTTGTTATCGGTGGAGATATCACTGCCGTTGCTGCCACCGAGGCCATCACCGAAGACACCATTACCATCATTCAGGTAGAGGCGGTTGATCTGATTCCCGTTACCGGCAATCAGGTCGAGGTCGCCGTCATCGTCAACATCGCCCAGCGTGATGGCATGGGTGTAGTGGCTATCGGTGCTGATATCACTGCCGTTGCTGCCACCGAGGCCATCACCGAAGACGCCGTTGCCATCATTCAGATAGAGGCGGTTGATCTGACTATAGTTACCGGCCACCAGGTCGAGGTCACCGTCACCGTCAACATCACCCAGCGTGATGGCACGGGTATTGTGGTTATCGGTGTTGATATCATTGCCGTTGCTGCCACCGAGGCCATCACCGAAGACACCATTACCATCATTCAGGTAGAGGCGGTTGATCTGATTCCCGTTACCGGCAATCAGGTCGAGGTCACCATCGCCGTCGACATCGCCGAGTGTGACGGCCAGGGTATTGTGGCTATCGCTGCTGATATCAATGCCGTTGCTGCCGCCGAGGACATCACCGAAGACGCTGTTACCGTCAATTAGGTAGAGACGGTTAAGCTGGTTTTGATTGCCGGCAATCAGGTCGAGGTCACCGTCGCCATCGACATCGCCCAGCGTGATGGCACGGGTGGTGTTCGTATTGGTGCTGATATCACTGCCGTTGCTGCCACCGAGGCCGTCACCGAAGATGCCGTTGCCGTCATTCAGGTAGAGGCGGTTGACCTGATTACTATTACCGGCAATCAGGTCGAGGTCACCGTCGGTGTCGACATCACCCAGCGTGGTGGCACGGGTAGCGTGGTTATCGGTGCTGATATCACTGCCACTATTGCCACCGAGGCCGTTGCCGAAGACACCGTTACCGTCATTCAGGTAGAGACGATTAACCTGGATATCATTACCGGCAATCAGGTCGAGGTCACCGTCGCCATCGACATCGCCGAGCGTGATGGCACGGGTAGCGTGGTTATCTGTGGAGATATCACTGCCACTATTGCCGCCGAGGCCGTTGCCGAAGACACCATTACCATCATTCAGGTAGAGGCGATTAGGCTGCCCATAGTTAGCGGACACCAGGTCAAGGTCACCGTCGCCGTCGACATCACCCAGCGTGATGGACGTGGTGTAGTGGCTATCGGTGCTGATATCACTGCCGTTGCTGCCGCCGAGGCCATCGCCGAAGATGCCGTTGCCATTGTTCAGGTAGAGGCGGTTGACCTGATTATGGTTACCGATAATCAGGTCGAGGTCACCATCGCCGTCGACATCGCCCAGCGTGGTGGACGTGGTAGCGTGAGTATCGGTACCGATATCACTGCCGCTGCCGAGATCATCAACGAAGGCGCCGTTGCCATCATTCAGGTAGAGGCGGTTGACCTGACCTTCATTACCAGCCACCAGGTCAAGGTCACCGTCGCCATCGACATCACCCAGCGTGGTGGACGTGGTAGCGTGGTTATCGGTGGAGATATCACTGGCGTTGCTGCCGCCGAGGCCGTCGCCGAAGACGCCGTTGCCATCATTCAGGTAGAGGCGGTTAACCTGATCGATGTTACCGGCCACAAGGTCGAGATCACCGTCGCCGTCGACATCGCCGAGTGTGGTGGATTGGGTAGAGTGGCTGTCGGTGCTGATATCACTGGCTGTGACTGCATTAACAGAAGTTGAAATGGATACGACGATAGATAGCAAAAGGAAATAAAGCCGTTTGTTTAATCGCATAACAATCTCCCTAAGCAAGCTAGCTTTTGTTTATTATGACTAATTGTTTTCAGTGTATGTGCTTTAGAAATTGGCTGGTTTGATGTGAGTTAATTTTTGTTTGATTAATGTTGTGAGCAGGTCTTTTTATTCTGGATTATTAAATTTTTGTTTTGTTGATGGAATAACATTGTGATGTTGTGTTTCTTTTTAATAGTTTTAGTTTTAGTTTTCGGTTTTGAAAAAAGTGGGTTACTCATTTTTTTGTGATAGAAAGAGTTTGTATGGCCTGAGGGCAGGCACTGACTTTAATATTCCGGTAACTTATTGCTCTGCTTTAATGTCTGTGGCTTATGGTCGTGTTGTAAAAGGTTTGGCTCTTGAAGGTCAGGTAATTCGTGCTAAACTGCTGGAAAATATAGCGAATAAATAAGGCTTAATAAGCCAAAGAGACAACAACAATAACAATTTATTGTCAGGCTACGGCCTGATTCAAAGGCCCCGAAAGGGGTCTTTTTTATTTATAGTGTTGATTTATATGGTTTTTATTGGCTGAGACAGGCTGCTTTTAATACCGAAATAGAGTCTATATAATCATTGATGTTAGCAAGCAGGCTAACAATACAAACAGACAGGGAATTCGTCGTACATGTTACCAGTAACAATCCAGCACCCGGATGGTGTTGTCTATCACTTCTATAATGCAGATGACTCTTGTAGCCGAAAAGGCTCCAGATTAATTTTTTCTAAAATTGATGAATCCAAAGCATCAAGGTTTTTAAGTTTATTTAGATTTGAAGATCTGTCTAAAATATACAAGCTATTGCCAAAAAAAGACTTAGAAAGAGCCTTTCCTAAAAAACATATTATTAAAGCCTTAACAGCTGGTACTTTATTGGCGTATGAAGAGCGCGCTAATAATGATGTTAGTGAAACCGAAATGGCTTTATTGCGTCTTGAAATCAAGATGATCCTCAATCAGATTTTAAGTGTTGAGATTGCCGAGGCAGCAAACATTGAAAAATCACTTGAAGATAAAAACGCTGTCCAGAAAATACTGCTTTATAAGCAAGAGTACGACAAAGGTTTTATTGATGCGGGCGTAGAGTTTCTGACCTGGATCAAAGATATTTATGAGGTGGTTTCTCCAACAGAAAATCTAAAACGAGCGATTGATGCGGGTTGGGAAACTTATAAATCGGGTTCGCCAGAATGGAAACAAACATTTGCCGATAAGCTTAAGGCATCAAATTATAAAGAAGTGGTTGATGCATTAGGATTTGATCCAGGTAAGTTATCAACAGATCAGATGGTTGAGGTGTTTGAATCTGCGAAATTAATTTATGATGATGAAAAAACACAGGAGATTATCCTTAAATTTATAAGAGACTATGCCGGCGCTCAACATTCACTAGAGTGGGCGAACTTCATAGGCAGTGCTGCGTTTGATATTGTGCTTACCGCTTTGCTGGCCTTTGCAACAGGCGGTGTTGGAGCTGCTGCTTCTGTAGGAAGTAAAGCTGGTAGGTTAATGAAACCATTAGCTAAGTTAGGTGAAAAATTCTCGGAACTGGCTACAAAACTTAGTAAGAAGTTTAAACCAAAGAAAAGAAAGAAGACGAAAGTTGGGGGAAGAGGGAGAGCTGGCGGTGGAGAAGGTGAGACGCCTCAAGCTAGGGGGCGGCGTAATGAGGCAAAAGTCTTAAATGAAGAGGGTTTGGAGAAAAATAAGAGTACGAGAGTGAGTACTGAAGAAGGTAATTCTGTTCCTGACTCATTGTCAGATGATATGAGTGTAGAAGTAAAAGATACTAAAACAGTTAGTTTATCAAAACAATTAAGAATACAGACTCAAGCAGCAAAAAAAGAAGGTAAAGTTTCTGTGTTGATTACTGGCAAAGAGACAAAGGTTTCAGGGCCAGCTGAAAAAGCATTTGATGTTATAATACGAAAAGATTATTTAGGGCCACAAAAATAAATTATGGAAATAAAAGCATATTTTAAAAATCGCAAAGATTTAGTCGGCTGGTTAGTGAAGCAGCTATCCATTTTACCTGATAATATTTGTTTAAAGTATCTAGGGGTCAATGAAGGAGTCATTAATAAACGGGATGTGATTTCTGAAGAAAAACTTTTAAATGAATACATTGCTGAAAACCCTCAAGGGTTCTTCGCGTTTTCTGAAGGGAAAGCTAATGCAAATATTGAGTTTGAAAATGAATATAGCTCTATTAGTATGTATTGCGATGATGAGAGCTCAGGTGAATTAGCTTTAAATGTTGATAAGATATTTGGCTCTTTTATAAAGTATAACGCGTATTATATCTATTCTGCATTAGACTTAGAGTTCAGAAATAAGAATAAAGCTATAGTCCAACAAAATACTGACACTATTGAGTTTTGGCTTGGTAGAGATATTAATCGTTATTTACCAGGGATTTACTGGAGAAATTGGGTGTCAGAAGAATATCAGGATTTTCTAAAAATAAATATTCATGAAGTGATAGATCAGGCAGGGTTGGAGGAATATGATCTGGGCAATGGAGTGTATTTTGGCGCAGGACGTACTCCAGATGAGTTTTCTCAATATTGTAAAGGTATTGAGGATGTTTCAGAAAATAAAAATATTTTTTCAATGAGTAAAGTCAATATTGAAAGTATTGCTTCACTCGTTGATGTAGTGAAGGTAAAAAAAGATTGGGCTTGATTTTTAAAGGCGATGTAGTTGTTTTTTTATGAATATATGTAGTTAACTGGTATTAATGGCAGTGAAAAGTACATGCTCGGCTAGTTTTTTATTGTTTGATAAGGAAGGATGATCAAAATTAGAGTCAGTATCTTTCATGCCAATTCGTTCCATTAGAGATACAGATCGGTTATTTGCCATCGATGTAAAAGAAAAAATCTTTTCTTGCTGTAATGAAATTAATGCAAATCGTAAAACCTCTTTAGCGGCTTCGGTTGCGTAGCCTTTCCCCCAAAACTCTTTTGATAGTCGCCAGCCAATTTCAATGCCAGGTGCGAATGGAAGTTGATCATCGATATCGTGCAGCCCTGTATAACCAATAAATTCACCGCTGGCTTTTAGTTCGAGCGCCCATAATCCCCATCCTCGACTCTGTATTATCTCTCTTAATTGATCAGCTAACTGATTGCTTTCATTTGTTGTGAGAGTGCTCGGGTAGTATTTCATGACCTCTGGATCGGCATTCATTTTAGCGAAGGGTGCTAAGTCCTCTTCTTTCCATTGACGTAATAGAAGTCTTTCTGTTTGTAGTTGTATGATTCTGGCCATATCTTTTTATAGTACTACTCTCTATTTTCTGCGAGAGGCTTAGTGCTGGTATCTCCACCGAACTTTGGCAGGGAGCTGTTTAGATGAAATCAGTGTGCTTTATCAGGTGTATATGCAATCATCTGAATTTGTATCGTCGGCAGGTGGTATCGCAAACACGGCGGATTACTATTTGAGTTACATAGTTCGCATGTTGAATTACTTCTAGTCTGCAAGGTTCGTTCTATACTCATTTGATTCGTTACTCGATATTCAGTTTGCTGGTGATTATAACGTAATTAGTATTTTATTCGGTAGTGAGCAATTTTCGTAATCAAGAATCGACAGGTTTTAGATATTGATCTTTTAGTGTTGTGAACTATAAATCTGGTATATATCACAAAGATCTATTTTACAAGTTGAGTCAGAAATGAAAGATATTGATAGCGTATTGAAAAGTAAAAAAATTCTTATTGTTGATGATGAGTCTTTTATGCGCACTGTATTAGGCGGAATTATTAAGCATATGGGGTTTTTAGGGGTGAGTGAGGCCAGAGATGGGAAGTCTGCACTTGAAATGCTTAGAGCCAAGCCTTTTGATATCTGTTTTTGTGATTGGGAAATGCCTGGAATGAACGGTCTTGATTTGTTTAATGAAATTAAAGCGGATGAAGAGTTGAATCATGTAAAGTTTATCATGGTTACCGGGAATAGCGAGGCCGAAAAAGTTAAGGAAGCAATTGGGTCAGGCATAAAAGAATATATTGCGAAACCGTTTAATGAAGTGGTTATACGAAAAAAACTGATTAAGGTATTAAGTTCAGACTAATGTTAGTAGTTAGTATTTTTAAAATAACCTCACATGAAGTTAGGATGTAAAAATGCCGGTTAATTCACTGGTATTTCGTTAGTACTAACAATAACTGGATATTTGTATAAATTCATTTATAAAATAGTTACGTAAAAGTTACTATGCAATTACCACCATTAAACTTTGCTTTATAAAGAGCAATATCAGCCTGGTTAATGAGCGTGGATGATTTGTCTGATCTGGTTGGTGTTATTTCTGCAATACCGCAGCTCACCGTAATGTGATCAGAAATTGTAGAGTGGCCGTGTGGCGTGTGAATCTTATCGAGAACATCTTGAAAACGTTTAATAATCTTAAAAGAGCCGGTGCTATCAGTGTCAGGTAGTATGACCATGAATTCTTCACCTCCATATCGCAATGCAAGATCGGAAGGTCGAGATAGTGTCTGCTGTAGAGCCAGTGCAACAGTATGTAAACAGTCATCTCCCATTTGATGGCCATAATTATCGTTGTATGATTTGAACTGATCAATATCGATCATGACGATGGAAATAATTCTGTTATGGCGGATGGCGGTATTCCATTCATCACTCAAATGTTGTTCTCCATAACGACGATTTGCAAGACCAGTAAGGTGATCATGCGTCGCTAATAGTTCCAGTTCACGATTTTTTTTCTCAAGCTTAATTTTTGAAGTCGTTAAGTCATGTAGTAAGTTTGAATTTTCATGACGGATAGTCAGTGACCTTTCTATATTCACTCTGGTGTGACGAGAGAGCAGGAATAATGTGAATGTAAATATAATAATGAGCAAACCGATACCAGTATTTATTCGATCCCCACTAATCAGGGTGTTTGTAGTGATCGGTAATAAAGCAGGAATCAGGAAGGCAATGAAAATATTTTTTTCTATGGCAAGCGTTGCAATGGAAACGCTGGATAATGTGATCAGGCCGACTGTTAAAATCAGAGGTAAAAAATATTGGCCCGATGGAAATGTGATTAATCCACATGCGCCAACAGCGAGGCCAGTAAATGTGCTTGAAGCAAGCAGTCGTTGATGCCACTTTTCAGGACGAATATTTTTTTTCTGACTTGACTGAAAAGAAAGTGTAAGCAGGCATCGGATTGATAAGACGACGATGACGCTTAGGAACCAGGCAGTTAAAATAAACTGATTAGTATGTGGCCAGGCCATAAAGACCATGATTAAAGTAATTATGATATAGCTTGTTAAAGTTAACGGCTCATCATGGTAGATTAATCGTAATCTTTCAATGTGTCTGTTACTTTCATTGTCATGAAATAATGTTACGGTCTCTGACGGATCAAAGAATGAATCATTAT
>Ga0316205_10003987_pt1 | contig 13378 bp, 14 predicted proteins | sample 3monthpyrite_MG_FD_204941 | JGI IMG/M metagenome (GOLD analysis project Ga0316205, IMG submission 204941) | Microbial mat bacterial communities from mineral coupon in-situ incubated in ocean water Damariscotta River, Maine, United States -... | ecosystem: Environmental > Aquatic > Marine >... | reverse complement strand
GTTATAGAGCCAATGTTGGCATTATTCTGAGTCAGGAGGACGGCCGTGTTCTGTGGGCGCGTCGTATCGGTCAGGATGCCTGGCAGTTTCCCCAGGGTGGTATCCGCGAGGGCGAAACCCATGAGCAGGCCTTATACCGTGAGCTGGCTGAGGAAGTGGGCCTGCAGTCAGACGATGTAGAAGTCATGGCCTGCACCAAGGGCTGGCTTAAATATCACTTACCCAAGCATTTGATACGACACGAATCACAGCCATTATGTATTGGCCAAAAGCAGATCTGGTTTTTGCTGCGGCTGTTGGCAGATGAAGAAAGAGTTAAACTGGATACCACCACAAAACCGGAGTTTGATCACTGGTGCTGGGTGGAGTACTGGAAGCCAGCACGCGAAGTGGTATCTTTCAAACGCAAGGTTTATACGCAGGCACTGAAGGAATTTCATCCATTGTTGTTTCCGGATCAGCAACTACCCGAGTTGAAACGTCGTCGTGGCCCGCATGGGTTCAGGCGTTAATGCTGACCGCATACCATTATTTAAACAAATCAACATACAGGGCTCGGTATTATGATTGAAGTCCTGCAATCGATTGTCCAGAAAGTTAATCGCGCCCATAACCTGGATGACGTCCTGTCTATTATCGTCAGCGAAGTCAGAACGGCGATGGACGTGGATGTTGCATCGGTTTACCTGACCAATGATCGCAAGCAGCATGTGTTAATGCTGACCGATGGGCTGGAAGTGGAAAACCTGAGCTCAATTCGCCTTAAGGAAGGCGAAGGGCTGGTTGGTCTGGTCGCACAACGTGCAGAGCCTGTTAACCTGGCTGAGGCCAGCAAGCATCCCCGTTTTAAATTATTCCCCGGTATCGGTGCTGAAAAATTCCATGCTTTTCTCGGTGTGCCCATCATCTATCAGCGCAAAGTTCTGGGCGTACTGGTGGTGCAGTGTTGTCGTGGCTCTGCATTCAGTGAAGAAGATGTTGCCTTTCTGGTCACTCTCGCGGCGCAACTTGCCGGTGCTATTGCGCATGCCGAAGCACGTGGTATCGGTAGCAGTGTCAAAAAGATCCGCTCGAGAACGGCCGAGAAATTTATTCTCGGTGTGCCCGGCGCACCTGGTGTTGGCATTGGCACGGCCGTGCTGCTATCCAAAGAAGCTGACCTTAGCATGATCCCCGATAAAGCCGTTGAAGATATCGATGAAGAAGTTTTCCGTTATCAGGATGCACTGGCGCAAGTGGTCAAAGATATTGATGATATGAAGGCTTATCTGGGTGAAGAGCTGGATGAGGAAAGTGGCGTTTTATTTGATGCCTATGCCTTGCTGGTGAACAGTGACACCATTGTCGACAATGTGATTGAAAAAATCAGGGCCGGCAACTGGGCCCAGGGTAGTTTGCGTGACGTCATACTGGAAACCGTACAAAAATTTGAAAGCATGGAAGATACCTACCTGCGGGAACGTTCAGCTGATATCAAGGATATTGGTCATCGCATACTCCTGAAGCTGCTCGACAAGGACAGCAGCATACGAAAATACCCGAAGCAGGCGGTGCTGGTGGCTGAAGCCATGAGCGCTACTGATCTGGCGCAGGCGCCAATCAAACATGTTGTTGCCATCGTTTCCATGCGTGGGTCCAGTTCTTCACACGTCGCCATACTGGCACGGGCAATGGGTATACCGACCATTATGGGTGTTGAAGATCTCGATTTGTCCACCTGTGACGGGCTGGAGTTTATCGTCGATGGCTACATGGGAAGACTCTATATAGAAGCTTCCCCGGCGATCAGACAGGAATACTCACGACTCGCCATTGAAGAAACACAGCTAAGTAAAGGATTAAAAAGCCTGCGTAAATTACCGGCAGAAACCCCGGATGGCAGAAAAATCCCCTTGTATGTCAACACCGGCCTGATGGCAGATATTACCCCTTCGCAGAAAAGTGGTGCTGAAGGCGTCGGGCTTTACCGTACAGAATTTCCATTCATGATCCGGGATCGTTTCCCCGGCGAAGAAGAGCAACGCCTGATATACAAGCAGGTGCTGAAGGCATTTTCGCCACGTCCGGTGACCTTGCGTACACTCGATATAGGTGGAGACAAATCTTTACCCTATTTTCCTATTGTGGAAGAAAACCCGTTTCTGGGCTGGCGTGGTATCAGAATCACGCTCGACCATCGCGATATCTTCCTGACTCAAGTACGCGCCATGCTCAGGGCAGCTTCCGGCCTGGATAACCTGCAAATTCTATTGCCCATGATCAGTGACCTGTCAGAACTGGAAGAGGCACTTCAACTTATTGAACAAGCCTTCAACGAAATCCAGGAAGAAGACGAAGAAGTCAGCTGGCCAAAAATCGGTGCCATGATCGAAGTACCTTCAGCCGTGTATCAGGCTGAAGAGCTCGCGCAACGCGTGGACTTCCTCTCCATTGGTTCCAATGACCTGACCCAGTACTTGCTCGCTGTCGATCGCAATAATACCCGTGTGGCTAAATTGTATGATGCGCTGCATCCGGCGGTGCTGCGTGCTATAAACCAGGTAGTCGATGCCGGACACAAATATGCACGACCGGTGGGTGTGTGTGGTGAAATTGCCGGTGATCCGGCGGCCGCCATTCTGCTGTTGGGTATGGGTGTCGATAACCTGAGTATGACGGTGGCCGGTCTGCCAAGAATAAAGTGGGTCATCAGAAGCTTCAGTTACCGGGATGCGCGCCTGATGCTGACAAAATGTTTGCAATTTAATAGCGGCAAGGATACACGCAAATATCTCAATGCGACACTGGAGAGCGCCGGCCTGGGCGGCCTGGTACGTGCGGGTAAGTAAGCGTCTGCCTTGTTACTGAATATATTCAGATAGAATGCAACAAAGGCGACGTCACAATGTTTAATTTTGCATAAGCCTCGCGCAAGGCCTGCTCCACCAGCACCGGCGTCGGCGCTTTGGCAAAAATAAAACCCAGGTAGCTGTCACCTTCCGGTAATGGAATAATTTCATAACCTTCCCGGATGCTGATTTCAATATCTTCAATGTACTCGATTTTCTCGGCCGCCATAATGCCTTCAACGCGTCGCAGTAATCCGCGTTGGTTAATCGGTATCATTAACACACCTGCCGCTTGCTGAGCATCATTCAGCTTAATGGCTGCTCCGCTGGCCTGAGCAATCACCATTTCTTCCAGCGTCATGCCGGTGGCATAGTTGAGTAATTGTGCGCATTGTCCGCCAATCGTTCGCGATGCCATTTCCATAAACCAGACCTCGTCATCATGGATCCTGACTTCAGCATGCACGGGACCTTCGCATAAGCCATAGGCTTCACAGGCTTGCATAACGGCCAGATGAATTTTTTCCTGTAGTTGCGGGGCGAGTCTGGAAGGCGTGATGTAATAGGTTTCTTCAAAATACGGCCCCTGCATTAAATCCGGTTTATCGAATAATGCGAGTGTTTGTAATTGCCCCTTGTTCAGCAAACCTTCATAGGCAAATTCATAACCGGGGATATAGGCTTCAATTAAAACGGTTTCACGCTCTTCATCATTGTCGGCCTGTTGCAGAATCGGCCGCAGGCGCTGGCAGGCCAGTTGCAATTCTTCGTCACTATTAACGCGAATCACGCCACGACTGCCCGACAGGGCCAAGGGTTTAATGACGCAAGGATAGGGGATAGCAGCAGGTGTTTGTGCGGACAATGAATCTAATGTGCGTTTTTCGAATGCCGGCACATTCACCGGCGAGTGTTGCAAACACACGCGCGCCAGATCCTTGCGCCGGGTATAACGAATTGCGGCGGGATCGTTATGCGTCAGCCCCAGTGCCCGCGACACTTTTGCCGCGAGTTCAACCGTCAGATCATCGGTACCAATCACGGCTTGCACAGGTTTGCCCTGTACTGCCGTTACAATTTGCTGGTCTGTGTCGGCATCATTGAAGTTAACATGAATGCCACTGACCACAGCACTCACTAACGAGTGTTCACCCTGTGAAACCACAATCACATCGGTATTGAGTTTTTCAGCCGCTGAAATATACGGGCCGAGACGGTAACTGCAATGGGGGGAGAGTAATAAGATACACGGGCGAAATGAGTTAGCCCGTGTATTGTTCACAACATTCAATAATAGACGCTGTTCAGCAAAGGATCAGGCGCAACCTCCGCCGGCAGATCCACAAGCACCGCAGGCACCACTGCCACCCGTGGCGGCAAACACATTATTGAACACAAAGCTGGATCCGGTGGGTTTTTCAACATAATCAACCACCACGCCTTTCAGATAACCGAGAGCCACTGAATCGACATACACTTTAAAAGCGCCAAAGTCTCTGACGGTATCGAAATCGGATTTGGAATCGGTGAACGTCATGCCATAAGTCATGCCGCCACAACCGCCTCCTGACACATAAATTCTGATGGCTTCAATATCATCGTCTGCATCGGTAAACAGTTCGGCCATTTTTTCCTGTGCCAGCTCAGTTAAATCGACATCCTGCTCTGTTAAATCGGTAATAAAATAATTTTCTGCTGTTGCTGCCTGGGACATATCGACCTCCAATTGATCACTGTTTTGAATAATAACACTAGTCATGCTATCTCGCTAACCTGTGAATAACCTATTATTTTCAGGTGTTTACGGTGCAGGCCCGTCGATGCCATGAACAGGGCTAGCCTTTCATCGCACGGCGCGCACCCAGCGCCAATCCATCCACATAATGCCATTAAAATCATTCGCTTGAAGCAATATAGGGCTTGATGGCCAAAGTTCAAGCGCTTGACTTTTATTGCAATTAAAGATCTAAATGATAATGATTTGCATTAACATTTACGATATGGAATAATCTCGTCTATTAGTAAATCGTCAAATACTGTCATATAGCCCGTGAGGAGTTAACTAACAATGAAAGCGTTCAACATAACCCTGGCCAGTTTAATGTCCACTGTATTAATAGGTACCAGTCAGGTTAGTCACGCAGCACCCTCGCTTGAGAAAATGTGGGAAACCCTGCAACAGCAGCAAAAGCAAATTGAACAGCTCAGCAAAGAGAACAAGCGGTTAACCGAGCAGCTCGAAGTCAGCATGGAAATGAAACAGCAAGCCAGCGAGACAAAGCAATCTGCATACGCGAGCAAAGGTGACACCAGCATCGGTGGTTACGGTGAACTTCACTACAACAGTTTTAAGGACCAGGACAATAAACTCGACTTTCATCGCTTTGTGCTGTTCTTCAGCCATGAGTTTACTGACAAACTTCGTTTCGTTTCCGAGCTGGAACTGGAACATTCCATCGCCGGTGAAGGCCAAACAGGTGAGATAGAGCTGGAACAAGCCTATGTTGAAATGGACTTCAATAATAAACATAGCGCCAAGGCAGGTGTCTTCCTGTTACCCGTCGGCATTATCAATGAAACCCATGAGCCCGATACCTTCTATGGTGTTGAGCGTAACCCGGTAGAAAAAGATATTATCCCGGCCACCTGGTGGGAAGGGGGTGTCGCCTTTAACGGTCAGTTGGGTAATGGTTTCAGCTATGACGTCGCCTATACTTCAGGTTTAGCAACGCCCACCACAGGTAGCAACGCCTACAAAGTACGTAGTGGTCGACAAAAAGTCGGTAATGCGGTCGCCAATGACGGCGCCATCACCGGCCGGGTAAAATGGACCGGCATGCCCGGCCTGGAACTGGCCGCTACCGCTCATTACGAGTCAGACCTGACGCAGGGGCAAGGTGTAGCTGGTACTGAAAGCAGTGCCACGCTGTTTGAAACCCATGCGGTATATCAAAAAGGCCCCTTCGGATTACGTGCCCTGTATGCACGCTGGGATATGGATGGTGCAGCTGCCAAAGCCGTGGGTCGTGACGAGCAGGTGGGTTGGTACATAGAGCCTTCTTTCCGCATCAGCCCGCAATGGGGTGTCTTTGCTCGCTATAATGAATGGGACAATAATGCAGGTGATACAGCAGCCACCGAGAAAAAACAAACAGATGTTGGTGTCAATTACTGGCCACATGAAAACGTCGTATTGAAGCTGGATGTGCAAAGGCAAAGTGGTGCTGCCAATACCGATGGCTTTAATCTGGGTCTGGGTTATCAATTCTAAGAATCATAGATGATGCAGTCACTCAATAGATTGGGCTTTATCGGCATAGCACTGGTGTTACTAATCGCAGGTACTCATGCCCATGCGCGTGGTATCTACCAGGAGCCAGAAGCCTTCCTGCAAGACACCTTTGCAGAAGGCGTGCCTGAGCCCGAAATGATCTGGGTGACTAAAAGCATTAGGCCTATGGTTGAAAAAATCCTTGGCCACAAACCCAATGCCCTGCGCATTCGTTACTGGCGCAAGGCTTCCAGATCCGCGTGGATACTGGAAGAAATAGGCAAGGAAAAACCCATCACCACCGGAGTGGTGGTGAACAATGGACAGATCGAACGCGTTAAAGTGCTGGTATTCAGAGAGAGTCGTGGCTGGGAAGTTCGCCACGACTTTTTCACCAACCAGTTCAAGGGCGCCACCATACAACCCGATCACCAGCTCAATAAATCCATTGATGGCATATCAGGCGCTACCCTGTCGGTGCGCGCGCTGCGCAAACAGGCGCAATTAGCACTGTATTTTGATCAAACCCTGAAGTCACCCTGATGTCCTCGAAAAGTACACACCGTAAAATCAAATCACTATATATCTGGCATCGCTATGCCGGCATTATCGCTGCCTTGTTTGTACTGGTATTATCAATTACGGGTATCGCACTCAATCATACCGAGCGCCTGAAACTGGATTCAAGCTTTATAGAATCAGAATGGCTACTGGACTGGTATGGCATCCGGGCACCCAGCGAACAAACCGCCTATCCACTCAATGAACACTGGCTAATCCATTTGGGTGATGCGCTGTATCTTGATAAACAGCCGATAGCAGGTCACTACACAGTTCCCATCGGCGTTATCGCATTCCCGCACTTTATTGCCATCGCCATGAGCGACACTATTTTACTAGTCACCTATGAAGGCGAAAAGATAGAGCAACTGGGTAGCTTGCAAGGTGTTCCGTCGGGTATGAAGAAAATGGGCCAACTAAAAGATGGTCAGATTGTGATACTAGCCAGTAAAGGCAACTACCTCACCAATCGTGATTTCCTCAGCTGGAAAAAACAGGAAAGCGCAGCAGACGTTACCTGGATTGAAAGTAATCGATTGCCGGATGAATTGAAACAAGCCATCAGTCAACGATTCCGCAGCAATGAACTGCCTGTGGAGAGAGTGATACTCGATCTGCATAGTGGCCGTTTGTTTGGTAGTTGGGGCCCCATGGCCATGGACATTGCCGCAGTGATTTTGATTTTTCTCGCAATATCCGGCACCTGGTTGTGGGCCAAGATCATCCTGCGTAAAAAACAGCGTCGGCGGCAGAAGAAAGCCATTAAACACTAAATGTTCATGGCGGGTCTATGGTGGGTTCAAACTTTTCAGTAAAGCTGATTCATGCTGATCTCTTGATCTAATATGGCGAATAACCATGTGGTATTTATCAGTATCAATAAATAAGACTCCCATGATAATTAATAATTGGGTCAAGTGCTGGGTTTTTTAACATTTAGAAATAATGCTGATCTGAGCCTGTTTACTCAAAATACGTTCGTGTTGGTATCTGGGTAGTTAATTGTACTGTTATTGCCAGGATTTCTAATGACTTCCTGGGGTATGTATATAAAGTTCATAGAAAACGAGACATTACCAGGGTGATCGCTATTCTCTTAAGCAATGGGTGTTATGGTTGTGGTGTAGTCTTGACTAAGCTGCGCAGTTCAGGAAATGGACTGGTTATAAGCCAGCGCTTTTGCTTCTCATCATATTCCCATTTGAGATTAAACGTGATGTCCTTTTCGACCTGGTAATCTTCAAAATAGTATTTTAGTTCAATAATCTGCCGTGCATTTTTTTCATCTGGATCGATGAAGTTGTCTATTAGATCAAACTTCGTAACACTAATGCGTTTAAATCGTGCCCGTTCATTCTCGGTTAAGGGTTTTTCGTTTACATGAAAAGAGTAGGCGCTATAGAAGTCACCCCAACGCAATGCTTTTTCATAGGCGCGTGATGTTATTTCATATTTATTGTATTTATCACTGGGCAAAACACCGCAAGAAGAGAGCATCAAGCCTAGCACAAGAACTGTGATTAAACGCATCGCGTGCAACTCCATCGTTATTTTTGTTGTCATGTCATATTATCAAGCGTGTCAGAAAAAACCAGTTTTTAGTGACAAATGGAGGGGAAATGGGGTCGAGCAATTGTTTCTAATGTTAGAGTATATTGCTCTCTGAACCTCCCTCGCTTTAACGGACACTCCAAAACATGAATAATAACCCAGGGAGTGAACAATGACAAAACGAACCCAATATGCAAAAGAGTTTAAACGCCAGGCAGTTGAACTACTGGAAAACAGTGATCAATCCGCCACTGATCTCACCAGAGAACTAGGCGTGAGACAGAATTAGCTCTATAAGTGGCGGGAAGAGCTACTCAGTAAAGGCGAATGCCATGATTGCGGTAGCTGAAAGCTTCTTCCATAGGCCTAAAGATGAGTTGGTGCATGAAAAAACTATGACAACAGGCAAGAAGCCAAGCAATCAATATTTAAATATATTGAGTTACATTATAACCGGCAGCGACTGCATTCATTTTTGGGCTATGAAGCGCCTTTGGAATATGAAAGAATACATGCTGCTTAATTAATGTGGCCGAGAAAACGAAAGAAGTTCACTCTGAACCCTTGATGTATTAACCAGTAATCATCTTTAATCATAGGGTAATATTTTCAGGAGCTATTTGTGGCAAAGGTAATCTTAGGCCTTATTGTTAGTCTAATAGTATTCTCGGTTGTAGACGCCAGGATATATAAGTGGAAAGATGCGAGCGGTCAAGTCCATTTTGGTAGCGAATGTCCACATGAATCTTGTGATTCTATTGAATCTATACCTTTCAAAAGAAACAAACCGATTCCGTTGCCCGAAGAAACTCGCACACAAAGCTCACCAGCTAGCTTGCCTGCTCCACAAGTTTCAACTGACAAAAAACCTCAATCAGCCAGTAATCCTATTATTAAATCAGGACAATGCCTGGACAGTGTGACAACTACTCTTGGAAAGGGGAGTATAGACCCCTATGAACCTATCGAGTCGGTTAAGCCTGGCGCTGAACAATATCGTTTAATCAGACGTTTTTTAACCCAGCTTCCTCGGTTTTTGCATGGCACGATGGTCGAAGAAACCTGCAAGGGTAGTTTAAAGAATCCTGTTAGCGAACATGTAACATACCAAATCAATATGGAAATTATACATGACCTGAAAGGTAACTTCGATTTTAAGTCGGTGGAACGAGGCGAAAATAACATTGCCAGGCAAACTGATTTAAAAATTCTTATTACAAAAGACAATTTTCATGCGGGCGAGAGCAGGTCGCAGATAAGCTCTAAGCGCTGGGCAGTGGCATTATTAAAAGCAACCGCCAGTGAACTGGTTTTTCTACAGCAATTCAGGACACGAGGCCCTCAAGGTGGTAATTTACAACGAATGATTTTAAGGTCATATCGTTATAGCCAGAAAAAATTATATATAACAGAATACGAATATACGCAGGATCAACTGGTGCTGATTCGGAAAACGACTGTCAAATGACGGCAGCAATAAATAGGAAAAGTGGGGTCAGAGCACAGTTTTCGCTCATATTAGAAACAACTGTACTCTGACCCCAATTATTAGATGACGATAAATTCAATCAAGTGAGATGAATATATGAAAGCAAGAGCAGCAGTCGCCTGGGAGGCTAAAAAACCTCTTTCCATTGAAGAAATTGAAGTAATGGGTCCCAGAGAAGGAGAGGTTTTACTAAAAACCATTGCCTCAGGTGTCTGTCATACAGATGCCTTTACACTTTCTGGCGATGACCCTGAAGGATCATTCCCTTGTGTATTAGGACACGAAGGTGGGTGTGAAGTCGTTGAATTAGGTGCGGGCGTTAAAAGTCTCAGTGTGGGTGATCATGTGATTCCACTCTATATTCCTGAATGCGGTGAGTGTGAATATTGCAAGTCAACAAAAACTAATTTATGTCAATCTATTGCAGGTACTGTCTGGACAGGATATATGCCGGATGGCACGCGTCGCTTTTCAAAAGATGGTAAGGATATTTTTCACTATATGGGTTGTTCGACTTTTTCGGAATATACCGTGGTTCCGGAAATAGCCCTGGCAAAAATAAACAAAGCAGCACCGCTGGATAAAGTATGTCTGCTGGGCTGTGGCGTTACGACGGGTATAGGTGCGGTACTGAATACCGCAAAAGTGGAACCGGGTTCTACTGTTGCCGTGTTTGGTCTGGGGGGTATTGGTTTGTCTTGTATTCAAGGCGCTGTCATGGCGGGTGCTGAGCGCATCATCGCTATTGATATTAACCCCGGTAAATTCAAGTTTGCAAAACAATTGGGCGCTACCGACGTTGTTAATCCGAATGAGGTCGATGGTTCGTTTGTTGAATACATGCAGGACACTTTCAACGGTGGCCCTGATTATTCATTTGAATGTATTGGTAATACCCATGTGATGCGTGATGCACTGGAATGCACGCACATGGGTTGGGGTGTTTCTACAGTGATTGGCGTGGCCGGTGCCGGTCAAACTATAGAAACCCGGCCGTTTAATCTGGTGGTTGGACGAACATGGAAAGGCACAGCGTTTGGTGGCGTTAAAGGCAGAACTGAGTTGCCAGGCTATGTCGATCGTTATATGAACGGAAAAATCGAGCTGGATTCGTTGGTCACTCATACCATGCCATTAGAAGACATCAATACTGCATTTGATCTAATGCATCGGGGTGAAAGTATTCGTTCAGTGATTATATTTTAATCTTATGAAAAAAATTGAATCCATAAAAGAGTTTGGTGGTTATCTCAATCGCTACGAGCATCAATCTCGCGTATGCCAGTGTAAAATGACTTTTTCGGTTTACCTGCCGCCACAAGCAGAAAACAATAAAGTCCCTGCTTTATATTGGTTATCTGGCCTGACTTGTACCGATGATAATGCGCGCACAAAGGCGTGTATGCAACGCTACGCAGCAGAGCATGGCATAGCGTTAATATTTCCCGATACCAGTCCCCGAGGTGATGATGTTGCTGACGTCGAAGAACATTACGATCTGGGCAAAGGTGCCGGCTTTTATGTGAATGCCGCACAACATCCCTGGCAGGAGCACTATCAAATGTATGATTATGTAACACAGGAGCTGCCTGATTTAATTGAATCCAGCCTGCCCATTCTGGCTAATGTGAAATCAATTTCTGGTCACTCAATGGGCGGACATGGCGCGTTAATTTGTGCACTAAAGAATCCAGACAGTTATCGTTCAGTGTCTGCCTTCGCGCCTATCTGCAATCCCATGGAATGCGGCTGGGGCCAAGGTTGTTTTAGCGCTTATTTAGGTGATGATGCAACGGCTTGGAAAGCCTATGATGCCACGCAACTCATTCATTCAGGAGCTAAGCTCAATGATATTCTCATTGATCAGGGAACAGCCGATGAGTTTTATGATGAAGGCCAGTTATTACCAGAAAACTTTAAGCTAGCCTGTGATCAATCAGGACAACATTTAACCTTGAGGATGCAACAGGGGTATGACCATAGTTATCACTTCATTGCTACTTTTATAGGTGAGCATATTGCTTATCACGCCGCATTTTTAAAAACCTAGAAAGAAAACGTGGAGTCAAAGAAAACGTGGAGTCAGGTCTTGCATTTCTCATTGTCATGTAAACGGTAAGGCCTGATCCTGTTGTTTTTTTGCGCCAGGCCGCTGGGTAAGTTTGTTGGTATCACTGGTGTTTGCTGGCTAATGCTTAAACTGTATGTGGCAGTGTTACCTAAAGATACCCGATTCACCCAGATTGCAGGTGTGTCTTTACTCGCAGGCATCGGTTTTACCATGTCTATTTTTGTTGCTCAACTTGGATTCGAAGGGCAGGAAAACCTTTTGCTGATGGCCAAGACGGGCATTCTTGCCGCTTCGTTGCTGGCAGGTGTTACCGCTTTTATCTGGCTTTATGTTGTGAGTAGTCCGGTAAAAAATTAGGATAGAAAAGGGCTAACTATACACTTGTTTAGGAGACAGTAAAAAGGGCAGTCATCTTAAAAGGGATTAAAAATACAAGTACTGAGTGATCGAATATAACTGTAGCAGGCGGGATGTTGTCTGGAATTGCGCTGCGCTTATTGTCACGTAAAATTCGCGCGGCCCAATCCACTTATATGATCTGGTGACATAGTCATTAACGCCACCGGATCATTCAACTAAAGCCTATGACGCTTTTTTCACTGCTTTTTTCACCGCTTTTTTTAATTTTTTAGCTTTCTTTTGTTGTTTGGCAATTTTTGTTTTTGTAGATTTGAGTAGTTTTTTTAATTTTTTAACTTTCTTGGCCATTTTATAGTCCTCATATTGATCTAAATATTAAAATTTAAACTGTCATCGTGAGGTAATGCTAGTTTATAAATATAAAAATGCAAGAAAAACAGCAATAATGAAAAGCGGGGTCAGAGTACAGTTCCCGCTAATACTAGAAGCAACTACGCTATATCCCCGTTTATTTTAGATCTTCAAATCCACAGGCTGCTGAGCTGAAAATGGGTGCGACAAGTGACGAACTTCATTTTAATCTTTTATCGGGGGTAATAAAAAATAATCAGCAATAAAAAGGACAGTCATCATAATATCCTGAGATGGAGTATGTGACTGGTCTGGATTAGGTGAACAATATTGTGATGGGTTTCTAGAATATTTCTGTTAAAGCCAGGCATTGTGATTTTTTCACAATTTTTTCGTGAATATTTCCGTAGATAGTTTTTAGGTGATAGTTAATCATTAAACACAGGAAGACCAGGGGTTTAACCACTGGAAAAACGAGGAGCAATACTATGGCATGGGTAGAGATAGCATGGGATCTAAACAGGTTCCGAGAGAATGAGCGCGATGATGAAACCGGGCTTCATTTCGCAATCGTCACGGTGATCGATGGTCAGGCAAGAGTGCATGGCCATAGCACGGGTGACCTTAGCCAGGTTGAAGTACCAGAACGTGAGGCATTTGAAATGTCTGAATGGATAATCCCTCCAGGATTCTGGGGGCGTATTCGGTCACAGCGAAACGTTCCTGATGGCAGCAATCCGTTCATCGGTCTCGTCGTACGCGCCGTTGAATATGACAACTCTTCTTCAGCAGAGCGGACTTCAGATTATGAACGATTCGTGGAAGACATTCGTGTGGCGACCCAGCAAGTTGTTGACTCAGGAGAACTCCCTACAGCAGAAAAACTCTGGTCGGCT
>Ga0316205_10003984_pt1 | contig 13382 bp, 8 predicted proteins | sample 3monthpyrite_MG_FD_204941 | JGI IMG/M metagenome (GOLD analysis project Ga0316205, IMG submission 204941) | Microbial mat bacterial communities from mineral coupon in-situ incubated in ocean water Damariscotta River, Maine, United States -... | ecosystem: Environmental > Aquatic > Marine >... | reverse complement strand
CGGACGAGGAAGAGCGGGCGGCGGCGGTTGATGCGCTCAATCGGTTGGAAGCATTCTTTACAATTAGGAGAACGTTTAGCTTTACCCCGACCCGTGGGGATGGCGGCTTAGCGAGGGTTGATAGTTTTAAGAGTGCGGAGGAAGTGTTTACGAAATGGTTCGACGGCCCGCTGTCGCAGGACGCTGGTTTTAAAGCGTTAACGCGAACGACTGTCTGCGTCTTGCCCGGCATTACAAGGCACTTCACACCTGAAGAGGCGACCGAGCCACAAAAAGTAGAGCAAAAGATCGACGGGAGCGATCAAACCGTTTGTGACAAAGCCATTCGATTGGCGCCACCAGTTGAGATACCTACTGAAAACGGAGTGATCCCCGGAGTTGTCTACCGTGATCCTGCAGGTGTAACTCTGGTCGCTTGCAACAATTATTGTGTTGGCGGAAGCCGAGTCATCATTGGTGCTACGCGGGGATATGTATCGCAATTGGGTGTGTACCGGTTGTTGCAGCTCAGTAGCTCCGGATTTCAAGATAGAAACTTGGCAGCGACCTTTACTGAGGGCGGGAGGTTGAGCGCATTTAACTACGGATCGGCTGCAGCCCTCGATAGCTTCGCTTCAACTGCAGCGGCAGCAGTCACGTCGACGACCCAAGCGCTCGAAGCGGTTCGCGACAGAGAAATCAATGAGATTAAGAGGGAGACAGAGCTCTTGGAAGCTAAGGCATCAAGGATCGATGCTCAGACCAAACTAGATGGCTTACTAACGCCAACTGAAAGCATCGAACAAGATACCGTACCGGAGTGACCGTCGTCTACTTTTCTCAGGTGTTTGCATGACAGTCTTCATCGTCACTCCCCCAGATTATGAAGGGATCAATGTATCTGAAGATATGCCAGATGATCAATCTGCAGCCGGTCGGCGTGAACGCATAGAAGCACTGTTAGCTTATCGGCTCAGCGAAAAGGTGGGCGGCGATACTGCTGAACGTATCGAAACTGGAAAAAGCATAGGTTTCGACGTAATTGCTGATCCAATCCGGAGGTTGCCGCTGACAGGCGCCACTATAATTAGAGCAGATGATGACGCACTCTCTCCGCTACGTGAGCAGTTCCCAAATCACAGAGTCCGGCGGGACTCTTCTTTCAACATAACCGAGGCACCAACTGAGGTTCTGGCGGTCGAAGAGGGCGCTCAAGGCGCTCCTTGGCACCTCGATATGGTTGGCATCGCATTGGCGCGAGACTACGGCATGAAGTTAGAAGGACGTGGGGTTGTAGTAGCCGTAATCGATACCGGTGTTACCTCAGTTGCTGGTTTTGGGGGCCGTGTCAAGGCTACTTCACGTTTCGATCCCAACTCTAGAACCCTATATGACTCAAGTGATAGCCAGGATAGTTACAACCACGGTACGCGAGTCGCTGATCTGATTGGAGGCGCCGACAATGGAGTCGCTCCTTTGTGCACTATGCTTGACATCCATGCGGCGCCAAACGGCATTGTCTATTCATCAGCTCTTACGCAAGCGTTTGAGCTGGTTGCGGGCAATGCAAGCGTTTCGATAGTCAACATTTCTCTTGGGAGACCAAGCTGGCGCGAGGAATTGCTCAGCTCATACAATACAATGACGGCGTCCGGAGTGTTATCTGTCGCGGCGATTGGCAATGACGGACGCGGCAGATACCGTAGTCCGGGAGCGTTTCGTTCCAGTCTGTCTGTTGGCGCAGTTAATCCGCGCGGCGAGAGTTTCAAGCTGAGCGGTGGGGCCGAGATGATTGACGCAGATGGTCCCTATAGGGTTCCAACATTGGTTGCACCTGGAGTGGAGGTTCCCACTACAGATGATGTGGGACGTATTTCATTGTCGACTGGAACATCCATGGCTACACCCATAGTCGCCGGTATGGCCGCCCTGGTGAAGGAACATCTACCGGGCGCCACCGCTGCTACCATCAGGAACGCTTTGCTCTCGGACTGCATAGATTTGAATCTGCCAGATACAGAACAAGGAGCGGGACTGTTGGCGGTGCCTCGCGCGATCAATCCCGCCAGCGTTGGCGTGTAGTCACAAATGGACTTTGCTAACCCCTTGAGCAGAAAAGGTGTCGTGGAAAAGCAAAACTCGTCGTGTATCGGCCATGTGCTATCTGCGCATCAGGCGGGGTCCCACCTGACGGCTTTTAAGAATTAGGCGTGGGGAAACTATACTTCAGCTTTCGAGAGGATAGTCGGATGGAGCCCTTCTGTAGGAGTGCACTTGTACAGAACACTATTGACCTTATTGTTGTCCTCTATCACGCGCTACGTTTGCTGAAGATTCAGTTGATCATTGCGACAATCGCAACCGTTTTGTTTGTTGTGCCTGGCCAGATCCTGGAGATTTACAGAGTTTTGTCAGAGGATTTTGGCAACCGATGGCCGCAGTCGGTCACTGCAGTCATCGGCGTCGGTTTTTTGACTTTCATGTTGTGGTATTCGGCGCGATGGATGACGCTGACGGAGGAGCTGAATGATCTCAATGCGCGGGGCGTTCAGTCTGAAATTCTTAGATGGGCACCGCGCATATTCGCGGTGATGCCGGGTGTGGCGGTCGGACTCTTTTTAAGCTTTGCACCGGGCAACGTGGGTGCTTCGATCGAAGGTGGTGCTGATGCGTGGATCCGTTTGACAGGCGTTTTCATCCTTTGTCTTGTCTTACTGTTCCTTCTTTGGACGATTTTGCGGACCCGAATTTTGGGCGCTAGCGGGGTCTATCAGGCCGGGCAGGGGTCGTTTGCAAATTGGGTTGTACGAACAGCTCAGATCTTGCCGATTGTTCTGTTTTTGATGGTTTTAGCGTCACCGATCCGGTTCCCGGAACTGGTAGGCACACTTTTTCTTGCTTCTGTGTTTATCGGACTTGTTACATTTCTCTTGAGCTGGTCGTCGCTGTTTTCAAGGCGGACTGGATTTCCGATGACCTCATTTCTGATAGGGTTGGCAGTCGTTTGGTCGGTGTTTGATACCAACGACAATCATGAAGTTCGTAAAGTCATAATCCAGGGTGATGGTCACACATTACAGGTAGTTCGAGCGTTTGAAGAGTGGCTAAAAGCGCGACCTGACTTCGACGCCTATCTGATGCGTGGCGAGACTTATCCGGTTTATGTCGTCGCCGCTGAAGGCGGTGGGATCTATGCAGCGCATCACGCAGCGAGCTTTCTGACGCGGGCTCAGGACTTGTGCCCGGCGTTTGCAAAACATGTTTTTGCGATCAGTGGCATTTCCGGTGGATCATTGGGCGCCAGCATATTTGCAGGGCTATTGCAGGATCCAAAAAACAGCGCCGCGCTAGCACAAGGAACTCAAAAAACATTATGCAAGACAAGCGACGGTTCAATGGGCCCATTGGAGACAGCTGCTGACAAAATCTTGTCTCGCGATCTCCTCTCTCCGCTGGTAGCTGCAACTCTTTTAAAGGATGTACCTCAGAGGTTTTGGCCATGGCCAATCGGAGCATTCGATCGTGCGCGGGCATTGGAAGATGGTGTTGTTGCGGCTTGGGGTGCTGAAGGCCAGACGCCGGGTATCCTAAATACAGCCATTTCCGATTCCTGGTATCCAGACGGGGACATACCAGCTTTGATTCTAAATGCGACTCACGTTGAGACAGGGCAACGCGTTGCGACGTCTCCGATCAGTCTTGTCTGGTCGGGTAGCTCGATTCACGGCACTGGGCGGTATCTAGAGGACGGAGAAGATTTGAGCCTCATCGGTGCGGCTATATTGAGTGCGCGGTTCACTTATATAACTCCGGCGGGGACGCTCTACCTAAACACAGATTTCCTGGATGACGAAGATCCAGCGGTCAAGGTGCGTTTGGTCGACGGCGGATATTTTGAGAATTCAGGTGTTGATACGGCTATGGATATTATCGAAGCTGTGCGACCAATTGCTAGGGCGGCAGGCGCAGATATTCGGCTGGTCTCGTTACAGTATACAACTGAGAGGTCCGAGGCTCGCCATTTTCTTGGCGAAACACTGTCGCCTATAAGGGCGTTGCTCGCGACGCGGGTAAATCGCGGAAGGTTGGCAACTGAACGCGCGGACGCTCGGATGTCCGGTTTTTGTCCACTAGACGGTGATCCCACATCGCTCTGCGATGACTTCACCGACATAAATGATCCAGTTCGAATCTCGTTTCTCCATGACGGGCAGGAGGAGCTGCCGCTCGGCTGGCTTCTTTCGAAACGGTCACGTGAGATCATTGGCAGCCAGGTGGGATGGCCGCACCTGTGCAACTACATTACTGGGTACATTGGACCTGATATCAATGGTTATGACAGCCTGGATCATGACAATGATTGCATCATGAAATTTATACAAGTTGAGTTGGCTGGAGGTTTCCCGAATTCTGTTCGGATGCCAGACTGGAATAGTTTGGACAACTAACTACTGCTTCAGAAGTATCGGGACTTTTCGTGTTGAAGGTGGCACTGATATATTTTGTCACTATCCCAACACCATTGAAACAACAAGCTGGACTGAGTTTGTGAGAAAGTCGCTCTCCAAATGTTTTTGCAACAAGAAGCGATTTATCCGCGACGTTGGTGGGATTTTTTGATCGAGTTTTCGCGCGCGGGCGTAACTATCAAGTTAGATGCTGTTTACAAAAACTAGAGCATAGTAAGCAGCAAAAATTTCAGCAACCTGACGTCTTCACAGGCTGAAGGCTAAGGAATGTTTATGTCACTGAACACATAATCGCTCTTCCTTGTATCTTTGTCGGTAGTGATCGGAATAATGATAACTCCTAGTTATGCAAAGCAAGCCGAAGACCGTGCCAAGAGCTCCATCTCACGCCTAAGTAGTGTGCATCACCATTACGGTCGGATCTAGTTTTTGGTAGGGACAACATAGATTGATCACGTTTAAAGGCCATTGGATGCATTGTGTGCGTATCGTTTGTCACCTACAAGCTGAATAGACGATCGCGCTTATCAGCCTGGTTTCCAAGAGTTTGGGGTTGGTAGGTATGCTATTTGACGGCGCCTGCAAGGCACCGCTCATGCTTGAGAGTGCGGTCAGAAAAATCTCGGTAGCCGCTGCGAGGGCATAGTGTCCTTTCTGAATTAGTATCGGCGGGACAACTCCGCCGATGATCATTGATATTAGGGCATGGTTCATCTCGGTATCAAATTGTTCGAAATTCGCAATGTGTTTGAGGAGCTCTTCCGTCACCCTGTCTTCGTTCCCAATGCAGTTGCGATATCCAATTTCACCGGTATGGCCCCTCCGCGTGAGATTTCGCAAGTAAACGTCGAGTTCGGCTTGTACTCTTCGGCGCGTTTCCTCAACGAGGATGCGTTGTGCAACCGGGTCATCTAAGAACCCATCATTCCTGTTGCCGAACTGCAAAACCTCAAACTCCGTGTCATCAAGTGACCCTGTAACGACTTGGCGGTCGCCACCCCAACAATCGGTGCTGGGGCGCCCAAGATCGTCGACCCAATGCAAATTTGGGCACTGATCAACAGCGTTTGTACTGATATGCCTAAGGCGCTGTACGAAATAATCATAGCTCGGCACGGGGTGTCGTGTTGCCACAGTTCGGGCAAATCCCGTTTCGCCGGTCAGGTCTGTGCAGGCGATGACGCCTCGCTGATTTTGCATCGGTGCGCGAGCAAAAAAGTCAAAGGCAGCGGGCGTGTATTCTTCGGGTTCTTTATCGATAACATTGCCTATGCACGCACAATCCACATAGCAGCTGACGTCAAACGTGCGCCTTGTTGCACTTCTTTCTCTTGCATAGTCTTCTGGGAAAATGCGTACCGTGTGCCCAGTGGAATCACCTATACCCTGCCGGAACGCTTCTTCAGCCTCTGTCATCTCTTCGGGGCGCTCTAGGCGCCCAAAACGGACGCAAATTTCAAAGAATGCATAACGCCCCGAGTGGGCGTCGAGAGACCTGGCAATTGCGCGTTGACGCATGACGAGCTCTGTAAGTGCTTCGACTTGGTCTTTATAGACTCTCACCGCCTTGGTTGAGCTGTTGAACCATCCGGTGGTTGAGGAAACGATTTCATCGGCAGACGAGACGACCTCAGCAGTGTCGGTGGCAATGCCTGAAAAACTGCGCGCAAAGCCTGTGGCAGCCCCGGGAGACTGCCTGGGTGTAAAAAGGCGATCAAGACGTCCCGAAAGACGATGAGCGCTAGTATCCATCCGCCGTATCTGTGTCGCCAATTTCTTTCTTAAGCCAACAACATCGTAGAGTTCAACGCTAGCGGTGTATAATGCTTCAAGAGTTGCTTGAGACTGCTGCACGATCTGCGTGCGCACTTCATCATGTTGCCGTTTGTTTTGATCGAAATAGCCTTGGGCGTCTCCGCGAAGCCTTACGACTGAAGTGGCCGGCAACGATCTGCAGCGCTCAAGGCTGGCGCCGGCGCTGCCTGTTCCGCCCCGTTCGAAAGTCCAAGCGAGGTCAACGAGTTCCTTAGGTGTCAGACCCGCCATAGGGCTCATAAATGCATGAGCGGTTTGGCTGCTGAGCCAAACGACCATGACGGCTGTCGCAATTCCGGTCACCAATTTCATGCAATATATCCAGCCGCGAGCGTTAGTCGATATTGCTATTTCGAGCGCATACTATCATAGTAGATTCATTGTGAAAGCAAAGATTCAGTATGGGGCGTCGCCGAGTGCTTTCCTAAGTGCGTGCAGGCACGGTTTGTTGGGGGTGAATGAGTTGAACAAATTGATGTATGGCGGGACTGCGCTCGTTGTATTGCTTTGTGTTGGTGTGTTCGGTGCGCTTTATGGCCCTCAACTATATGACTATCTTCGTTTTGGCGAAGGATCCTCTGCGGTTCAGGAACGTTCGCTGGAAACCATCAGTACACTGCCGGTCTCCGAAATGTACGCGCAGGCACAAGATAGAATAGCCAAAGAGCAACTAGATGTAGCGCTTGTTATTCTCGAAGGTGCCGCTCGGCGTGGACACGCCCGCTCAGCGACGGCGATTGGCGAGATGTATGATCCGTCACTTTGGGGCGATGTGCCCTCACCTTTCACTCAACCTTCTGCCGAATTGGCTAAGTATTGGTATGACCAAGCCGCGGCAAAAGGGGAGGCGCCGGCACAGAAGCGCCTTGAGGATCTGAGTGCTTGGCAGGAGCGCCAATAGCAATCCGCCTCACAAGAATGCCTAAGAACACAACGTTTGGACCAAAGAAGGGGATCTGGGGGTAGTATGTTTAGATATAGGCAAAAATGGACGATGGCGTGTGCCATTGTCGCGAGTGTTTTATTGCTGCCCACTTTCTCTTCATCGGCGTCGGCGCGCTCTCCATTGTTGATGGAAGGGAAGAGTAGTCTCTACCAACGTGTTTTGACGCGGCCAGGGACACCCTTGGTGGAGAACCCCGGCGAAGAAGCGGATTCAAATGCCGAACCTCTTCCCCCGCTCACGCCCTTGTACGTATATAAAAGCGTGGAGATCAACGATCGCACATGGCTTGAAGTCGGACGAGCAAATCAGGGTCCAACGGACGGCTGGTTAATCGCTGATCGTACAGTGCCGTGGAAGCAGGCGATGACGCTCGCATTCACAAATCCAGCTGGGCGGGAGCAGACACTCTTTTTCCGTGACTATGACGGACTTCAGGAAGTTATTGAGGCCGATCGACCAGGGCCACGTGCCGCAGGTATGCGCTCTACTGTTCGTTCTGGGGAAGTACCAAGCGATTTTCCTGTTGTCTCTATCGAGCCAGAAACGCATATAGACCTTTCTGAGAACTTCTATCTGTTGCCCATTCTCGATTTCGATGAAGGCTATTTTTCCAGTGGTTTCAGCACTCAAATGGTGCGCGTTGCCGCTGTAAATGCTGACGAAGATGCTGGTTTTTCGTTGCCAGCCAAACCGCCAGCGCCAGCTCAAGTTACTCCTCCGGTTGTTGCTGAAGCGACCCCAATCTCAGAACCAGCGCCAGCGCAGGTCGTGGTGGAGAAACCCCGTCCAGATCCGTATGTCGTGATTCCAGATGTTGATCCGGCCGATGTTCTGAGCCGCGTGCACAACGACTTCAAGGCGGGAGTCGTGTTCGTTATCGACACAACAACGTCGATGGACCCCTACATTGACCGTGTTCGCGACGCCGTGAAGCTAATGTATGGACAGCTAGCCAACTCCAAATTCGGCAACCGCATTGATTTCGGATTGATCGGATATAGGGACAACCTCCAGGCGGCACCGGGGCTTGAGTATCTAACTCGTGTTTACGCAGATCTTGGCAGCGCTCAATCCGGCAGCAGTTTCCTCAATCAGATCAATGACGCTGGTGCAGCTACAGCCTCAAGTAAGGGGTTCAATGAAGATGCATTTGCTGGCATCTCAGCCGCGCTGAACGAAATTTCATGGGGGAACTATCAAGGGAAATGGGTCGTCCTCATCACCGATGCGGGTGCCCGTAGCGGCTCTGATCCACTTTCAGCTACCGGTCTGGGGCCGCTTGAGGTGAACAACCTCGCGCAGGAGCAGGGTATAATGCTTTCGGCAATTCACTTGCTGACCGCTCCGGGCACCAACAATCACGACCAGGCTGAATTGCAGTATCAACTGCTTACACGACTACCGGGGTCGAATGAAACGCTGTATCACGGTGTCGAAGCAGGTGACGTTAATCGCTTCTCATCCTATGTCGAGACGATTGCCCAAAGCATAGCGCTTCAGGTTGAAGTTGCTGGTAAAGGCCGGCTGATCGAAATAGGCGACAAAGCGATGGAAGACGCGCGTGCGGAAGTCGAACAACGGCGCGAGGAGCTGCGGCGCCAGGCATTGATAGAAGCCACTGCGCGCCGAGAGGCAGCAGAAGCAGCGCAAGCGGCCGCTGCCTCAAGTGCTGCTCGGGCGCAGGCTGAAAGTGAGCGTGCGGCAGCAGCAGAAGCTGAGGCTGCCGCTGCTGCCCAAGCTGCCAACGCAGCAGCAGAAGCAGAATATCAGGCCAAACTGGAAGCGTATCAGCGCAGGGTTATGTTGGCCGGTCGCGCGATGCAACTGGCTTATCTTGGGAGAGCGGCAGGGACCCAAGCTCCATCCTTTTTTGAAGCGTGGGCAGCCGACCGTGATCTGCAAAACCCGGCGCTTGCAACATTTGATGTGCGGGTTTTGTTGTCGCGCAACCAGCTCTCAGATCTGACTTTGGCGTTAAGGACAATCCTGGAGACCGCTGAGAGAACTCGGATGACACCGCGCGATTTCTTTGGTCAGCTGCAAACCGCAGCAGCACTTCTCAGTCGGACGCCAGATCAGGTCGGTGCTGTGCGTCGTCTTGCAGAGGTGGGGATTATCGGCGAATACCTTGAGGACCTTCCTTATCGCAGCCGGATTCTGGAAATCACCGAAGACGATTGGCTTAGCTGGGGTTTCGATCGCCAGCGTGAGTTCCTCGATGAACTGCGTCAAAAGGTCGAACTCTATGAACGCTTTAGCGATGAAGTGACGCTTTGGGTCGCGTTGGACGGTGGTAGAGTTCCTGGGGATGCCGTATATCCCGTGTCGCTTTCCGCGTTGCCATGACGGGAGGTGTGTCGAAACATGACCGCCTGTTTGTGATGAAAGAACTTAGCAAGACGCGACCGTCCTCAGAAAAAGGGCAGGGGTTCAGACTGCATGTGCCTTTCGTTCAAGTGGAGGCAAAGCGCGTTTACGCTCTTACCGGCGCAAGCGGAAGTGGAAAAAGCACATTCTTGGCATTGGCAGCCATGGCGCTGCGGCCTGACGAAGGAGGGGAATTCATTTTCCAGCCGGACGCCAACGAGGTCGATATTATCGCATTGTGGCACCGGCATTCCGTCGATCAGATGGCGGCGCTGAGAAGTAAATATGTTGGTGTTGTATTACAGCAGGGCGGTCTCATTTCCTCACTTACTGTCCGTGACAATATTCTGTTGCCAGCCCGTTTGGTCGGCGTAGATCGCAGTCAACAGCTTGCGATGCTGGTCAGTCGATTGGAAATACCTGGCATCCTAAAACGCCGTCCTGCACAAATCTCCGTCGGGCAACGCCAGCGCGTTGCCATTGCCCGCGCTCTCATCAACAGTCCAAAACTGATCCTTGCAGATGAACCCACAGCATCTGTTGACCCTCTAACCGCTGACAAGATATTTGACCTGCTTGTCCAACTGGTTGACGAGACGGGTGCCGCGCTGATTGTTGCCAGCCATGATTGGGACCGCGTTCAGCGCTCCGGCTTTTCGCGGTTGCATCAAACCGTCGAAGCCAATGAGCGTGGTGTTGTCTCCACCATGGAGGTGGCCGCATGAGCGCGCTACGCCACAGTCGAAACGGTGTCGCTTGGGTCGCGGCGCGGGACGTATTCAATGAGTTGCTCCTAACAAGTTGTACTGTGCTTGCTCTTATCGCTGTGCTTGCCCCTCTTCTCATTCTCTTCAGCTTGAAGTTTGGTCTGATAGACACGCTCGCACAACGTCTGATCGAAGATGTTCGGAATCGTGAGATTGTCATCATAAGCAGCGCGAATCTGACAGCGGATTGGTTCGAAAAAATGCGCGCACGGGATGATGTGGAATTTGCCGTTCCTACGACACGCACAATCGCTGCCAGCTTCAATTCAGTTCAACATCGCGCTGAGCGTAAAACGGTTCGGGGACTGTCGATGATCCCAACACAGACAGGTGACCCTTTGTTGGGGCCTCTGTCCGATCTGATTGAAGAACCGGAGCAAGTCATCCTGAGTTCTCTGGCGGCTGAAAGACTACATGTGAAAGTCGGGCAGTCTTTGCGGGCGCGCATTCAGCGGACGCGAAATAATTCTGCCGAGGCGCAGTTTCTTGAATTGGAAGTTGTAGGCATTGCTGAGAACTGGGCAGAAACTGAGCCTGCTGCCTTCGTCTCACTGGACCTCTTAGTCGCAACAGAAGACTATCGTGATGGGCTCGCAGTTTCTGCGTTCGCGTGGCCAGGAGAAACACCGAGAAATCTAATTAGGGAGTTTCCGCGTTTCCGGCTTTATGCGCGCTCGATTTATGACATCCCGGGCCTGCGTGATCATCTGGTTGAAACGGAACGATTGGACGTTAGAACCCAAGCTGCCGCTATTGAAGCCATGCGTTCCCTTGATCAAAGTCTGTCGACTGTTTTTGGCATTATTGCAACTGTGGCAATTGGCGGGTTTGCGCTGGCTTTGGGGTCGATCCTTGCAGCAAATGTGCAGCGCAAAAGGCGAGAGCTGTCGGTCTTAAGGCTTATCGGTGCGCCCCTCAGGGCGATTGTTGCATTTCCCGTCACCCAAGCATTGATCATCGCCACGGCAGGGCTCGTGGGCTCCTTCATCATCTTCTTGCTTGTCTCAAGAGGATTGAACGACATATTTGACCACGCCATTCGCACAGGGGAGACGATAAGCCAGCTTCGGTTCTCTCACGTCGTGACTGCCTGCTTAACAACAATCGGTCTTGCGGTTGTGTCGTCACTTTGGGCGGGTTCTGCAGCGACACGTATAGAGCCGGCGGAGGGATTAGCCGATGTCTAAAATCTCCCAGGTGTCTTCGGCATTGGCATTGCTACTAGCTTTTGCCCTGTCTATTGCCCCCACGGCGATGGCGGATGAGTCTGGATGGCAAGAGCGCGACTATAATCCGAAACCTGATGAGGGTGATCTGGTGCTGCCAATGCCGTGCGGCGGGAAATACGCCATGCGTCGCGTCGACGTTGAGAGCACGGGATTTCTGGATGATCGCCGGATTAGGGTGGGCCTTCGCCAGGAAAGCCTCTCCTACAAAGAAGACTCTCGCTTCGACTATGTCGCAGGAAGCTTTGTGTCTTCAGAAGAACAGAGTGTAAGGCACTACTATATTGGCAAGTATGAACTGACACAGCTTCAACTGGCGGCGCTAAAAGGAACTTGTGACAGCCCATCGACGAAGCTGCGTTTGCCGGCCGTCGCGATCTCTTGGTTCGAAGCTATCGAAACCGCGCAGGCATACTCTGAATGGTTGTTGCAGAACGCAAGTGATGTGTTGCCTCGTCAGGGTGACGTTCCGGCTTTCATCAGGTTGCCGACGGAAGTTGAGTGGGAGTTTGCCGCTCGCGGCGGAATATCAGTCGATGAGGCAGATTTCTCCGGTCGCGTATTTCCCATGCCAGAGGGACAAATGCCAGAGTATGTTTGGTTTCAAGGAAGCCAATCAGCAGGAGGAAAGTTGCGACCAATAGGTCTTTTGAAACCCAATCCGTTGGGCCTCTACGACGTTCTCGGCAATGCATCTGAAATTACATCTGACCTATTCCGGCTAAATCGCCGCGGGCGTTTGCATGGGCAAGCAGGTGGGTTTGTTTCCAAAGGGGGCGACATTGCAACATCGCAACGGGAGATCCGGACCGCCTTGCGTAATGAAAACCAATTTTATGATGAAAGAACCGGCAAAGCCCGGACCGTTGCCAATTTAGGCCTCCGGTTTGTCCTGTCTATACCGGTTGTTGTTTCTCAGGAACGCTTGCAAACCATCCAGGCGGAGTGGAAGTCTTTGCCTGCGCCAGACGTTGAAGCTGAAAGTGCGACAGCCCAACGTGAGGCGCTGGTTCAGCTTACCAATGTATCTGAACAGACCGATGACAAACTTGTAAGGGATCAGTTGGAGTCGGCGATCCAACAATTAGAAGCAGCACGGACAGAGCAAAACGATATTCGCGATCGCGCTATCAGGGCGCTTCTGCAATCAGGGGCGATAATCGGGAACAAAGTTAAAACCGATCCGATCTTGATTGCGCGAACAGAACTTGTCCTGCAGGAAATGGCCGCGAACCTCTTGCGAACCAAACAACTTTTGGCTCAAGCAGAAGATGCGGGAGATGCAGGGCGTGCACAAAGAGCGCGCTTGGTTGTCGCGCAACTTGAGACCGAGTTAGAGACTAGAAGGCAAAGAATTTTATCCTTGCAATCTGATAGTCAAACAACCGTCACGAGCTATAGCGATCTCGTTTACAGCGTGTCTTCAGATTATTCGCTGCCATTGGTGGCGCCGCAGCTGGAGGCGTTGGTGGTTGATTATCAAGCGAAGGGGTTTGATTATCTGATCCCTTTTGCGCAGACCTTTGTATCACATGTCGAGCAATTCCGGGCTGACGGGAATCTTTCCAGAGACACCTGGTCACAACAATTGAGAGAGATAGGAGGAAGTGATGAATAAACTGATCAAAACGCGCTCCCGAGTTGCGGCACGCTATCCAATCATCCTTGTCGCAAGTTTATCGATTGCCATGTCTGGCTGTGCTTCGGGAACTGGGGGCGGCTCTTCAGGTGGTCTTGGCTCTTTTAGTGGAAGCCAACAGGCCGAGTTGACACCCGCACAACAGCAGATGCGCTCAAATGCGGATGCGTTTAA
>Ga0316205_10003983_pt1 | contig 13384 bp, 12 predicted proteins | sample 3monthpyrite_MG_FD_204941 | JGI IMG/M metagenome (GOLD analysis project Ga0316205, IMG submission 204941) | Microbial mat bacterial communities from mineral coupon in-situ incubated in ocean water Damariscotta River, Maine, United States -... | ecosystem: Environmental > Aquatic > Marine >... | reverse complement strand
ATAACTTAGCAGACGCCAAAATTGAGACCTAAATCTTGTCTTTTAAATCGTTAAAACCTAATTTGTAGACATCGGTGTCTATTAATCGATTTAGTAGACGATTTAATCCGCCAAATTTCCCTTAGCGTACGTTTCCGTACCATTGGACTTCAAACCCCTTAGAGTAACTTTTCGTTCCGTTGGGCTTCAGACCCCGTTACTATCACGATTTCAAGAGACGCTTGGCGAATACTGTCTGATTTATCTAAACGTAACAAGCTTACGTTATCTGAATTCATTATTAAACGTCATGAAAAGGCTTGGCTTAAATTGGATATAGACTAAAAATATACGCTAACGATTTAAAAGCAATCATGCCGTTTTTAGTCATCAGGTATATTCAAATGTTTTGGTCCTCCAGAAAGGAGGCCTAGAGGCTCATCTTCATCAATAGGATGATCAATTGTTCTTTCCCTTATTTCCGTAGACTTTTTTTTAATCCGCTTTTTAGCCTCACTAAGAATAAGATCTGTATTTTCTTTTTCATTTGGAATTCCCATAATTTCAAAATCCTCTAGTTGTTTTGTTTATAGATCCTGTTGGTTCGACAGCGAAAATTGGCCGTTTGTTTTTTTTAACTTTTGCTGAATATTCTCTAATGCGTTTCTTTAATTCTGAAGAACTATATTTTGGAGTTGTTGAATTAATCATAACAGTTTCCTTTTAAAGTGGCTTAAACATATATCTAGGATAGTATTTTGTTGCATCTATCAATTTATAGCCTAATTTACTGTAACTTTTAATTGCACCATCAACAGGATCAATAACTCTAGCTTCCTCTGCATTAAGAGCATACCCAAACATTTCTAAAGCGGTTAATGCAATATAAGCAACACGTCCTTTTAAAGGATGTCTTATATCTGTTGAACCTTCAAGAACTTCTAATCTGACATGTATGTTTTTTTCTGACATTTTCCCTAGCGCTAAACCACATAGTGTTGAGCTGTACCATATAGCTATATCAAATCGTTTAGGATATTTTTCCTTATAATGCAGAGACCATCGCTCCCAATTCCACCCCCCATCAGGTGGCACATTACCTATGTCAGGCCATTTTCTGTAAAAAGACAACGCTTTTTGATTAATCGGTGTTAATTTTACTTGTGGTATGTTTACCGCTAATGGTACTTCTATGTATATTTCTCTTCTGATTTCCTCATACTTTTTCAAAAACTCTATATAGGATTTATCCGAATCCATAAGTTACTTCTTAACCTACTGGCTTGACAATTCAAATGACTTTTTCAAGTTTTTAATTTGTACTTTCATAATTTGAAAGCACCCCTATTGTTTCTTTTTTAATTTTTCGGAACATCGATTTACAGGAATTTGGGTAAAATTGCATAAAATAGTCGTTTAGGGCTAAAATCATTTTACATAAGCCGTTACCGGGTTGAATCCTACAAAGATACGTAATGGCTTAACGTATGGTTTTTTCCGTTCTATGGAGTGCCCCAAGTACGATGATTGAATCCATTTCTATGCATTCCTGTCCTTGTACACTCACTTAGAACACAACCAATGTTTCATCATGATCAGTCCACAACTCGACTTTCCTTATCAACGTGTGGATAGGATGGGATATATCCGCATCTTCGTTGTTAACTTTGATATGACCAGTTTCTCCATTTTTTGCGTACCGTAAACTTTTTTAAATTATATCCAGCTCCTTGCAAGGCCTCTTGTAGACTGACGGCAAAATAATCACTTGTATAGGGATATTTTTCGTCAAATACTATTTCTATATTCTCCGTTTGAAATCCTCCGACATATTGAATGACAACACCTGCAAATAGTTACTATGTAAATACGCAAGATCATCATAATACACAAGTCCAATGGAACGAAAAATTTCGCGATTTTCAAACGCTAAGCTACCCAATATCAATATCAGGAAACACAAAAACCTGCACTCACGCTTCGCCTTACTTTTGATACCCAAAATATGACGGTCTGCTGAAAGCGGTTCATTTTCTGCATAAACCCACCTAAGTTAGGTATGCATACCCAGTTTTTTGACTTCACACCCCATTGATTCAGGTGATTTATGCCCCGAAAAGACCGCACGTTTACCAACAACGATTTAGGGTTAAATCCCCCAAAGGTACGTAACGCGACATAGAGCTATGATTTTCCTCTATCACATATTTGTGTTCCAAAAACGGTTTAACGCTCCATTCCTCACTTCGATGTTTTGGAACACTGTTTCAGAATAGAAAAGCAATGGTTTTCAGCTATTTTTGTTCCCAAATTCGAGCATTCCTAAAACGACCGTTTAAAGAACACTGAAATAGTAACAAAGCCAGATCCCCAAAATCACAGCCAGATAGCACTCTGAAAATGAGGGATGGGAAATCGTCTGAAAGTGTTTATAAACAGAGAGTTTGTGAAAATTCTATGTCGCGTTACGTACCTTTGTAGGATTTGACCCGATTTAAGCCGATTCGCTTGCCGTAACCTCGGACCTGAAGAACAAGCCAAAGTCGTTCATAATTTGATCGATAATGATTGTTTTTCGATCGAATTCACTACCGATCAAGTCGAAAAAATCATCTGCCAACACATGGAAGCCTCTGCCCGTCGGCAGTTGATGAAACGGTTGATCACGGAAAGTGTGTGTGATGGCGAAAATAAAACCATCTCGTGTCAGACCATAGGAGCCATCAAGACGGCGATTGACGCCCTTACCATGCTGATGGGAATCTTGAGCTTTTTAGCGGCCATACTGCCGCTCTTACGCGTTCTCAGGCAATCGTTTACGTGGCTCGTGCGAATTGTCACTTGGTTAGAGCGCCTTTTCGATCGGATTGGCACAGTTGAAAAATATTTGGAAACTATTGCGCTGGCGATTGTGGCATTGGGTGAGTTTTTCGATTACTTAGCTGAATTGTGCGAAGAATCACCATCGGCCCCTGGGCTTGATACAAGCGCTCTGAACGAGGATCTTCCTGAACTGATCGCTGAGCTATCGGTTATCGCAAAAGATGGAGGAGCTAAAGCCTAAGGCCGTCTCACGATGGCGTTAGAGATTGAATTCAACTCCTGCGCTTAGAGAACACCCCTTCGCTGTCATAGTTAACCTGTCTTGTATTTTTCAGATATCGACGTGGTTGAACTTTAGCCGTTTGTTTTTTGTGTATGAGCGTAGCGAATAATCGAATGGATTGAGTGAAGTCGAAGACAAACGAGCTCATTTATCCACCATTTCTCAAATAAAATCTATATATTTAAGGTTTACTCTTTTGATTAAGATTAAAAAGATACTAAAAAGATACTAGCAAATTTTCCGAACCATAGTAAATGATTGATTTTACTTAATAAAACTATATTTTCGTTCGGATTTATGTGGCTTCAACACCGTGGTTGCGTGGCTTCAACACCGTGGTTGCGTGGCTTCAACACCGTGGTTTGTGGCTTCAACACCGTGGTTTGTGGCTTCAACACCGTGGTTTGTGGCTTCAACACCGTGGTTTGTGGCTTCAACACCGTGGACCTTAAGCAGGGATACTATGCACATTCGTGCATAAAATATACGATAAGAAAATAACCCAATATCGGGCCTGTACGTAATACGTGTAATTTGTTGTCACATCTCCGCCTCACAGTTAGATAGCTCTTTATCGCTGAGTCGTTTTCTGAAATGGGGATAGGCGGTTTCAATAGAAGCCATAATTTGGGTACAATACCAGTGTCCGAAAATGGTCTGCCAATGAGGGCTTATAATCCCTTGTTTTCATTGTCTAAGAAAGGGTATAAATCACCATCCTAAAAGGTTTACATTCTCAGACACACATACAACAGAAATATGCCCCATAAAAGCAAAGCTGCCCTTTATCTGCGTGTCTCGACAGCAGATCAAAGTCCAAATCTACAATTTGATAATTTACGTGCCTACGCTGAGCGTACGAGATATTTATAAAGAAATTGACGGAAAAGCTAGCCGTAGTTTGGTTGGCAATATTGTTAAACACATCCGCAGTTCTTGAATATGATCTAAGGGCGAGCCCGAATCTAGGGATGTGACAACAAATTACACGTATTACGTACAGACCCGAATATTACTTAAGAGAGCTTTGCGACAAGCATCACCACTACCTAGCATTTCTGCTAAAATTTGTGTTGCACATATTTCCCAGTATTTTAAGATATTTTTTGCAACAGATTTTGACCTTTCAAATCTTTACACACGAATGCACACAGTACCCTAATGTCGTTAGGGTTCAATAAAATTATAAAGGGATTTATGTTATGCAACATGTGGATAAAACGCTAGAAAACGCATTAGAAAACTTGCAAAAATCTATACACATAAAGGCAGAAATCAAACCTCAAACCGCCGAAATTATCCAGCTTAATATATGGCCAGAACCTGTAAGAGCTGCTCCAAATCAAGTTTTAAGAAGTGCGCTTTTTTCAGCCATTAAGGGGAGCAATCGTAAAGCGATGGAACGCGAACTAATAGCATCAGTAAACGGCTTTGAAATTCGTTTTACTGGTGTTCAGCTTTGCCAGACTGACTTTAGCGTTTTCACGCAGGCTTTACACCTCGCACGACGCGCCCCCCTCGGCAATCAGTGCGAATTTACAGCTAGTTCATTTTTAGACGGGTTAGGACGCTCAAAAGGAAAATATCAGCACGAACAATTAAAAAAAGAATTTGCGCGACTAATGGGATGCGGTTTGGAAGTCACCAATAAAAATTCGCAAAAAACATACGGCGATAGTCTTTTGAGATACTACCGTGATGAAATAACAGGCCGTTACGTTATCCAGTTTAACCCACGATTTAAAACTCTTTTTGATGAAGGATGGACGACTATTGATTGGAAACAAAGAAAACAATTAAAAAATAAACCATTAGCGCAATGGTTACATAGTTTTATTTCATCTCACACAAAAATTTACCCAATGAAAATAGAAACCTTCCGAGAATTAAGTGGTAGTAATACAAAGGAAATACGATACTTTAATAAGGCTTTAAAAAAAGCTCTTACCGATTTAAAAACCATCGGCGCAATAAATGTCTTTCATTATGAAAAAGGGCTTGTTTATATTGACCACATTCGATATTAAATGACAAGCTAACGCATTATTGAATAATGGGCATATGTGGAATTGAACATTATTTACTCCGCTTTAGTATTAGTAATGCGCAAATATCGACTCATTTAATAATACGTGACAAGCTAACGTTTTACTGGGGATTAAACTATAGTAAGGCAACAGTACAAAATAACACCAGAAGACAGGGAGGTAATAAGAATACATCAATAGGGGGTCATCGTTATTTGTAGAATGCCATCACAAGTTTCCATTCTTCATATTCTCGACTTAATCCGAGTTCTTGAATTTTATCGGCGATTAATTTATTTTTATGATTATTGATAACTTCTAAGTTTACATCTATGCCTTCATAATCCTTACAAGCTCTATCATGCGCCTCATCATGTAGCCACATGAAAAATGATTGTCTTTCTCTCCACCTCCAGCCTTTTTTATTATCAAAATCTTGATCAATTGATGTTTTAATTTTTTCTATATTTGATATCTCTGTTGTTACTCCACTTAAGCTCTGGTCTACTATCTGGAATTCAGGTATTAGTGAATTTTGTTGTTTTAGCAAATTTTCCTTTTCTTTTATAAGGCTTTCTTTTTCTCGATTAAATGCCACCTGTTTGGCATTAATTTCGCCTAAAAGATAACTGCTCTGCTGTGTTTTTAAGAAGTTAACCGTGGTCTTTAATAAGTCATTTTCAGAACGTAATCTGGATAATTTATAGTCGTTTCGTTCCTTTATAAGCGCAATTTTCTCCTTTTGAAGATTGAAGAATACTACTAATAATATGGAGTTTAGGGACAATAAAAGTGTAAAAAAAACAAAATTAGCGTTACTGATCATATCAACTATATTGAGTAGGTAGTCAATATTCATTTCACTATTTAGCCTCTATTCCCATCATTTTTTTTATCTTCATTAATTATTTCCTTCAGATTATCAAGCAAACTCTCTACTCCTTCTGCATCAATTATACGTTTAAGTTTACTTTTTGTTGAGTTATCAAAAAATGCTCCTGGCGACACATTTAAAGCGTCAGCAATTTTACCCAGTGCTGTTAATGATGGTTTTCGGCCATTTTCAATTTGACAAATATAGTTAACACTAAGCCCGGTTAGTTCAGATAAATCTGGTTGAGTTAACTTGAGTTCATTACGTCGCTCAACAATCCTTGGACCAATTTCTAGATTGTTGGCATTTCTGTGATAGTTCATTATGTTCATATTTTAGATAATCCTTTATTGCTAATGAAATGTATGCGGGTATCACGTAAAATCACTACATGCACTGCATTTTCACTCTCAATGGCTGTTCCTAGTCCATGGCTAATCAGATTATTTTGGTATATCCACGATGATTTCGATGATTTCACCTAATTCGTTTATCAATTCATCTGTGAGTATAACTGTATCGTTAGGACTCATACTGAGCGCTTTCTCTATAGTAGTGATAATAATATCAACCTGCGTAAGGTCGATTTTTTTGTTAAGATCCGAGCGTAGTCGGATGTTTCGACATAGCAACAACCAATTCATAGTTGTATTTCTTTTTATACCTAGTATTGACATAGCTATTCCTTTGGTGATGTGAACTATTGAATATATTAAACATAATAAACTCCTGAATTTTCCAGTTAATGTGATTGTACAATTAGACTATAACGATAACTTAAAATACAACCAAATGTCAAACAAGTTTTATTTTTAGTCAAACAAATACAACTATACGTTTAAGTTTGACAGTTGGGTAAAGAGTAAATTTCAAATTTAATAGTTCTTTTCTAAAACGCTTAAGCCTGCAATATAAGGTATTTTCCAACAAAAATGGTCAAATTACATAAAAGTACCTAACTCGACATAGGAATTTCACAAACTCTATGTTTAGGGGTCTAATTCACTCAGTACATCATCAATTGATACCAAGTTGGTAGGTATTTTTCCATTAGGGGTTTGAATCCCAACGGTACGGAAACGTACGATAAGACAAGATTTAGAGCTTAAATTTAGCGTCTGCTAAGTTTTGATATATTAGACACTTATGGCTTAACGTACAAAACCGTATCGCTGGACTTCAGATCTCTTATAAATTCCCATTGGAGCTTATTGTTAGTTTCTAAGATTACTTTATTTTATCCATCCCAACCCTAGAAACTGGCACTAAAATTCCATTTGGACCATGAATTTCAACATGGATATGGTCTTTTGCCTTGGCATGAATAAAAAGCATGCTTTGTGATTTTCCGATTACGGTATGTCCGCGAATTACTACTGAGCCTTTCTTAATATTTGCATTCGGCTCAACGTAAAATACTTTAGTTTGATATCCTGAACTAAATGTATTTCCGATAACAATTCCTTTTAAATGCTTATTCTTGGCTTGATCTTTATATACGTGAGTGATTCTTGTTACCACACCAGACACTGGTGCGATAACATCAGAGCCAACTTTGCTTAGGTAATCAACTCCTCGATGATTCCTCCCCCTCCTAGGTGATCCATAGCTTCCAAGCCCTGCGGCGTCATTACGAATTTTACCCGTCTTATTTGGAGGGAAAATCTCGTAAGAAATAGGTTCCCCCGGCCAAATAGTCTTATTTTTAAATTCCTTGGCCGCCATAAACAATTCTTCAGGCATTACATACTTGGTAGTACCGTCATACCATTCAGCATTGTCCAAATAAAAATCTATCTCCTTAACCACCTCCGACTTTTCTACTAGGTGACCGTTACCATCGGTTCCTGTTATATCACCATCGCTATTAATTTGAACACCACCTGATACGTTACAATCCTCGCCCGGTTCCTTGCCAACGATATCACACAGAAAATCTTGAATCTCTTGACCTCCTTCATCTAAGACATTTACAGCACCATCAGCAGTAGCGACCACTCCATATCCAGTTGTTTTCAGAATTCCTGTTACAGCATCATATGTTCCTTTCGTTGTATCTTTCAGATGCTTCTCTGCATCTTTTAGCTCAGTACTGACTGACCCACCAGTGAAAGTTTCACGACCAGCGCGAGCAGTGGCTTCCACTGTTTTTACTGTTCCCGTTGTTACCTTTCCAATTGCTTTTCCCGTACTCTTCGCAGCACTCTTCGTTGCTTCCCATGCTTTATTAAATATACTTGCGTTTGAGCTACCTACGGGTGTAAAAATAAATACAGCAAGAATTAAAGTTATGCGAATTTTCATGAAAATACTCCTTATTTTTTTTATGTAAACGCTAGAGACTGCCGTAACCGGGTGCCGGTATCGAAACCCGTGGGAATGCCGAACCACCTGAAACCCATAAGACATAACAGCCAATGAAAAGGCGTTCCGCGTTGACAGTCTTGTTATACTAATGATCGCCTCTCGAAGCTGAATGATTGATGAACAATGTATCGTTTTATTCACCATGACTGGCTATCTCTAAATACCAAAGTGATTTTTCTTTTCTTGGGTTAACTAAGAAGAAAATTTCGAATGATCTTTCTTGCAAAAACATATTACCTTTCAATCTAGATATGAAATAGATTTACGCAAGAGGAAAACCCTTGAAATAGAGTAACTCCACAAAGCTTTTGCAAACGAGCGTTTGTAAAAGGGCTAAAGCCACAATCTCATGAATCGTAGCTCAACATAGACAGCCAATCGAATAGTTATAAATTATACAGCAAGTGGCGGTTTACGTACCTTTGGGTCAAATTACATAAAGGTACGTAATGTTCCGTCAGAATGAGAGTGAAAATTACTCTATTGGTTGTCGATGTTGGGCGACAATTCGAGAGATTGTTGCTTCACTGACTTTATACAACCGAGCCATGTCCGCACCGGATTTTCGTTGTGAAATGACATTATCGGCAATATCCGGGGTCTGAAGCCCAATGGAACGAAAAGTATCGCTAAGCAAAAAATAGGGTGCCAGAAAACCTAAAAACCAAGATGTTTCCTAATTTTGTTTTTCTGAATGGGTTTTTTGGTGATATTTTCTAGTAAAAATGCCTCGCTCACACGCAACAAGAAAAACCCTCGTTTTTCGGACATGAAAAATTTACGGAGAAGCATCAATCATTTACTTTCTTAGCGATACTTTTCGCTCCATTGGGCTTCAGACCCCTATCCTCTCGCTGATTTTTATTCAGTTTTGGTTTGCGTCCACCGATGCGCCCTTCTTTGCGAGCCGCCTCCAGACCCGCTTTTGTGCGCTCTCTGATCATTTCGCGTTCAAATTCTGCAAATGATCCTACCATTTGCATCATCATACGTCCGGCGGGCGTTGTGGTGTCGATTGATTCTGTCAAAGATTTAAACCCAGCTCCGGCTTTATTTATCCGTTCAATAATGACAAGCAGATCTTTGAGCGAACGAGACAAGCGGTCAAGCTTCCAGACAATAACAATATCTCCTTCGCGGAGCTGATCGAGCATCTGATGCAGGACGGGTCTATCCCATCGCCCACCAGAGGCGGTTTCCTCAAAGACTTTTTCAACCTTTGCGATTTTAAATGTTTGAAGCTGTAACTTGTTATTCTGGTTATCTCCCTTCGAGACTCTACTATATCCAAATATCATTTTTTTCCTTTTACAAACGCTCGTTTGCAAAAGCTTTGTGGAGAGACTCTATTTCAAGGATTTTCCTCTTGCGAAAATCTATTTCATATCTAGATTGAAAGGTAATATGTTTTTGCAAGAAAGATCATTCGAAATTTTCTTCTTAGTCCATCCCCCCAAAATGAGAGACCTGATAGACAGATAAAAATGAGGGCGGGAGAATGACTGTATTAATATGACTTACAACAGGTTATAGAAAAACAAGTGGCGGTTTACGTACCTTTGTAGGATTTAACCCATACTACCCTCTATAATTTCCTTTAGTTTTCGGAGGTTGTCATCTATATATATAGGACAGTCGGCTTTCGACCCAAAGCGGACTTTGAGATTTAAGGCATAAAAGAAAAAATATGATTCTATTTTTAGCTCCAAAGCAGCTAGTGATCTATTAAGCAACTTCAAGGACAGGAGGGGATACTTTTGAATAATAGAAATTTTGAGCGCGGTTCTGAGTGGCACCAATGGGATCTCCATGTTCATACTCCAGCATCATTTCACTGGAACGGAGAAAAATTCAATACTAATCTTCAACACGATAAAAATCTAGTTGATGAAATGATAGCTGCACTAAATAATGCTGAGCCTGCTGTCTTTGCATTAATGGATTATTGGACCTTTGATGGCTGGTTCGCTCTCAAGCGTCGGTTAGCTGAAAAAGACGCGCCACAGTTAAAAAAGACTGTTTTTCCTGGTATTGAACTGCGTCTGGCAGCACCTACATTGTGCCGCTTAAACGCTCACGTACTATTTTCCGATGATGTAGCTGATCAAACCCTTCACGATTTTAGGGCAGGTCTTGAAGTTGATATTGTTTCACGGCCTTTATCTAACCCCTCACTTATCGAATTGGCTCGAAAGGTTGGAGAAGCTAAATTAAAGCTCCATGGTTTTAAAAAAAACGAAGTTGAAGCAGATGAAAAATTGGCGTTACAAGCTGGTTCAACAATTGCCGAAATTAAATGTGAAAGCTACAAGGTTGCAATAGAAAAAGTACCTAGCAACCATGCTATCGGATTTATGCCATATGACACAAGTGATGGACTCGCAGAAGTAAAGTGGCAAGAACATTATGGATATTTTCTAGGGCTTTTTAAATCATCACCAATTTTTGAATCTCGAAATGCTGATCTTCGAGGCGCGTTTGTCAATGAAGAAACCCCGGGTAACGCAAAGTGGTTTAAACACTTTCAAGCGGCACTCGATCACATACCAAGACTTGTAATATCAGGTAGCGATGCACATTGCTTTGTTGGAAAAAAAGATGACAATGATAATCGTGGATATGGGGACTTTCCATCGGGAAAAGTAACTTGGATTAAATCTGACCCCACGTTTCTCGGACTACAGCAGGCAATAAGAGAGCCTGCAAAGCGCTCTTTTATTGGGAAACGTCCTCAAAAATTATTGGAAATTGTGGAGAATAAAACATTCTATATCGATACTATTCAAGTTGAAAAAACTTCAGAATCTAATATTGATGGGATATGGCTGGATGGTTGTAGTTTGCAACTGAATCCTGATTTGGTCGCAATTATTGGTAATAAGGGTAGCGGTAAAAGTGCTCTTGCTGATGTCATTGCTCTACTTGGAAATTCTAAACAAAAAAAACATTTCTCTTTTTTGAAAAAAGGTCGATTTCATGGAAAGTCAGGAGATCCTGCAAAGCAGTTTGATGGAAAACTGACATGGTGTGACGCAAGTTTCGAACAACGAAATTTATATGATGATCAGCCTACGGAAAAAGTAGAAGTTGTTCGTTATATACCACAAGGGCACTTCGAAGCACTCTGTAACGAACATGTAACTGGCAATTCGAATGCTTTTGAGAAAGAATTGAGAGCAGTGATTTTTTCACACGCGGACGACTCTATTCGACTAGGTGCACTCGACTTCAATCAATTGATTGAGCAGCAAGAGATAGGGTTTAGAGATCGTTTGGGTGAATTACGAAAAGACCTCAGAAAATTAAATGAAGAAATTTCAACCATCGAAGATCAATTACAACCCAACGTCTTGAATTCATTTAAAGAGCTTTTGACGCTTAAAAATAAACAAATCGAAGAACATAATAAAATTCGGCCAGAAGAAAAGCCTAAGCCCACTGAAGAACTGACTCCAAATCAACAAACAGCAACTGCTAGATTGGATCAGATTTCAACTACGCTGAAAGAAATTGAGCAACGAGAGACTGAAAGGTCTGCTTCTAATTCTTTATTGGCTCGAAATCAAAAGTCAGTACAGAATACCCGTGAACGTATGGGAATGTTAGAACGAGCATACAAACAATTTGAAGATGACACCAAGCTAGATTTAGAGGCTCTAAACTTAAAGGCGGCTAATCTTGCAGTGCTTACTATTACCGATTCTAGACTCGATGAAATTGCCTTAGAAATTCCTTCTAAACACGAGGCTCTGAATACTGAACGTATTAAGGACTCGAACGAAAAGGCACAATTGAAAATTGAACAATCAAGCCTCAATTCAGAACTTAATGCTCCACAACTTAGTTATCAGAATAGTATTAAGGCTATAGAGGAGTGGTCGATCAAACTAAAAGATCTTAAAGGTACACCGGATTCACCTGAAACGTTGGAAGGGTTAAAGGAGAGGATTAATCAGATCAATAAACTTCCGCAACGACATGTTGACCGAAGAGAGTATAGATTAACAGTAACAGCTAATATTTTTAAAGTTCTTGACGAGCAACGATGTGCTCGGGCACGGCTGTTTCAGCCTGTACAGAATCTGATTCAGGGAAATAGTCTAATTAGAGAAGAATATAAATTGCAGTTTCAATCAGCGCTTGGTGGCTCACCAGACGCAGTGGCAACGTCACTTTTCTCTTTAATAAAACAGAACTCTGGTGAGTTTCGAGGTGAGGATGAGAGCTTCTCCGCCGTTAGGACGATTGCTGAAAACTATGATTTTAATACTTCTCAAGGAATTTTAGGTTTCGTGAAAGAGCTTGACGAGAAAATCGGAACTGCCGCAAATAATAACTCAGCTGGTATTGCCAGTTTACTTAGAAAGGATAGAGTCGCAAGTGAAGTCTATGATTTACTATTTGGTTTGCCTTTTTTAGAACCACGCTACTCATTGTTATTTCAGGATGCTCAAATTGAACAATTATCTCCAGGGCAAAGAGGGGCGTTGTTACTCATTTTCTATCTCTTAGTTGATAAAGGAAAAAACCCTATTATATTGGATCAACCTGAAGAAAATCTCGATAATGAGACCATTGTTAACCTATTAGTTCCGGTATTAAACGAAGCCAAGAAAAAGCGTCAAATTATTATGGTGACGCATAATCCAAACTTAGCGGTTGTCTGTGACGCAGAGCAAATTATCTACGCAAGCTTCGATAGAAAAGGTGCATCAAAGATTTCGTATTATGCTGGATCTATCGAAAATCCAGAAATTAATTTGTATGTTGTAAATGTACTGGAGGGCACTAAGCCTGCCTTCGATAACCGGAGCGTTAAATATCACTGAACTAAAGGTTAGTCTTTGGAGTATGAAGCCCAATGGTACGGAAACGTACGCTAAGCCATAAATGTCTAATATATCATAACTTAGCAGACGCCAAAATTGAGACCTAAATCTTGTCTTTTAAATCGTTAAAACCTAATTTGTAGACATCGGTGTCTATTAATCGATTTAGTAGACGATTTAATCCGCCAAATTTCCCTTAGCG
>Ga0316205_10003981_pt1 | contig 13388 bp, 12 predicted proteins | sample 3monthpyrite_MG_FD_204941 | JGI IMG/M metagenome (GOLD analysis project Ga0316205, IMG submission 204941) | Microbial mat bacterial communities from mineral coupon in-situ incubated in ocean water Damariscotta River, Maine, United States -... | ecosystem: Environmental > Aquatic > Marine >... | reverse complement strand
GCCCAGCGCAGATTGATCGCGGTTGGCCGGGTTTCGTGCAGCACCTCCCATGCTTCGTTGAGCGCGGCATCAGACGGGTCGCGCTTCATTTCGGCGGCCACGGCAAAGGCGGCGGTGGCGCCGATCAGCGGCGCGCCGCGCACCCACATATCGCGGATAGATGCGGCAAAATCATCGCGCGAAACCAGATCAACCACCCGAAATTCGTGCGGCAACCAGCGTTGGTCGATGATTTTCACAACCTGTTCGGCATCGTCATACCAGATAGAGCGGTAATGCTCGGAACCAACTTTCATTGTTTTGCCTCCTTGGCAATGATGCGGGCCAGATCGTTAACCGTTGCCATGCTGTGCAGGCGGCACCGGTTGACCACCAGCTGGCGCCCGAGCCTGAGCCCGCGCGCCTCGCAATCGGCCCTTAATTCCTCGTTTTCAATCGTGTCGTTTTCGGCAATATGCGCAAGGCTGAGGGTGCGGCGGATCATTTCAACCCCGGCGAAGCCGAGTGTATCCTGCCAGATATGCTGCAGCCGGTGGGCCAGCGCCTGCTCGCTGGCCAGCCTGTGGCCCTGATCTTCAAACAGGGTTTGTTGATAAAGAATCCCGCTGCGTTCCTCGCGCCAGAGGCGCGAAAACTCGGCCGAGAATACAGCCCATATCTCTTCGACCACACCCAAAATCCAGCCCTGATACGCCGCCCGCCCGCCCGGGGTATCCGCGTGCCCGGGCTGGGCAAAATACGCCATCCAGAAATTGCCGAGCAACATGCCGGTATCAAACCCCATCGGGCCGTAAAGCGCGAATTCCGGGTCGATGACCTTGGTTTCGCTCTCTGAAACCATCACCGAACCGGTATGAAAATCTCCGTGCAGCAGTGTTTCCGCGTTATTGCAGAATTTTGATTTCAGGTGCTGGCTTTCCACTTTCAGGTCGATATCGGCCCTGAGTTCGGCCACCAGCCTGTCTAGCTGCCGGGTGTGGTGGTTGCGTTCGGCATTGAAATAAGGGTCCGAAAACACCAGCGTTTCGGTGATGTCACACAGTTCCACACTTTCGGCAAAAAGCGCAACATCGGCTTTGCGTTTGGCGGTATCCATGCAAAGATCAGAGCCGCGAAACAGGGTGCGGGCGCAAAACAACCCCAAAACCTCGGCCAAGCCCGGGTGTTTTTCACCGGCGATCAGGCTGTGGCGCAGAATTTTGTGCGGGGTGAAAAATTCCATCACGATAATCGCCTGGGTCTCGTCAAAATGATACACTTCCGGCACCGTGCCCGGGTCCCGCCCGGCCTGACGGACCAAGGCGTGGTATTCAAAAAACGACCGCTTGAGCGGCAGCGGCCAACTGTCTCCGACAAGGCGCACATAAGGCAGCGCCTGTTTTACGATCACGCTGCCAAGCGGGCTGGAAACGATGAACACCAGATTGAGATTGCCATCACCGATTTCTTTGGATGTCCATGTCGAAATATCGGCACCCAGTCGGTTTGAAATCGCCGTTACCGGCCCGAGCCGCCCTGCCAGGGTTTTTACCGACAAGGGTTCATATGTGCCGCCAATATTGCCCATCTCATTTTTCCTCCCCGAGGCTTTTATTGCCCCTAATCTTGTCGATTATAAAGCATATGTCAATAGTTGTTGACATATGCCAAAATAAGCCGTTACGGTGAGGGTGCAAAAAGGGGGGTGTCGTGCAAACCATAGCTGTCGAGCTTTCGGATATTACCAAGTCGTTCGGGGAAAATGCCGTTCTTCGCGGGATTGATCTTGAATTGCACGCCGGGCAGGTAACGGTGCTGATGGGGGCGAACGGGGCCGGAAAATCTACGCTTGTCAAGATATTATGCGGCGTTCATGCCGCCAATGCGGGCGCTGCCTTTCTTTACGGAAAGGCCTTTAGGCCAGCCACCCCGGCCGAAGCGATACGGGCGGGCGTGGTGACGGTGCACCAAAGCATCAATGACGGTGTGATTCCCGATCTTGACGTTGCCTCCAACCTGATGCTCGACCATTTGGCCACACCGGGCAGCGGGTTTTTTCTGCGCAAGAAAAACAACATTGCCGAGGCCCGAAAAATTGCGGCGACCATGGCGCTGGATGTGGATGTAACCCGCCCGGTGAGCGAGCTTGGCCTCGCCGACCGCCAGCTTGTGGCCATCGCCCGTGCAATGGCACACAAGCCCAAACTGCTTATACTTGACGAGCCGACCTCTTCGCTTTCGGCGGCCGAGGCGAAACGCTTGTTTGAATTGCTTGATCTGCTGCGCGATTCCGGCGTCGCTATCCTTTATATTTCGCACCGCATGTCAGATATCCGCCGCATTGCCGACCGGATTGTCAGCATGCGTGACGGGAAAATATCGGGGGTGTTCAACGAGGCCCCGCTGGATTACGAAGCCGCGGTGCGGGCCATGCTCGGGCACGGAATGGCTGATCTCGATATTCATATTCCTGAAGCGGGCAAGCCGGTCATGCAGTTGAAAAACCTCGTGCTGGCCGAGGGCGCGGTGCCATTTTCGCTTGATCTGCACAGCAACGAAATTATCGCCGTAACCGGCCTTGTCGGAAGCGGAAAGACCGAGCTTGCGAAGGTTTTGTTTGGCTTGGCAAAGCCCCATGCCGGTGAAATGGCCCTGCATGGTGCGCCCTATGCCCCCGCCTCGCAGGCCGCGGCGATTGCCGCCGGAGTTTTTTTGTGCCCCAAAGACCGCGCCAGCAATGCGGTGATCCCCGGTTTTGATATCTGCAAAAACATCACTGTGCCATTCCTGCCGCGGCATGCCAGATTCTCGTTTCTGAATTTCGCAAGCGAGCATAAAACCGCCCAAAAAACAATTTCGGATCTCGGGATAATTTGCCAGCACAATACCGACGAGATCGGCAGCCTGTCGGGTGGCAACCAGCAAAAGGTGATGGTTGGCCGATGGTTGGCCGAAAGCGCCGCGCTTTTGGTGCTGGACGAGCCATTTCAGGGTGTCGACATCAAATCCCGCCGCGACATCGGTGAAAAGATCCGCAGCACCGCCAGCGGTCGCGCCACCATTGTGATGGTTTCTGAAATCGACGAAGCGCTGGAAATTGCCGACCGCATCATCGTGATGAACGACCAGACCATGGTCGGGGATCACCGGAACGAACAGGCAGATTTGGACCTTGTACTGGCGCAGGTCGTTGGCCGGCAAAATAACCTGATAGGCAATAGCAAAAATGCAATCTGATACCCCGATAAACACAAAGCCTAGGCGCACCTTGACCGAGCGCGCCATCAAATATGGCTTTTTATTGCTGATGGCGGGCATGCTGGTCTTTTTCTCGGTGGTCGCCGAGGGTTTTGCCAGCCCCTTCAGCGCGGTTTTCATTTTTCAGTCGGTGGCGATCACCGGCATTCTGGCGCTCGGGGTTACGGCAACGCTTGTTGTCGACGGGTTTGATCTGTCGATCGGCTCCACCGCAACCTCCTCTTTGATGCTGTCGGCCTATGTGATGGTTGTGCTTGAATTGAACGCGTTTGTCGCGGTTGTCGCCTGTTTGATATTGGGGGCCGTGATTGGCCTGATCAACGGTATCCTGATTGTCAAGTTTCGCGTGCCGGACCTGCTGGCAACCCTTGGCATGATGTTTTTGCTGATTGGCTTGCAGCGCATTCCTACCCAGGGCCGCTCTATCGCCACCGGTATGACCCTGTCTGACGGCCGCGTTACCGAAGGCACTTTTTCGCCCGCATTTCTGGCGCTGGGGCGCTATCGTTTTGATTTCTTCATCGAAAACCTCGTGCCGGTTTCGGTGATCGTTTTGCTGGCTGTCGGGGTGCTGGTCTGGGGTTTTATGGAACTCACCCGCCACGGGCGGTTGATGTATGCCATCGGCTCGAATGCCCGTGCCGCAAGCCTCGCGGGCACCAATGTAAACCGCTACAAGGTGCTGGCCTATATGATATCGGGGGTTCTGGCCTCGATTGGCGGCATTTTGCTGGCGGCAAGGCTGGGGCGGGGGGATATCGCCTCGGGCAACAACCTGTTGCTGGATTCCGTCGCGGCGGCGCTGATCGGTTTTGCCGTGCTTGGCGCTGCCAAACCAAACGCGTTCGGCACCATCATCGGCGCGCTCTTCATCGGAATATTGCTGCAGGGTCTGACCATGATGAACGCCCCCTATTACACGCAGGATTTTGTCAAGGGCGCGGTTCTTGTTGTCGCTCTTGTTTTTACCTTCGCGTTTTCCAAGCGCGCGGGGGCCCATTAGGGCCGCACTGTAACACAACCACTAGGGAGACTAAAAATGAAACATTCACGCCGCCTATTCATGAAAGTTGCCGCCAGCACTCTGGCCCTGACAGCCGGACTGGCACCCGCTTTTGCTCAGGAAATGCCGGCCCCGTTTGACAATCCGGGTGAGGTAAAAATCGCGCTGGTGCGCTATCTTTCAACCGGTGATTTTTTTCAGGCCTATCTGTCGGGCGTTGAAAGCCAGGCCGCAGCCATTGGCGTAGACCTTCGCGTTTTTGACAGCCGGCAGGATGCCGCCTTGCAGGCCGATATGGTGGATCAGGCCATTGCACTGGGCGTGGACGGGATCATCATCCAGCACGGGTTGACCGAATCGATGCAAGCCGCGGCGCAGCGCGCCATTGATGCCGGAATCAAGGTTGTTGCCTTTGACGTAAATGTCGAAAACCCCGCAATTCCGCAGGTTGAACAATCCGATTACCTGCTGGGCAAGCTGGCGCTTGAGCAAGCCGTGAAAGACAATGGCGAAAGCTGGCGCGCCGGTTATGTTTATGTTGCCGGTATCGCCCCGCTTGATCGCCGCGATGTGGCCTGGCAGGATATCAAGGCCGCCTATCCCGGCATTGAGGAGGTCGCCATGTTTGGTACGCTCGACAATCCGATCGCCAATTCGGTGGCCAATCAGGCGCGCTCGGTTCTGCAGGCCAACCCCGACATCACCGTTATGTTTGCCCCCTATGACGAATTCGCCAAAGGGGTTAAGATCGCGGTTGATGAAGCAGGCATGAGCGATCAGGTGAAAATCTATTCGGCCGATGTTTCCACGGCCGATATTGCCGCCATGCGCGAGCCGGGCAGCGCCTGGGCCGCAACCGTGGCCACTAACCCGGCGGTGGTCGGCGAAGTATCGGTGCGCACCCTTGCCATGCTGTTGGCCGGTGAAGAAACCGGCTATAATGTTGTGGTGCCGCCAACCCTGATCACGCAGGCATTTCTCAATGAAAACGATATCAAAAACATGAGCGACCTCGGCGCAAAAATGCCGCAATTCGCCCATGCCGATGTTTCGGTGCCGGCATGGATGCCGCTGCCGCCGCGGTGAGTGAAAGCACTTGAAAAAGGCTGCGGGGCCGGGGCCTCGCAGCTTTGATGAACAAGGGAGGCAGCGATGCTCATCGGCATAAATCCGACCATACCCCCAGAGCTGCTGGATTGCCTGATGCGGATGGGGCATGGCGACGAAATCGTGGTTGCCGACGCCAATTTTCCCTCAGCCTCGACCGCGGTTGATACCGTCATCGGCGCGGCCCTGCCGCTTCCCGGGTTTTCAGCACCGGCGGCGGTGAAGTTGATAACAGAGTTATTGCCGCTGGACGGGTTCTCCGATGCCTGCGCCTATCGTATGGAAATCGACAATGCGCCCGAAACGCTGGAGGATGTTCACCGCGAAACCTTTGCGATTATTGACGCCGTAAAGCCCGAAGGTGCCCGGCTTGGCAGCATCGAACGGCAGGGTTTTTACACCCGCGCGGCCAAAAGCTTTGCGGTTGTCAGCACCTCCGAAAACCGCCCTTTTGGGTGCTTTATCCTGAAAAAAGGGGTGATCTTTTGAGCTATTCACGCCCGGCAGGCCCCGTAACCAACGATAATAATACCCATGAGCGACAAGGACAAAACATGACATCGGCCGCGCTTGAACCGCTAAAATCACGCAGCCATGGTGTAAGCCTTGGCCTTTTTGCCGGTGATCCCGGCAACCTGCGCGCCGTGGCAAGGGAAGCGGCAACATGGGGCTGCGATATTTTACATTTTGATGTGATGGACGGGGTATTTGTGCCGCAAATGACCGGCGGTGCCGCCTTTGTTGCCGCGCTCGATGCCGGCGGGTTGCGCGATGTCCATTTGATGATCGAGAATCCGGCCCTGCATGTGGCTGCCTATGTGTCTGCGGGTGCGGATATCATAACCGTGCATGCCGAAGCGCAGGGGGCGGCCAATGCTATATCTGTTATCCGCGAAACCGCCAATAACCAGGGGCGCGCGGTAATGGTTGGCCTGGCGCTGATGCCGGGCACGCCGCTGGAGGCTGCCAAAGACCTGCTGGAAATGAAGCCCGATTTGATACTGGTGCTGGCGCTGGACCCGCGGCGCGGCACACCGCCGGATATCATCGCGGCCACCAACCGGCTGGTGGCGCTACGCAGCCGCTATGGCGACGCCGGGCCGGTATTGGCGTTTGATGGCGGCGTCACGCTAAAAACCATCGGCGAAATCGCCGCCTGCAAGCCGGATATGATTGTAAGCGGCAGCGCTGTTTTGAAAGCCGAAAATCCGAAAACCGCCTTTGACGCAATGGCCAAGGCTTGTGCCCCGCGCTCAAAAAATACACCTTAACGCATCACAAAAAGACAGGAAACACCATGGCAGACCTAGACGACATCAAAGACGGCAAAGATTTTGGCCTGAATACACCGCAGGACAAACAGGGGTTTTTCCTGAAGGGCGGGGCCAATTATGACTGGGGCATCAAAAACAGGATGAGCCGGATATTCAACCCGATATCCGGCCGCACGGTGATGCTGGCTTTTGACCACGGCTATTTTCAGGGTCCGACCAAGGGCCTTGAGCGCATCGACCTCAATATCCTGCCGCTTGCCGCGCATGCCGATGTGCTGATGTGCACACGCGGCATTCTGCGCTCGGTCATTCCTCCGACCGTGACCAAGCCGATTGTGATGCGCGCCTCGGGCGGCAATTCCATCCTGTCGGAGCTTTCTAACGAAACCATCGCCGTGGATATAGATGATGCGGTGCGCATGGGGGTTTGCGCGATGGCGGCGCAGGTTTATATCGGTGCCGAATTCGAGCATAAATCGATCAGCAATGTGATAAAGCTGATCGATAGCGGCATGAAGGTCGGCATCCCGACTTTGGCGGTTACCGGGGTGGGCAAAGATATGGCGCGGGATGCGCGCTATTTCGGGCTGGCCACAAGGATAGCGGCTGAAATCGGCTCGCATTACGTGAAAAGCTACTTTATTGAAGAGGGCTTTGAAAAGGTGGTGGCAGGCTGCCCGGTGCCCATCGTGATCGCGGGTGGTAAAAAACTGCCCGAGCTTGAGGCCCTCGAAATGGCCTTCAAGGCGGTGGACCAAGGTGCCGCCGGGGTTGATATGGGCCGCAATATCTTCCAGTCAGATGCGCCGGTGGCCATGATCAAAGCGGTTTCCAGCGTTGTGCACGAGCTGACCACGCCGGATAAAGCCTACCAGATGTTCAACGACCTGAAATCCGAAGGATAGGCGCCCCCGGGGCCTGGGCGACACAGGCCCCCGGGCTCCGGCACCGGGCTTGCCCACTCCACAGGCCGCAATGCGACCTGTGGTAAATTTTGCGAATGCGGTGCCGGTCCCGCTGTATGGCGGGGATTCAATAAACCTTCGCAAAACGTGACCAAAAATCGAGGCACAGGATCGGCGCATGTTTTGCCAAAAAGCTGTATCCGGCCTTAGCGCAAATGGCCCGAATTTGCTATTATTCGCTGTTTCTCATTGGAAACTTTGCAAAGCCGCTTTTTTGCGCTAGAGCTTGTGGCAACCAAACCAGTTTGTGGAGACAAGTATGAAAATAGGTGCGCCAAAAGAAATTTTTGCGGGCGAGGCACGGGTGGCGATGACCCCGCAATCCGCCACGGTTTTGCAAAAGCTCGGCTATGAATGCGTGGTTGAAACCGGCGCGGGGGCTGCGGCCAATTTTTCCGATGCCGATTACCGCGAAGCGGGCGTCAAGGTGGTAAAAACCGCCGCCGCCCTGTGGAAAGCCGTAGATATCGTCATCAAAGTGCGCGCCCCCGAGCCGATCGAGGTTAAGCGCTTCACCAAAGGGCAGGCGCTTATCTCTTTTATCTGGCCCGCCCAAAGTGCCGAGCTGCTGGAAAGCCTGAAGGAAAAAGGCGTTGTAGCGCTGGCCATGGATATGGTGCCGCGTATTTCCCGCGCCCAAAAAATGGACGCGCTCTCCTCGATGGCCAATATCGGCGGCTACCGCGCCGTGGTTGAGGCCGCCAATAATTTCGGCCGCTTCTTTACCGGCCAAATTACCGCCGCCGGCAAGGTGCCGCCTGCCAAGGTGCTGGTGATCGGGGCCGGTGTGGCCGGGCTTGCCGCCATTGGCGCGGCCCAAAGCATGGGCGCGATTGTGCGCGCCTTTGATGTGCGCCCCGAAGTGGCCGAACAGATCGAAAGCATGGGTGCCGAGTTTCTGTTTCTCGATTTTGAGGAAGACGGCTCGGGCAGCGGCGGTTATGCGGCGGTGTCGAGCCCCGAGTTTCGTGAAAAGCAGCTGGAGCTTTTTCGCGCACAGGCACCAGAGGTTGATATTGTGATCACCACCGCGCTGATCCCGGGCCGCGATGCCCCGAAACTGTGGTTGGAGGATATGGTTGCCGCCATGAAGCCCGGCTCGGTTATTGTTGATCTCGCCGCCGAAAAGGGCGGCAACTGCGATCTCACGGTGCCCGACGAGAAAATCGTCAGCAAAAATGGTGTTACCGTCATTGGCTATACCGATTTCCCGAGCAAAATGGCCACCCAAAGCTCCACGCTTTATGCCAACAATGTCCGGCATATGCTGGATGACCTGACCCCGGAAAAAGACGGCAATCCGGTTTTTGATATGGAAGATGACGTGATCCGCGGTGCGATGGTCACGAACGCAGGCGAGATCACCTTTCCGCCGCCACCGCTCAAGGTGCAGGCTATTGCCAAACCACCGGTTAAAACGGTGGAAAAAACACCGGCTGAAAAAAAGGCGGACGAATTGGCCGCGATGCGCGCCGCCGGGGCGCAGCAAACCAAATTGCTGGTGGTTGGCGGTATCGTAATGGCTGTTTTGGGCCTTTATGCGCCGGCCAGCTTCATGCAGCACTTCATCGTGTTTGTGCTCGCGGTGTTCATCGGGTTTCAGGTGATCTGGAATGTGAGCCACGCGCTGCACACCCCGCTCATGGCCATCACCAACGCCATTTCCGGCATTATCATCATCGGGGCATTATTGCAGGTTTCGGGGGGCGGCTGGTTCGTTTCCTTGCTCGCTGGCATCTCGGTTCTCATCGCCTCGATCAATATCGTTGGCGGATTTATGGTAACACGGCGCATGCTCGCCATGTTCCAAAAAAGCTAAGGGAGGGCTGGGAATATGAGTTTCGGTCTCGTTCAGGCGTCTTATGTCGCCGCATCCATATTATTCATTCTGGCCCTTGGCGGCCTGTCCAACCAGGAAAAAGCGAAACGGGCGGTGTGGTATGGCATCATCGGCATGGGTATTGCCGTGGTGGCCACGGTGCTTGGCCCGCAGGTGCAGTCTTACTGGCTGCTGATCATCATGGTCGCCATTGGTGCAGTTGGCGGCACCATTGTGGCGCAGCGGGTCGAGATGACCGGTATGCCCGAGCTGGTGGCGGCGCTGCACTCGTTTGTCGGCCTTGCGGCGGTGTTCATCGGCATCAATTCCCAAATCAGCCCCCCGCCCGAAATCGCGGGCATCATTCAGGCAATGGATCTGATGGCGGCCAATGCCGATATGGCGGGTGGTGTTGCGGCGGTGCTGGGGGCCGAAATGGCGCAACAGATGAGCGAATTCGGCGCGCTGATTATCATCCATGAAATCGAGATATTCCTCGGGGTGTTCATTGGTGCCATCACTTTTACCGGCTCTATTGTTGCCTTTGGCAAGCTCTCGGGCCGGCTTGATGGCAAGGCGCTCATCCTGCCGATGCGCCATACATGGAACATTATCGGCGTGGTTGCCACGTTTATCCTGCTGATATTGTTTTTGAATGGTGCGGGCATGTGGGCCCTTATCCCGATGCTTTTGATCGCCCTTGCGATTGGCGCGCACCTTGTGCTGGCCATTGGTGGTGCGGATATGCCGGTGGTGGTGTCGATGCTCAACAGCTATTCCGGCTGGGCCGCTGCGGCCACCGGCTTCCTGCTTGGCAATGATTTGCTGATCGTCACCGGCGCGCTGGTCGGCTCCTCGGGTGCCATCCTCAGCTATATTATGTGCCAGGCCATGAATCGCCAGTTCCTCTCGGTTATTCTGGGCGGCTTTGGTGGCCAGAATGGCCCGGCGATGGAAATAGACGGTGAGCAGATCGCGATTGAGGCCGACGGCGTGGCCGCCGCGCTGGAAGAAGCCGATAGCGTGATTATCGTGCCCGGCTATGGTATGGCGGTGGCACAGGCCCAGCAAAGCGTCAGCGAGCTGACACGGCGTTTGCGCGCTGCCGGTAAGGAGGTCCGCTTTGGTATCCACCCTGTGGCCGGCCGCCTGCCGGGGCATATGAATGTGCTGTTGGCCGAGGCCAAGGTGCCCTATGATTATGTGCTGGAGATGGACGAGATCAACGAGGATTTCCCCGACACCGATGTGGTGATCGTCATCGGCTCCAACGATATCGTCAACCCCGCCGCGCAGGAAGACCCCAACTCCCCCATCGCCGGTATGCCGGTGCTGGAGGTCTGGAAAGCCAAGCAGGTGTTTGTAAGCAAACGCGGGCAGGGCACCGGCTATTCCGGCATCGAGAACCCGCTGTTTTTCAAGGAAAACACCCGGATGTTTTATGGCGATGCCAAAGACAGCGTCGATGCGCTGCTGCAGCGGATAAGCTAAAGAGAGAGGCCCGCAGTTGCGGGCCTTTTTTTCCAAGTTCTTCCCGATGAGGAACTCAAGGGTGATTATTTACTCGATAGCTAACTCTTTTAAACTGCGTAATCTGCAGAAAAATTGGTATCAACCTATGGGGTGAATAGAAAAAAACAGCCGGCTAGATCAAATGTTGAATGGGATTTCAGCGGGAGATGAGGAATTTGATAATTATATAGAATTTTGTGTTTCCGATAAGCAAGTTAAGTATTTTATGGAGCATTCCAATGTTTGCCGATCAGATTTGGAAGGCATATACAAGCGCCTATTGGTGAATGGCGCTGGGCAGTGGGCTAAGGGGCATTTTGTAGCGGCATCGTCAATAACCTATGTAGAGACTCTAACTTTTATTATTGCGTCCGACAGGAATGAAAACCCCGAAGATCAAGTGCCCGCTCTTGAGATGACTGCTATTCTGATGGACTATTGGAATGGGAAAATTCCTATTGGGGGGCTATACCGGATGCTCGGTTGGGATCTATAATTAACCTAGCCACCCCTCAATCTCCCCAATATCGGCTAGCACCACATCGGCCACCGCCTCAAGCTCGGCGCGTGAGGTCGTGCCTGTTAGCACCCCCACCGTGACCATCCCTGCATCCCGCCCCGAGGTCATATCATGCAGGCTGTCACCCACCATCGCCACCTCGGCAGGGGCGAGCCCGTGCGCATTGCAAAAGGCGCGCTGCATGCCGGTGGCGGGCTTGCCGCCAAAGCCGCTGTCATAACCTGCGACAAAATCAAAATCCGCCAGCACCCCGGCGGCGGCAAGCTGGGTTTTGGCCGGATGCTCGTTATCATTGGTGGCGATGCCCAGCACCAGACCGCGGGCTTTAAATGCCGCCAGCAGCGGCAGCAAAGGCACGGTTGGCACCTGCGCCACAAGGGCGGTTTCGCGGATGGCAAAGGCCTCGAGCTCATGGCGCTGCCAGCCCGTCAGGTGCGGCAGCACCGCATCCATGATTTCCTCCAGCGTATCGTGCACAAACACGCTGCCCGGCAAAAAAACCTCGTCTACCGCGTTAAACCCCAGCGCATCGGCCATGAGGGCAAGATGCGAGTCATCTATTGCCACGCCACGCAAAAACCGCCCCAGCCACGGCCCCCAGGAACGGTGGAAATCAAACAGGGTGCCGTCTTTGTCAAATAGCAGGCCACGGATGCTCATGTCCAGTTCGGCAAGCCGCCCCCCAGCGTGGCGCGGGCCCGCAAAACTGATTCCGGCGTGGCGCTGAGGCTGCCGCAAAACCCCAGAATGGTGTCATCGTCGCGCAAGATGAAATCAAGCACAAAGCCAAGGAATTCGGGCTCTTTGGCCCTTGCACGCAGGTCTCCCGGGGCGGCGCCGGTGCTGTTTAGAAATTGTGCCAAAATATCTGGCTCTGAAGCCAGCCAACTAAGTGCTTGAATTGCCAGCGTTTCGGCTTGATCTGGGTGCATTTGTGCGGCTCCGGCTGTAAAAAATTAAGAAATTGAAAGGTTTCGTTAAGGATTAGGCGTGAGAATGTGGGCGTTATTGTGGATTTTTTTAATGAGGGTTTCATGCCAGGGCGTATATTGGTCGTAGATGATGTAGCAACAAATCGGCTTATTCTCAAAGCAAAATTGGCTGCTGCCTATTATGATGTGTTGGAGGCCGATTGCGGGAAGGCGGCCTTTGATGTGGCGCGCGCCGAACAGCCCGATGTGATCCTGCTTGATATTATGATGCCCGACATGGACGGATACGAGGTTTGCGAGTTGTTGAAGGGCTGCTCCGAAACCTCGCATATTCCGGTGGTGATGGTCACCGCCTCCAGCGCCCCCAGAGAGCGGATTCGCGGGTTGGCGGTGGGTGCCGATGATTTCCTTGTCAAACCCATCAATGACAAAGCCCTGTTTGCACGGGTGCGAAACTTGCTGCGCGTAAAAATGATGTTTGACGAGTTGAAACTGAGGGACAGCACCTCGCGGGAGCTGGGGCTTTCCGATTTTCTCGAATCCTCCGACCTTGGCGATACCCGCCATACTGTCATGCTTGCCCCCGCGGCCCGCGCGCAGGGAGCGGCGTGGCGTATTGAAATCGAGAAGATGCCCAACGTCGAGGTAATTGGCACCTGTTCGGAGCGCGAAGCCCTGAATATGGCGCGCTTTGAACAGCCGGATGCCATTATTGTGCATCAGCGGCTAATGGAGGAGGGCGATAGCCTGCGGCTGATTTCGGCGCTGCGCGCCCGGCCAGAAACCCGGCAGGCGGTGATTATTTATGTGGTGTCCGACGGGGCAATTGAAACCGCCGCCAAAGCGCTCGATCTCGGCACAAGCGATTATGTGCTGGAGCCGTTTGAGCCTGAAGAGCTGACCATAAGGCTGCGCACCCAGTTGCGGCGCAAACACTATTCCGACAAGCTACGCTCCAACATGCGCGACGGCTTGCGCATGGCGGTGATTGACCCGCTCACCGGCCTTTACAACCGCCG
>Ga0316205_10003980_pt1 | contig 13389 bp, 13 predicted proteins | sample 3monthpyrite_MG_FD_204941 | JGI IMG/M metagenome (GOLD analysis project Ga0316205, IMG submission 204941) | Microbial mat bacterial communities from mineral coupon in-situ incubated in ocean water Damariscotta River, Maine, United States -... | ecosystem: Environmental > Aquatic > Marine >... | reverse complement strand
CAACAGAAGAAAACAACGGCGTGAACAGCGACACGACGATCAACGCCACTGTGAATACCGCAGCAAAGGCGGCAATGATCGACAATTCGCAACTGTCTGCAATGAAATCGCCAACAACCGGGACTTCACGCACCATCGGTTCAACCTGCGGTGCAAACAGAAATGCCAGAACGGCGGCGCCTACCCAACCGGCAATCGCCATCAGTTCGCGCACCAGTCCGCGCCCGTAGGCCAGCAGTGCCGAAAGCACAATAACAACTGCCACAGCACCGTCTATGAGGGTGAAACCGTCCATGCCTGTCCCTTTTTCGTCCTTTGGGCGCTAGCCTGCGCCGAAAATTTCACCGACAAAGCCGGTCAGATCGCTCATCTTTTGTACGTTAAGGCCTGCTGTGCCACCAGCTTTGCCGCCACGCGCTGTGATTGCAGACGTGAAACCAAGTTTTTGCGCCTCTTTCAACCTGTTTTCGGTCTGCGGGGCGGGGCGAAGGGCGCCGGAAAGGCTAATTTCGCCAAAAACCACGGTTTCGGCGGGCAAAGCGGCGTCTTCCCGCGCGCTGAGCAAGGCCGCAGCGACGGCGAGATCAGCGGCCGGTTCGGTGATTTTCATACCACCTGCCACATTCAGGTAAACATCCAGTCCGGCAAAGGGGATGCCACAGCGTGCTTCCAGCACGGCCAGGATCATCGCCAGTCGCCCCGAATCCCAGCCGACAACCGTGCGGCGCGCCTGGGCGTGCGGCGATGGTGCCACCAGCGCCTGCAATTCCACCAGCATGGGCCGGGTGCCTTCGATGCCCGCAAACACAACAGAGCCCGGCGACGGATCGCCGCGTTCTGACAGAAACAGGGCAGAGGGGTTACTGACCTCGGCCAGTCCCAGACCAGTCATCTCAAAGACACCGATCTCATCTGCAGGGCCAAAGCGGTTTTTGACGGCGCGCAGAATACGAAACTGGTGACCGCGTTCGCCTTCGAAATAAAGCACGGTATCGACCATGTGTTCGACAACGCGCGGGCCCGCAATCTGGCCTTCCTTGGTGACGTGCCCGACCAGAACCACCGATACCCCCTTGCGTTTGGCGAAACTTGTCAGTTCATGCGCTGCGGCGCGCACCTGACTGACCGACCCCGGCGCGCTGTCCACATTGTCGGCCCACATGGTTTGAATGGAATCAATGATGGCCAGTTGAGGCCGTTCTGAGTCGAGCATTGTCAGGATGTCGCGCAGGTTGGTTTCGGTGGCCAGTTTCACAGGTGCCTTTTCAAGCCCCAGACGCTGCGCCCGCATCCGCACCTGCGCGCTGGCCTCTTCACCGGACACATAAACCGTTTTCAGACCGGCCTGTGCAAATCGGGCGGCGGCCTGCAGCAACAGTGTGGATTTTCCGATGCCCGGATCGCCCCCGACCAGTATGGCCGAAGACGGAACCAGTCCACCGCCCAAAACCCGGTCGAGTTCCTCCATCCCGCTGGTGGTGCGTGGCGGTGGAGTCTCTTCGCTGCTCAGGTCCGTCAATGCGGCGGCAGCACCGCGCCGGGCGCCAAGCGATTTGCTGGCAGGTCCGGAAGACAGCGGCGTGTCTTCGACAATGGTGTTCCAGTCTCCACATGCCTCGCAGCGACCGGACCATTTGTTGGACACCGCCCCGCAGGCCGTACAGGAAAAATTTTTGGATTTTGCCATGGGGTCGTAGTGCCTCAGCCGCGCGGGCGCGTCAAATCCCTAATCTCTCCGATATGCAATTCCCGCCTGAAAAAGGAGTGACCGGCAAACAGAGCAGCACTGTTTCCAGTTCATGCTCAAATCTTGTGTTCAGGCAATGATTGTTCAGTAATGTGGCCAATCACGATCGAGGCAAGGATGCAAAACGTAAAAAGATACAGCCCCCAGGCGGTTTCGATGGTGCCCACGCCAACGCCTTTTGACAGCGTGATGTAAAGCGCGATGAGAAAGACGTCAGCCATCGCAAGCTTGCCAAGAACGTGCAGCGCTGGCTGGACCCTGGTGCTGAGTAATTCGAAATGGATAAGCGCAAGGCCAATGGTCTTGGTGTATGGCGCAAACAGGGCGAACACTGTGACCAGCAAAGCCAGAACTACGTCCGAACCCCACAGCGACTGCAAACCGGTGATCACTGAAATCTCGCTTAATCCGAACAAGGGCAGCAGACCCGCACGCATCAGTGGCGCAAACCATGAAACGGGAAACAGGATCAGTAGGGCAAGGTTGCATAGTTTCAGGGCACTCATGCCCTTGAGGTGCCACCAATTCGCGGCAAGATCAAACTTCTTGTGCGATCCGGTCGGCCATGAGCGTTGCACCGGTTGAGGCCGGGTTTACGCCACAGAAGGCCCGTACCAACACCCAGACGGGCAAAACCAGAATGGACATCGACAGCGAAACCACGCCGGGCGAATTGCCGAGCAGAAACGGTAAAACCATGGCGGCAACGGACAACAGCGCAAATATCGTCACGCCAGCATAAACGGGTCGGTTGCTGCTGCGAGACAGGCGAAATCTGCGAAACGCGTTAAACGCAACCACCCCGGGCAGGACGACAAACCCCAGTGCGAGCAGAATATTCAGAACCAAGGCCAATTCCATGTGAAATCCCCCGTTCGAATGCTAAGCAACAACTTTCGGTTGAAATCGGTCTTTGGTCAATGATGGAACGGCACCGAAGGTGAAATCGGCGCCAATCAGCCCAAAATAGCCCGGTTTTGTGCGGTTTTCTTGGACAGAGGGCCGTTTGCAGGTTACCGGACAGCTTCGATTGGTCCCTCTGCGCGGCCGTGAATGAACTGATCCAGATAGGGATCGCCTGAGTCGTCCATCCCGGCCACGGGGCCGGTCCACTGGATCACGCCGTCATGCAGCATCGCCACCTTGTCGGCGATGGCGCGAACCGATGACATGTCGTGGGTGATCGTCATCGCAGTGGCCCCCATTTCCACCACAATTTCACGGATCAGATCATTGATAACACCCGCCATGATCGGGTCGAGGCCGGTGGTCGGCTCGTCAAAAAAGATGATTTCGGGTTCGGCGGCGATGGCGCGGGCCAGACCCACACGTTTTTGCATCCCGCCGGACAGTTCCGAGGGAAAAAGATCTGCCGCATCGGATTTCAGGCCGACGCGGCGCAGTTTCTCGATCGCAATGTCGCGGGCTTCCTCCTGCGGCCGTTTGAGTGTGCCGCGCAGCAGACGGAAGGCGACGTTTTGCCAGACCGGCAGAGAATCGAACAACGCGCCGCCCTGAAACAGCATCCCAAAGCGCGCGAGAAATGCATCGCGATCACCAGTTGTGGCGTCTTGTCCGTCAACCGTGATGACGCCCGCGTCGGGCTTGATCAGTCCCAGAATGCATTTCAATGCCACCGATTTTCCGGTGCCGGACCCGCCGATGATCACCATGCTTTCACCGCGCGGGATATGTAGATCAAGATCGCGCAATACAACCTTGTCCCCAAAAGATTTTTTAACATTCTGCATACGGATCATAACGAGAAGAATGCCCCTGTCAGAACAAAGTTGGCAGCCAGAATGAGAATGGCCGCAGCCTCGACCGAACCTTTGGTGGCCCGGCCGACACCTTGTGCCCCACGCCCCGAATTCATGCCATAATAACATCCCATCAACGCGGCCAGAAACCCAAAGACCGCGCCCTTGGTCAGGGAAGAAATAACATCCAGAGGTTCCAGAAAATCGGCAGTGTTTTTCAGATAGGTGGCAGAATTGAATCCCAACGTACCGGTGGCCACCACGTAGCCGCCAAAAATGCCGATGATGTCGCCGATGCCCACCAGCAACGGCACAGTGATCAGGGCGGCCAGAACCCGCGGCGCCGTGAGGTATTTCATCGGGTGTGTCGACAACGTCACCAGTGCGTCGATCTGTTCCGTCACTTTCATCGTGGCAATCTCGGCTGCGATGGATGACGTAACACGAGCAGCGATCATCAGACCGACCAGAACCGGGCCAAGTTCGCGCACCATGCCGATTGCCACGATCTGTGGCACCACTGCTTCAGCGTTGAACCGCGCGCCACCTGCATAAATCTGCAACGCCAGCGCGCCACCTGTGAAAATCGCGGTCAGCCCGACAACCGGTAGCGACATCCAGCCGATGTTTTGCAGTGCATGGGCAAATTCGCGCGGGTAAAACGGCGGCCGCAGGAAATGGCTTATCGTATCCAGTGCAAACAGGCTGACACGGCCGATCGCAGCCAGAACAGCCAGCACCGCCTGTCCAATCGCGGCAAGGGGCACTGTCACGATCATGCAGTATAAACCCGGCTGTATCGGGGCCCGAGTGATGTCAGGATTTCGTACCCTATCGTGCCGGCGGCCTGTGCCAGGGTGTCTACGGACTGGTGGGAGCCCAGAATTTGCAGGCTGTCAGGGGTTTCTGCCACGTCTGTTACATCCACGGTGATCAGATCCATCGAGATACGGCCCGCAAGGGCACACGCGGTTTCACCCGCGAACAGCCTTGCATTAGGGCCCATCGCCCGGATCAGCCCGTCGGCGTAGCCCGCGGCCACCGTGGCAATGCGCGACGGGCGCTGTGCCGTCCAGGTGTTCGCGTAGCCGACAGTATCACCGACGCCCACATCCCGTATCTGGATCACAGGAAGGTCCAGCGTCGCCACCGGTTGCGCCTCAACGAAAGGAAGGCCACCATAAATGCCGACGCCGGGCCGGGTGAGGTCCATGTGATACTCCTCGCCCAGAAAAATGCCACCGGTTGCAGCAAGTGATACCGGAACATCAAGATCACGGGTCATCTGGCGGAACGCGTCCAGTTGCCGCGGGTTCATCGGGTGATCAGCCTCGTCCGCGCAGGCCAGATGCGAGATGATCAATTTTGGGCGAAGCGGCAGTGCGACCTCTCGCAGGGCAGACCATTCGTCCGGTTCCAGCCCAAGCCGGTTCATACCGCTATCAAGCTGAACACCAAATGGCGCACTGTTGGTAGCCTCGACATGCAACAGCATCTGGTCGATCGAGTTCAGCATCGGTGTCAGGGCGTGGCCCCTGATCAGATCGGAGTCACCTTCCATATGGCCGGAAAAGACAAAAATGTCGGGGCCCTTTCCAACCGCCTTTCGTACCACCGCACCTTCGGATGCATCGGCCACGAAAAACTTGCGCACGCCTGATCTGGCAAGAGCATAAGAGATGTGGCCGGCGCCAAGCCCGTATGCATCCGCTTTGACCACCGCGCCGGTTTCGCTCAGCGTCATGGCATCCAGCGCGCGCCAGTTGGCCACAATGGCGTTCAGATCAATTGTCAGAGTTCCGGTTGTCATGTGCCGTTCTTGCCATCCGGGCGCGCGGGGTCAAGAGGGAAAGGCGCGTCATGCATTCCAGTATCCGGGTTTCATCAGGGCATCGGCTGCGCGGCACTGGCCGTTGCGTTCGGTATGATCCGGCCAGACCTGCCATGCCGTGTGATACTCTGGCGGCAGCGGAAAAGGCGGCAACAGACCCTTCGCAATAGCGGTAACAAAGCCGAACCGACCGTAGTATTCCGGATCGCCCAACACACAGATTGTATCGATTCCCATATCGGCGCATGCCGCCTGTGCCGCCCTGATCAAAAGGCCACCCGCGCCCTGGCCCTGTGCGTCCGGAACGATTGCAAGCGGGCACAGAATGGCACTGCCGTTCTGGCGATCATCGACGCTAAGACGGGTGAGCAGAACGTGACCAACAATGGCGTTGTTTTGGATGGCGGCCAGTGAAATGCGCGGTGCGCCGCTCGAATCCTGCAGCAGGGCGTTGGTCAGGTCGGCTTCGGCGTCGCCACCAAACGCCTCGCGGTGCACCCGCATCAGGTCTGGCAGGTCAGACAAAATAGCGGGCCGGATTGTCAGAGTCATTCTGAGTCTCGGCTGATAGTTTGTAAATTCAGTTGGGCAACTGCAACGGACATGCGGCAAAGCTTCTTCATCGGGGCTGATCGTAGTTTCACGTTTTGCCGGGCCAATCGCAAGTGCCCCAGAGGCCTTCAGAACTCTGTGCCGCCACCATTGTTCTGCTGCCAGGGTTTCACCAGATTGCCAAACCGGGTGATACGGCCTTCGAAAGACAATTCGATGGTTCCGATTGGTCCGTGGCGCTGCTTGCCGATGATAACCTCGGCCTTGCCATGCAGACGCTCCATCTCGTCCTGCCAGGACGCCATTTTTTCAAGCTCATGATCGCCGGGTTTCTCGCGTTCCTTGTAATATTCTTCACGGAACACAAACATGACCACATCGGCGTCCTGTTCAATGGATCCCGATTCACGCAGGTCGCTCAGCTGCGGGCGCTTGTCCTCGCGGTTTTCCACCTGACGCGAAAGCTGTGACAGCGCAATAACCGGGATATCCAGTTCCTTGGCGATGGCCTTCAGGCCCTGGGTGATTTCGGATACCTCGTTGACCCTGCTGTCCTTGGCTGATGCCGGGCGCACCAGTTGCAGATAGTCCACGATCAGAACGTCCAGCCCATGGGTGCGTTTGAGACGCCTTGCGCGGGCCGCGAGTTGAGAGATCGGCAGGGCCGGGGTGTCATCTATGTAGAGCGGACAGGCCTCCAGCGATTTGGCCGCGTCGACAAAACGACGAAATTCGCCCTCGGTCATATCGCCGCGGCGGATCTGTTCGCTGGGCACTTCCGATGCCTCTGACAGGATCCGCGCGGCGAGCTGCTCGGCACTCATCTCAAGTGAATAGAACCCGACAACACCGCCATCAACGGCACCTTCGCCCCCGTCAGGCAGCAGGCCGCGTTTGTAGGTTTTGGCGATGTTGAATGCGATGTTGGTGGCCAGCGAAGTTTTACCCATGGACGGCCGGCCCGCCAATATCAACAGGTCGGACCGGTGCAGGCCGCCCAGTTTCTTATCCATGTCAATCAGTCCTGTTGAAACACCGGCCATGCCGCCTTCACGCTGATAGGCCGCATTCGCAACATTCACCGCATCCGTGACCGCGCGCAGAAAGGACTGGAACCCGCTGTCGGTCTGGCCCTGTTCGGCCAGTTGGTACAACTGTTGTTCGGCTTCGACGATCTGTTCTTTGGGCTCGGAGGCAACATCGACATGTGCGGCCTTGGCAGAAATATCGCGCCCCAGTGCAATCAGATCGCGCCGGATCGCCAGATCGTAAATCATCTGGGCGTAATCACGTACCGCAAAGGCGCTGATTGCAGCCCCGGCGAGCCGGGCCAGATAGGCCGGTCCGCCAAGTTCCTTCAGTCCCTCGTCATCTTCCATAAACGCCTTCAGCGTGACTGGAGACGCCAGATTGTTCTTGGCAATGCGGGCTGCGGATATGTCGTAAATGCGGGCGTGCACAGGGTCATAAAAATGCTGTGGGCCGATGATGCTGGCGACGCGATCATAAACATCGTTATTGGTCAGGATCGCGCCCAGAAGCTGCTGTTCAGCCTCGATGGAATGCGGCATGGCATCTGCGCCCTGCGCCTCTGCCTGCGCGTTATCGATACTGGAAATTTCATTCATTGTTTGCTCTGCCCCTCGGGGGATGTCTTAGACAAAGGGCGCGGAAAGGTGCAAATTGTATGTTTTTGTGGATAGTCTGTGGATGCGCCCGAATTCCACTATATAGCAGCATATCCCGGTGCCACGTCAATATATAGTGGTCGCAGCGGCGGTTCCCGGCGGATGTTTTTCCGTGTGCCTTATTGACGGGCGTCCTGCCAGGCACGTGGCGCATTCAAAAACGCCTCGACTTCGGTCAGGGTCGAATCGTCGAAGGCACCAGAGGTTTTGGCCTCAGCCAGAATGTCCCACCAGGTACACAGATAATGCAAAGCCACACCATGATCGGCCAGCGTCTGCTCTGTGCCTTCGAAAATCCCGTAGTAAAAAATCACAGCGGTGTGGCCACAAGTTGCACCGGTCTCGCGGATTGCGTCGACAAAGGACAGCTTCGATCCGCCATCCGTGGTCAGGTCTTCCACCAGCAAGACTCGCTGGCCCGGGCTCATTTCACCTTCAATGCGGGCATTTCGCCCGTATCCTTTTGGTTTCTTGCGCACATAGGTCATCGGCAGAGCCATGCGTTCAGCCACCAGCGCGCCAAAGGGAATGCCCGCGGTTTCGCCGCCGGCAATGTTGTCAAAGGCTTCAAAACCGGCATTGCGCATGATCGTGACTGTCAGGAAATCCATCAATGTCGCACGGATGCGCGGATAGGAAATCAGCTTGCGGCAATCGATGTAGGTGGGGCTTGGCAGGCCCGAGGCCAGGGTAAACGGATCGGCCGCATTCAGATGTACCGCCTCGATTTCAAGCAGCATGCGGGCCGTCAGGCGCGCCATCTCAGCCGCCTCGGGATAGGAAGTTGGGATCATCTGCGGTCCTTTTTCAGGTCAGGCTTCATCTTTTCAAAAATACTTCCGCCGGAGGCACCCAACACGCGGGTCCGGAGCGAACATACGCATGTCAGAGACGGCGTCACGACACGCGCCAGTGCAAGGCAAAGCCGGGATCAAAAACAGTCACGTCGCCTTGCCTGGTGGCAATTGACGGCGGATAGGTGACCGGTCCGCCTTTTGTCAGTGTGATCATGCTCTGATTTGGCGGCAGGCCGTAAAAGGCCGGGCCATTCAGTGAGGTGAACGCTTCCAATTGCTCAAGCGCGTTTTCCCGTTCGAAAACCTCTGCCAGAATCGACAGGGTATTGGGGGCGGTGAAACATCCCGCACAGCCACACGCGCTGAGTTTCGCGGGGTCGGTATGGGGTGCTGAATCCGTCCCGAGGAAAAACCGAGGGTCGCCGGATGTGGCCGCTGCAACAAGGGCAACACGGTGTTTTTCGCGCTTGGCCACGGGCAGGCAGTAGTAGTGCGGTTTGATCCCGCCAACCAGGATATGGTTGCGGTTGATCACCAGGTGATGGGTGGTGATCGTGGCCGCCAGATCGGCCTCGGCACTGCGCACATAGTCGACCGCGCCTGCGGTGGTGATATGTTCCATGATCACCCGCAGGCCGGGCGTTGCATGCCGGATCGGGTCAAGCACGCGGTCGATGAACACCGCTTCACGATCGAAGATGTCGATGTCCGCGTCGGTCACCTCGCCGTGCACGCACAGTGGCAGGCCGATTTCGGCCATTTTTTCCAGAACCGGCCGCACCTTGTCGAAATCGGACACGCCGCTGGCTGAGTTCGTGGTGGCCCCCGCAGGGTACAGTTTGACCGCCTTGATCAGCCCGCTGGCGTGGGCCGCAGCCACATCCGCAGGATCAGTGTCCTCGGTGAGGTACAGGGTCATCAGCGGCTCGAACGTCATGTCTTCGGGCAGGGCGGCCATGATCCGGTCGCGATAGGCGGCGGCATCGCTGCTGCGCACCACGGGTGGTACCAGATTGGGCATGATGATGGCGCGGGCAAAATGTCGGGCGGTTTCGGGCAGAACGGCGGCCAGCATATCGCCGTCGCGCAGGTGCAGGTGCCAGTCGTCTGGTCGGCGCAGTGAAAGGGTCTCGGTCATGTTCGCGTGGCTAGCACAGGCACGCAGGACGGGCCAGAGGCGATGTGCGGCTGCGTCGGACAAATACACCCTTCGCAACCTGCATGGTCTCAGCCGTCATAGATTTGATTGGCGGGCCGCCTGCTGCGACGGTTTTCGCGCAGGCTTTTCAGACGTTGCCGAAACAGTGGGGCATTCATCCGGTCGCTGACATTGCCGCACAGTTGAATCGCCAGATCATCGCGCCCGTCGCGCTCCAAGGCACTCAGCAGAAAGCGCAGATAGGGGCGGTAGTCGCGCCGCGCCCGGTACAGTTTGGCAAATGATACCGGGTCCAGTTTGTGGTGCCCGGTCAGGGCCATCAGAGGTCCGAAAATCTCCATTGCAATCAGGCTGCCCTGCAAGGCAGCCCCCATATGCGGCATACGCAGTTTAGTCACGTTGGGGCGGGTGAACAGTGCAGCATGCATCGCGTCGAGATGCTGGAATGGATCAAAGACCACAAATGCACTTTGCGCGGCATCCAGCATATCGGGGGCGTAGCCATAGCGATCGGTAAAGTTCAGACGCCGGCGTTCGGTAAAGCGGTCGTCCCATCCTGCGATGGCCGGGGTCAGAGTGGCCTGTGGCTGCACGGCCAGAACAGTGGCGCCCGGCGCACTGACCGAATAGGCGGCGGCGGCGTAGGCGCACGGCCCGGCGCCGTAAAAGATCACATGGTCGTAGGCATCGAAAAAACAGTCGTCGACCAGCAGATCAAAAAACTCGTAGACGTCCTGATCGCGAAACCAGGTGTCGCCGTCACAAGTCAGGCACAGATGCGACCAGCCATGTTCGCGCACCATATCCCACCCCAGCGGGTGGCCGTTTTCCGAAAGCGCCTGAATGCCCTGTATGTTTTCAAACGTCACCAGAAGGGTGTCATTCATATCGACGAAACTGGCATAGTGCTGTCGGCCAAGGGGTTCGAAAAATCCAAGTTCGTCCGATGCGGTGGCAAGAGTCTCAAGCCATTCGCCTTTGGGCAAGCCGACCATGGGCGTGTCCATAATATAAAAGGCGTTTTGCATACCATGCATTCCTGACTCGAACCGGACCAGCGTGCCATATTTGTAATGGGTTTTGGCGCCACTCAATATGCCAAATTTGAGGACACACTGTTGAACAGGGTCCACTTTCGAACCTTATCGTGGCGGAGCGCCCGCATGAGTATAGTCAAGCTTCAGAAATGCATGTTTTGAGGGAATTCCGGGACGGTTTGAACGGTCCAGACCCGCAGCGATTCGGCTTGTTATTGGGGCACGATTTCCAACAGGCGCGGATGCGTGTTGCGGCGCTGATTGGGTTTTCCGGGGCGTGCCGAATGCGAAGTTGCAAAGGAGACAGCCGCCCGGTCAGCGCCATTCTTGACGACGGGCGCGCAAGATGTACCTATCGGCTGAACAATGAAAGGCTGACATGTCACAGATCGGAACGATTGAAGAGGTCCAGTCGATGCTGGCGGACCAGGGGTATGTGTGTGGGCGCGCGCTGGGCGTGGTTGTGTTTCTGGCATTGAAACTCGGGCGGCCGCTGTTTCTGGAGGGCGAGGCTGGCACCGGCAAGACCGAGATTGCCAAGGCGCTGGCGGCCGGGCTGAACCGCCGCCTGATCCGGCTGCAATGTTACGAAGGGCTGGACGCGTCCAGCGCGGTGTATGAATGGAATTTCCCGGCGCAGATGATTGCGATCCGCACTGCCGAGGCAGCGGGCGGGGCGGACCGGGCCACGTTGCAGACCGAGCTTTTCAGTCGCGACTTTCTGATCGAACGCCCGCTGCTTGAGGCGATGCGCCCGGATGAAAACGGCGCCCCGGTGCTGCTGATTGACGAACTGGATCGCACCGACGAGCCGTTTGAGGCGTTTCTGCTTGAAGCGCTCAGCGATTTTCAGGTGACGATTCCTGAAATGGGTACCATCAAGGCGCCGGAACCGCCGATCGTGGTGTTGACGTCGAACCGGACCCGCGAGGTGCATGATGCGCTGAAACGGCGCTGCCTCTATCACTGGGTGGACTACCCCGATTTCGACCGGGAAGTGGAAATCCTGCATTCCCGCGCGCCGGAAGCCGCAGAGGCCTTGAGCCGCGAAGTTGTGGCGTTTGTCCAGCAGTTGCGCACCGAAGACCTGTTCAAGAAACCCGGCGTGGCCGAAACCATCGACTGGGCCAAATGCCTGCTGGCGCTGGATGTGATCAACCTGAGCCCTGATGTCATTGCCGACACGCTGGGCGCGGTGCTGAAGTATCAGGATGACATCCAGAAACTGCAAGGGTCTGAGGCCAAGCGCATACTGGATCAGGCCAAGGCGGCGCTGGCCCCGGCATGACCGATCCCGCCTTGCCGCACCTGCGCATCCTTCAGCCGCATCCCGGCCTTTTTGCCTATTACGACGGGCGCGTGGCGGGATACCGGTTCATGTCCGGGCCGAACTGGGTGGACGGCGGCGCGATATCGCTTGGAATTGCGACCTATGCCTTGGTCTCGGGGACATCGGCGCTGGTCTATGACACGCATGTGTCGGTTGCCCACGGTGCTGCGATCCGGGCGCACCTGGAAGGTCTGGGCGTCAGCGATTTCACGGTGATCTACAGCCATTGGCATCTGGATCACGTTGCCGGCACCGAGGCGTTTGCCGGCTGTAGGGTTATCGCCAATGATCGTACCGCGCATCACCTGTTGAGCCGACAGAGCGGCATCGAGGCGGGCACCGAAAACGGGCCACCCGCGATTTCGCCACTGATCCTGCCGACGCAAACATTTTCGGGCCGGTTGGAACTGGAATTCTGTGGCCGTCAGGTTGTTCTGATCGAGGCCAACATTCACAGTGATGACGCCACCGTGCTGTGGCTGCCTGATGACCGGATCCTGCTGGCCGGCGATACCGTCGAGGATTGCGTGACATATGTCGGCGACGCGGGTGCGTTCGCCACGCACCTGACCGAGCTGGACCGGCTGGCCACCCTTGGTGCGACCCATGTTCTGCCGGATCACGGATCACCAATGGTGATCGAAAGTGGCGGCTACGGGCCTGCAATTATCACGGCGATGCAGGGCTATATCCGCTGGCTCATGCAGTTGAAGCACGTACCGGCACAGGCTGAAATGGCGCTGGTCGATGTGATCCATCAGGATCTCAAGGCCGGGGCATTGCATTGGTATTCACCTTACGAAGACATTCACGCCCAAAACGTGTCCCGGACACTCAGGCAGTACGGCCATGGCTGAACTTCCCGCCCTTGAATTGCCGGATGATCCCAAACTGGCGCACAACATCACCCACTTCGCCCGCGCCCTGCGCCGGGCCGGTCTGCCCGTCGGTACCGGGCGCATCATCGACGCCATTGCGGCGGTGCAGGCAGCGGGGTTTACCGAAAAACGCGACTTTTACTGGACCCTTCAGGCCTGTTTTGTAACCCGGCCCGAGCATCGGACGGTTTTTGCGCAGATATTCCGGCTGTACTGGCGTGATCCGCGTTATCTGGAACACATGATGTCGATGCTGCTGCCCGCGATCCGCGGTGTGCAGGAGGACCGCAAGGGCCACGCCGCCGAAAAACGTGCGGCCGAGGCGTTGCTGGACGGGGCCGAACGTGACTTGCCCGAATTCGGAAACACAGATGAAGAAGACGGCACCGAGATCGAGGTTGATGCGAGTCTGACAATGTCGTCACAGGAGCGGCTGCGGACGCTGGACTTTGAACAGATGAGCACGCAGGAAATGGCGCAGGCGAAACGCATGCTGGCGCGGCTCAGCCTGCCTGTCAAACCAATCCCGTCGCGGCGCAGTATGGCGGATGTGCACGGGGCCCGGATCGATGGGCGCGCGACCTTGCGCGCCGCGATGCGCAGGGGTGGG
>Ga0316205_10003979_pt1 | contig 13390 bp, 14 predicted proteins | sample 3monthpyrite_MG_FD_204941 | JGI IMG/M metagenome (GOLD analysis project Ga0316205, IMG submission 204941) | Microbial mat bacterial communities from mineral coupon in-situ incubated in ocean water Damariscotta River, Maine, United States -... | ecosystem: Environmental > Aquatic > Marine >... | reverse complement strand
CCCGGCAAGATGCATGCCTGCGGCCATGACGGGCACACCACCATGCTGCTCGGGGCCGCGAAATACCTGGCCGAGACGCGCAATTTCAAGGGCCGGGTGGCGCTGATCTTTCAGCCGGCCGAGGAACAGGGCGGCGGGGCCGGGGTGATGTGCGCCGAGGGCATCATGGAGCGCCACGGCATCGATCAGGTCTATGCCATCCACAACACGCCCGGCCATAATCTGGGCCATATCTACACCACGCCCGGGCCAATCATGGCGGCGGTCGACAGCTTTGACATCCACATCACGGGGCAGGGCGGGCACGGGGCCTATCCGCATGAATGCCGCGATCCGGTGATTGCCGCCGTGGCCATCGCGCAGGCGCTGCAAACCATCGTATCGCGCAATCACTACGCGTTGCAGGATCTGGTGGTCTCGGTCACCATGATCCACGCGGGAACAGCCGAAAACATCATACCCGAAACCGCGTATCTCGGTGGCACGGTGCGCAGTTTCGATGCCGATCTGCGCGACAGGGTCGAGGCCCGCATGGCCGAGATCGTGGCGGGGCAGGCGGCCTCTTTCGGGGTTGAGGCACGGCTCGATTACAAACGCTCCTACCCGGCCACCGTGAATGCCCCGGACCGCGCCGAATTTGCGGCGGGTGTGGCGGCCGAAATCGTGGGGGCGGCCAATGTCGACGGCCATGGCCTGCGCGAAATGGGGGCCGAGGATTTCAGCTATATGCTGGCCGAGCGCCCCGGTGCCTATCTTTTTCTGGGCCAAGGTGCAGGCGCGGGCTTGCATCATCCCGAATATGAGTTCAACGACGCCGTCGCCCCAATCGGCGCGAGCTTTTTCGCCCGCCTTGTCGAACGCGCGCAGCCGCTGGAGTGATCCCGGCACGCCGTTGGCAAGCCGCGCTAATGCTTTTCGGCGCGCAGATAGCTGCGCAGCCCGTAAAGCAGCGGCGTGCCTTCAGGGGCCACCGCGACATCTTCCACCGCGCCGATGCAGATGTGATGGGTTCCGATCTTTTCAGCCGAGACCAGACGGCAATCGAAACTGACCAAAGCGGCATCAAAGCGCGGCGCGCCGGTCAGGGCAGGCGAAAACGCCCCGATATTGAACTTGTCGTCGCCGGGGGCCGGTGTGCGGCCCGAAAACACGTCCGAAACCTGCGCCTGGTCGATTTTCAGCACATTAACGCAGAAACAACCGTTTTCCAGCAGCGTCGGCAGGGTCGGGGCCAGTGCATTGAGGCACACCAGCAGCGTCGGCGCGTCGCCATCGGCCGAGACCGGGGTCATGGCGCTGACGGTGACGCCATTGCGCCCGGCGGGCCCGTCGGTGGTGACAATGCTGACCGAGGCCGCGGCAAGGCTCATGCCGTTCAAAAACCCCTGTCGCAGATCGGTCTGGGTCATTGGCGGGCTGTCCTTTGAATGGGCGCAAACGGCCCCCTTGTGATGCACCGCGCCGACATGAACATGCAAGTCAGAGTTGCCATTGCCGATCCCTTGGGCTTTGGATAGGGCCTTGGCGCGATACTGCGAAAGGGACCGCGATGGCTTTGGAAGATGCGAAAAAGGATGTCGACGGGGCCTTTACCCGCGAAAGCCTGAAGGGGCCAGCATTTGAGAACACCTTTGCCGGGGCCACCAGTTTCCTGCGCCGCCGCTATACCAAGGATCTGACCGGTGTCGATGTGGCCGTGACCGGCGTGCCGTTCGATCAGGCCGTGACCAACCGCCCCGGCACAAGGCTGGGCCCGCGCGCCATCCGCGAGGCCAGTGCGCTTCAGGTTTATGACCCGCCCTATGGCTGGGACGGCTATGACCCGTTAAGCGCGCTTGCGATTGCCGATTATGGCGATCTGGCCTTTGATTATGCCCGCATGTCCGATTTTCCCGCGACGTTGGAGGCGCATGCGGATGGCATTCTGGATCAGGGGGCCGCGCTGATTGCGCTTGGTGGCGATCATTCGATTACGCTGCCGCTTTTGCGGGCGCATGCGAAGAAATTCGGGCCCCTCGCGCTCATTCAATGCGACGCCCATACCGATACCTGGCCCGATGATGATCCGGGGCGTGTCGATCACGGCACGTTTACCTACAAGGCGGTGCGGGAGGGGCTGATTGATGTGTCCCGATCGGTCCATATCGGCATCCGCACGGTGGTTGCCGACAACCTGGGCATCGAAGTGCTGGATGCGCGGATGGTGCATGAACAGGGGCCCGCCGCGGTCGCCGCGCGGGCGCGCCAGATCGTGGGCGATGCGCCAACCTACCTGACTTTCGATATCGACTGTCTCGATCCGGCCTTCGCGCCGGGCACCGGCACACCGGTCTGGGGGGGGCTGTCCTCGGGGCAGGCCGCGATCCTGATGCGCGATTTGGCCGGGATCAATCTGGTCGGCGGCGATGTGGTCGAGGTCTCGCCGCCCTTCGACACTGCCGCCATCACCGCCGTTGCGGGGGCGCATGTCGCGATGGAGCTTTTGTGTCTTTGGGGATGGGTGCGGCGCTGATCCCGGTTTCTCGAATCGCCTGATGGCGCTATGGCCCATGTGTCAGCGCCCTGGACAGGATCCCGCCGCCATGACCCGCGACGACAAGCCCCGGAAGAACCGCGAGATCACGCGCGAGATATCCTATGCGCAATCGGCCCGCACGCGCGGCGGGCGCGCCATCATCAAGGCGATCGAGAACACCACCGGGCGCCAGCGACTTATGCGCCGCGCCCGTGGCTATGAGGATGAGGTCGCCCGGGGGCGCGATTTCTGGGCCGTGCTGGTGGAACGCTACGGGCTGCGGCTGGAGGTGGTCGGGGGCGCATTGGAAAACATCCCCGCCAGCGGCCCGGTCATTGTTATCGCCAACCATCCCTACGGTATTCTGGACGGTTTGATGCTGGGTCATATCCTGGCCCTGGCACGCGGCGATTTCCGGATTCTGGCCAACAGCGTTTTCCGCAAGGCCGAAGATCTTGAGCGCGTCATTCTGCCGATCTCATTCGGGGATGACAAAGCTGCCATGGCGCAAAACATCCAGACCCGTAAATCCGCGCTGCGCTACCTGTCACAAGGCGGGGCCATCGGCGTCTTTCCCGGCGGCACCGTTTCGACCGCCGCCAAGCCCTTTGGCCGCCCGATGGACCCCGCGTGGCGCGGCTTTACCGCCCGCATGATCGCCAAATCCAATGCCACCGTGGTGCCGGTCTTTTTCGATGGCCATACCAGTCGCCTGTTTCAGATCGCCAGCCACCTGCACTCCACATTGCGCCTGGGATTCCTGATCAAGGAATTCAAGAACCGGGTGAACACACCGGTGCGTGTGGTGATCGGTGATCCGATCCCGCGCGCCGATCTTGCGGAACACGCAACAGATCCCCGCGCGATGATGGATTTCCTGCGCCAAGCCACTTATGACTTGTCGCCAACCCCCCTGAACCCGGCCGAGGTCGGGTTTGAGTTCGACGAAAGGCACAAACGCGATGGCAGTGGGAATATTTGACAGCGGATTGGGCGGGCTGACGGTGCTGGATGCCGTTGCGAAACGCCTGCCGGAGGTGCCGTTTGTCTATTACGGCGACAATGCCCATGCGCCTTATGGTGTGCGCGATGCCGATGATGTCTATGAGCTGACAACCAGGGGTGTTTCACGGTTGTTCGACGAAGGCTGCGATCTGGTGATTCTGGCCTGCAACACGGCCTCGGCCGCCGCTTTGCGCCGGATGCAGGAGGCCTGGGTGCCCGAAGGCAAGCGCGTGTTGGGTGTCTTTGTGCCGCTGATCGAGGCGCTGACCGAACGCCAATGGGGGGATAATTCGCCGCCGCGTGAAGTGGCCGTGCAGCATGTGGCGCTGTTTGCCACGCCCGCGACCGTATCCAGCCGGGCCTTTCAACGCGAGCTGGCCTTTCGTGCCATCGGTGTCGATGTCGAGGCGCAGCCCTGCGGCGGTGTTGTCGATGCCATCGAGCAGGGCGACATGATCCTGGCCGAAGCGCTGGTGCGCAGCCATGTCGAGGCGCTGCAGCGGCGGATGCCGAAACCGCAGGCCGCCATTTTGGGCTGCACGCATTACCCGTTGATGGAGGAGGTGTTTCAGGACGCGCTCGGCCCGGATGTCAAGGTTTACAGCCAGGCCGATCTGGTGGCCGAGAGCCTTACCGATTACCTGACCCGCCACCCGGCAATGATCGGGCCAGGGACCAGCTCCGGGTTCCTGACAACCGGCGATCCGGCGCGGGTTTCCAACAAGGCAATTGGATTTCTGCGCCGCAAGATCGAATTTATCTCGGCGGAATAAAATATCCTTATTATCAATGGGTAGCTGGTCATTCTTAATGCTGCTTTGAGGGCTGGCATGAAGCAAAGCGTCGCGCCCTCTTTTCGACCGGGTCGCCATACCATATCTGTGCATGAATCTATATGGGGGAATGCTTGATGCGCGGGCTGAAAAAACAACGCCGGATACAGATCATCATCATCGCGGTGATCTTGCTGGCCGTGGGGACGGTGGTGATCGGTTATGCGATGCGCGACGGCATAAATTTCTTCCGCTCTCCCAGTTCTGTGGCCGCGGCACCGCCGCCCGCAAACGAGGTGTTCCGCATCGGCGGTTTGGTTCTGGAGGGGTCGTTGCAATATGGCGATGGCGTCGAGTTTTCCTTTATCGTCACCGATGGCGGTGCCGATATTCCTGTGCGCTATGTCGGCACGCAGCCGCCGCCGGATCTGTTCGCCGAGGGCCAGGGCACAATCGCAACCGGCACATTTGCGGATGGCACTTTTCTGGCCACCGAATTGCTGGCGCGCCATGACGAAGAGTACATGCCGATCGAGGTGATCGAGGCGCTGGAGGAACAGGGCGTTTACCTCCAGCCAAGCGACAGCTGAAAAACCCGCGCAGGTTTTAGGGAAATTTTAACAATCTTGCCGCAATCCTGAGGGCGATTTCCTTCCTGTCCGAAGGGATGGCCCTGGCAAGCCGGGCAATTTTGTAACCTTGAGCATGGAGGGCTGGGCCATGCTGTCGGTTCGCCAAATTGCGTCTGAAATCGTCGCCCGCGAGGGTGGCTTTGTAAACGATCCCAACGATCCCGGCGGGGCCACCAATTTCGGTGTCACGATCGGGACGATACGCCGTCTCGGCCTCGATCTGGATCGTGATGGCGATGTCGATGTGGACGATGTCCGCCTGATGACGGCCGACCGCGCCACCGAGATATTCATCGACCATTATTACCGCGCGCCGCGCATCGACCAACTGCCCGAGCCCTTGCAGGCATCGGTCTTTGACATGCAGGTCAATTCCGGCACCAATGCGGTGAAGATCCTGCAACGGCTGTTGCGCGATATGGGGCTTGAGATCGCCGTCGATGGAACCATCGGGCCGCAAACCATTGCCGCGGCGCAAGCGGCGCTCGATCAGGCCCCCGATCATCTGGTCGATGCCTATGGCATTGCCCGACGCAATTTCTACTACAGCCTGGCAGACCGGCGCCCGGCCTCGCGCCGCTATGCCACGCGGCGCGACGGCGGCAAGGGCGGCTGGATCCTGCGGGCCGAGGAATTTATCGCGCCGCGCTATCACCTGACCGACGCCGAACATCGCGAAAGGACCGCGGCATGGGGCTGATTTCACGCGCTTTGGGAAATGCCGGCGGCGTGCGCGCCGTGGGTGAAGCGGCCACCGATATCGCCGAGGTCTTTCGCCCCAACGCCACCCGCCGGATGGAGCTGTCGGCTGAGGCGCAACGCGCCGCGCTTGATGCGCAGGGCGATGAATTTCAATACGCGCGCGACGGGCTCTTTGACCGGATGGTCAACGGCATCAACCGCCTGCCGCGCCCGATGCTGGCCTTTGGCACGCTTGGGCTCTTCGTGTTCGCCATGACCGACCCGGAGGCGTTTTCCAACCGGATGGCCGGGCTGACGGCCGTGCCCGAACCGCTGTGGTGGCTCTTGGGGGCGATCGTCAGCTTTTATTTCGGCGCGCGCGAGATGTATTATTTCCGCACGCCGCGCCAGGCACCCCTGCCACGCACGCAGCGTGACACTGTCTCTGCTGACGCGGCAGAGACAGCAGGCTCCGGCACAAACCCCGCGCTGAACGCCTGGCTGGCCGATCGCAGGGATGGCAATACCTAAAGCCTCAAACCGGCGCGACATTGAGTAAACCCGGCATGGCGATTGCACCCCTTTCCCATGCCGGGCTGCCATGGCACTCTCGCCACAATGCGGTTGTCACTTTCCCTCTTCGGTCCATTCCAGGCGACCTTTGGCGAGCAGGAGCTCAAGATCGGGTCGCGCCGGTCGCAGGCGTTGTTGGCGATGTTGCTGCTTGCGCCCAAATCGGCCATCGCACGCGACAAGATCGCGGCCACGCTCTGGCCGGACCGCGCCGAGGATCAGGCCCGTGCGTCGCTGCGACAGGAATTATCGTCCCTGCGCCGGACCCTGGGGGCCGCGAGTGACCTGATCTCCGCCGACGCCACCTATATCCGGATCGACTGCGATGGCGTGTCGACCGATTTCGGATCTGTTGAGAACGGCGATTTCCTCGAAGGGCTCGATTTACGCTCCGAGCCGTTCGATGACTGGCGCCGGGGCGAAGCGTCAAGGCTGTCGGATCTGCGGCCCGCGCACGCCGGGTCTGACCATCAAGACACCACCGCGAACGCTATTTTCGAAAATCCGCCTATCCTTGTGATGGGGTTTACGCCGGCCAGTTCCGAGCTCTCGGACGCCTCTTTCGCCACCGGACTGGTCATTGATCTGCGCACCTCGCTGTCGCTGTGGCGGTGGTTTCCGGTTATCGCGCCCGAGGCTATCGGGTGGAAAACCGACCGCGATGGCGATTTGCGCGAGATTGCGCAATCCGTCGGTGCCGCCTACGCGATCAGCGGCGCAATCCAGCGATCGGGCGACCGTATTCGGGTCTCGGCAAGTCTGACGGAAACCGACCGTGGGCATCTGATCTGGACCGAAACATTCGATGGCGAGATGTCGGATGTGTTCGAGATGCAGGAGGCCATCGGTCAGGCCGTCGTGGCCCGCGTCACGCCCGAAATCGGCCGGGCCGAATCGGCGCGGATCATCCGCCAGCGCCCTGCCAATATGGCGGCGTGGCAACTGGTGGCGCAAACCGATGAACTGGATCGAACGGGGGGCGAGGGATATGGCTCACTGCAATCGAACCAGGCACAGGTTCCCCTGTTGGAGGAGGCCCTTCGCCTGGAACCCAGCTATGCCAGGGCCTGGGCCCGGCTTGGCCGCTATTATTTTCGCAGCGCCTTGCAAGGATGGACAAAAGACCGCGATGGCGGGTTTGAAAAAGCCTTGGATCACTGCCGGCGCGCGGTAGCCTTTGACCCGACCGAGTGGGAGGCGCAGGCGCTGTTGGCCCTGACCATGATCTTTGGCACGCATGCATTCGGGCCGGGCCGGTTTCACGCGCAGGAGGCGGTGCGCCTCAACCCCTCGGCCCCGATTGCGCGCCATGCCTGTGGCTGTGCGTTGGAATGGATCGGCGAACCGGAGGAAGCGCTGCGCCACCTGCGTGTCATATTCGACCTCAACCCCAATTATCCCAATCGCGCGGCAGCACTTGGCGACATCACCACCTGCGAATTGTTCCTCGGGCGCATGGCACCGGCGGTTGATGCTGCCCGTCAGCTGCGCGATATCGCGCCGGATTACATCCGGGGCCTGCAACGTGTCGTGGTCACGCTCGGCCATGCCGGTCACACCGATGAGGCCGCCGAAACGCTGGCCCGCGTTCTGACGCTGCAACCCGATTTCGACGAGGCCTATGTGCGCCAGACCTATCCTTACGCCCGGTCCGAGCATACCGACATGATCCTTGCTGGATTACGGCATGCGGGATGGACCGGCTGAGATCAGCCCCGCATCCGGGCGGCAATCTGTGCGATTGTGACAGAGGCGCGCGTGGCGTCGGTCATTGCCATGTCGGCAAGGGCGACCGCATCGAGGGTTTGCAGGCTGCGATATTCGCGCCACGCGGCGTTCCATATCAGAACCTCCCTGAAGATCCGAAAACGCGGCGTGCTGGAAATGGAGCGGGCAATAGCGGTGTTGGTTTGACTGGGAACGGACATGGGAGCCTCCATCTGTTGCGATGTGGGTTATTCCCATGGCCCCATAAATCCAGCGTCAGATCGGATGTGAAAGCGGCGTAAAAAATGCGTAAAACCACGCAAGAAACGGCGGCCGCGACCCTGAATTTGCCCATTCTGGCTGCTATAAGGGCCACAAGTGACCCAAGCGGTCTCAAATACGTTGCTTCGGCCGGGCCAGGGCGACTCAGTCGCTATCTCACGTAGTATTCAGGACAGCTTCCTACGGGAAGATAGCAACGCTTTCATGGGGCATAAAACGGGGGATTGTGCGTCGCGGCTTCAAGTAAAATAAATATTATCAAGCGGTTGTGAAAAGCAAGTGGCGGAGAGACAGGGATTCGAACCCTGGGTAGGCTTGCACCCACAACGGTTTTCGAGACCGCCCCGTTCGACCACTCCGGCACCTCTCCGCGCTTTATCGGGGTCGTGAGGCGGGGATTTAGAGGCAGACGCGCGGGCGCGCAAGGGTGAATGTCGGTTTCTTGCCGATCGACCCCGCGGCGGCGGTTTGAAGCTGGATATTTGCCGCCATGCGCCGCATGTTGCAGCCTGAAACCGGCCAAACGGGCCGCCGCGAAAGGACCGCCCCCATGCTGCGTGCAGCTCTCATTGCCCTTTTCCTCGCAGTATTCGGACAGGCCGCACTGGCGCAAAATTCCGTCCCGGGCTCCGAAATATCGCCCGAGCTTGCGGCGCTTTTCGAGGCCGTTGGCATGGATGAGAATTTTGAGATCCTGGCCGAGATCGGCCTGGCCGACGCCATCGGGCTGGAGGAGACCATGTTTCCCGGGCGCGGCGGTGACGCCTGGCGCGCGGTTTTGACCGGGTTCTACCAATCCGGGCCCTTGCAGGCGACCTTTACCGGGGCTTTTCCCGCCGACCGTCTGAGCGAAGAGGCGATGGCCCAGGTGACGCTGTTCTACAGCACCGACCTGGGCCAGCGCATTGTCGCGGGTGAACTGACGGCCTGGCGCGCGATCTCGGATGACGCCACCGAAGAGGCCGCCAATGCGGCCTATTTCCAATATCTCGAGGAAAACGACCCGCGGCTCGGCCTGTTATCGCAATTCATCGAGGTCAACGGATTCGTCGATCTGAACGTTTCGGGCGCGCTGAACTCCAACTATGCCTTTTATCGCGGATTGTCGGATTCGGGGGCTTATGACCAGGCCCTGCCGCCGGCGGTGATGCTGAACGAGGTGTGGGGGCAGGAACCTGAAATCCGCCGCGAGACGGTGCTGTGGCTCTATTCTTTTCAGCTGATGGCCTATGAAGGCCTCAGCGACGCCGAAATGGAAACCTATATCGCCTTTTCCGAAACCCCCGCCGCGCAAGCCTATAATGCAGCGCTTTTCGCTGGTTTCGATGCGGTGTTCGAGACGATGAGCTACCGGCTTGGATCGGCCGCCGCGCTCTTCATGACGGGCGAAAGGTTGTAGTCAGCACGCCATCACAAGGTTCGGCGCGGTTGGAAAAGGCTGAATTTGAGTATTTGGGCAAAGAAGAAGGCAAAGAAGGGCCTGCGTGCACCCTGATTGGCGCTTGACTTGGCCGCGGGGCTGCGGCACATGCAGGCCTTCACTGGCTTGCCCTGAGTCTCAGGCGGGCCCGGTGGTTATATTAATGGATGTCCCGAAAGGGGCACGCAGCCCGAGGCGCGCGTTTGGCGCGACAACACCCCGGAAACCCGGGGGGCCGCAGGGCGCGGGAAAAGAAGGAAAATGCCGATGTTTGCGGTCCTCAAGACCGGTGGCAAGCAGTACAAGGTGCAGTCCGGTGACGTTCTGCGCGTTGAAAAACTGGCCGCTGATGCGGGTGAAACCATCCAGTTCAACGATATTCTGATGCTCGGCGGCGATACCACCGTTCTGGGCACGCCGACCATTGCCGGTGCCGCCGTGCAGGCGACCGTGATCGACCAGATCAAGGGCGACAAGGTGATCAACTTTGTCAAACGCCGCCGCAAGCACAGCTCCAAGCGCACCAAAGGCCACCGTCAGAAACTGACGCTGCTGCGCATCACCGATATTCTGGCCGATGGCGGCGACGCGACCGGCGTCAAGGCTGCCGTTGGCGGTTCGGTTGCCGTGGCTGTCGCTGCCCCGGCGGCGAAACCTGCCAAGAAGAAAGCCGCGCCCAAGGCCGAGGCAGCGGCCCCCGCCGCCGCGCCCGCCGATGCCGGTGCCGATAACCTCAAGGAATTGTCGGGCGTTGGCCCCGCACTTGAGAAGAAGCTGCACGAGGCTGGCGTGACCACTTTCGCGCAGATCGCCGGCTGGAGTGCTGATGACATCACCGCCATGGACGAGAAGCTCTCGTTCAAGGGCCGTATCGAACGCGAGGGCTGGGTTGCTCAGGCCCAGGCCAAGCTCGCAGAATAAGGAGACCAACCCATGGCACATAAAAAAGCAGGCGGTAGCTCCCGGAACGGTCGCGATTCAGCGGGCCGTCGTCTTGGCGTCAAGAAATATGGCGGCGAAGCCGTCATTCCCGGCAATATCATCATGCGTCAGCGCGGCACCAAGATGTGGCCGGGCGACAATGTCGGCATGGGCAAGGATCACACGATCTTTGCAACTGCCGAAGGCGCGGTGAAGTTCCACAAGGGCCTGAAGGGTCGCACCTTCATTTCCGTGCTCCCAGTGGCAGACGCCGCCGAATAACGCCGTATCTTTACCATTGATTGAGGGGGATCGGCTGAAAAACCGGTCCCCCTTGGTCTTTTCCGAACAGGCCTTGAGCCAAACCAATGCAGCCCCCAAATAGCAGGGGCAGGCCATCCCACCATGTTCTGGGAGGAGCAGTATGAAACAGGAAACCATCGTGCAGCAGGCGATTGTCGAAACGCCGCGTTTTGTGTTGCGCCCGTTGCGCAATTCCGATGTCGGCCTGTTGGCGCTTTACGCCGCCGACAAGCGTGTTGCCGAAATGACCACGACGATCCCGCACCCGTTTCCGCCCGGTGCCGCCGAGGCGCTGGTTGCGCGGGCGCAAAAGCCTGAACGCTCCGAACATGTCTGGGCCATGGATGCCAGCGATCAGGGCGGGGCCGAGCTGATGGGGGTCATCGCGCTGGAGCAGATGAGCCGCAACCAGGCCGAGATCGCCTATTGGGTGGCACCTGCGATGTGGAACACCGGGCTGGCCTCCGAGGCGGTCAAGGCCATGGTCAGGGCCAACCCGCTGAAGAGCGATACGATGTTTGCCAGCGTCTTTCAGGACAATCCGCAATCGGCGCGCGTGCTGACCAATGCGCGGTTCGATTACCTGGGCGACGCCGAAGCGTTCAGCGTGGCGCGCGGGGCGAAGGTGCCGACATGGACCTACCTGCGCAAATTCAGCTAACCCGCATCTGCCAGGGCCGATGCGGTTTCGTCGACCGCATCGACCCCATGGCACAGCGTCTTGGGGCCGCAAAGGGGCGGGGCCTGCTGAGGGCCCCGGCCCCATGCGGACCCTTGAGCCCATTCCGAATTGCCTCTATCGCCTGTTTGCATCCCTGCTGAAAGCCCGCGCCCATGAAATTTCTCGATCTTGCCAAAGTCTATATCCGTTCTGGCGGCGGCGGCGGCGGCTGTGTGTCGTTCCGGCGTGAGAAATACATCGAGTATGGCGGCCCCGATGGCGGCGATGGCGGGCGCGGCGGCGATGTCGTGGTGGAAACGGTCGATGGGCTGAACACGCTGATTGATTTCCGCTATCAGCCGCATTTTTTCGCCAAGAACGGCCAACCCGGCATGGGCAACCAGCGCACCGGCAAGGACGGGGCCACCGTGACGCTACGGGTGCCCGTCGGTACCGAGATCCTGGAGGAAGACGAAGAGACCGTCATCGCCGATCTCACCGAACTGGGTGAAAAACACGTTCTGGCGCGGGGCGGCAATGGCGGCTTTGGCAATCTGCATTTCAAATCCTCCACCAACCAGGCCCCGCGCCGCGCCAATCCCGGACAGGCCGGGATCGAGCGCACGATCTGGCTGCGCCTGAAACTGATTGCCGATGTCGGGCTTTTGGGCCTTCCCAATGCCGGCAAATCCACCTTTCTGGCGGCCACATCCAATGCCCGGCCCAAGATCGCCGATTATCCCTTTACCACGCTGCACCCCAATCTGGGCGTTGTGGGCGTGGATAATGTCGAATTTGTCGTGGCCGATATTCCGGGCCTGATCGAGGGCGCGCATGCGGGCAGGGGGCTTGGCGATCTCTTCCTGGGTCATGTCGAACGCTGTTCGGTGCTGTTGCATCTGGTTGACGTCACCGCCGAGGATGTGGTGGCCGACTACCAGACCATCATCGCCGAAGTTGATGCTTATGGTGCCGGTCTGGCGGACAAACCGCGTATCACCGTGCTGAACAAGATCGACGCGTTGGATGCCGATGAACTGGCAGAAAAAACCGCCGCGTTGCAGGCTGTTGCCGGACCCGTCCTGCATATGTCCGGCGTCGCGCACACCGGCGTCACGGAAGTGCTGCGCGCGCTCAGGGCCCGGATTGATGCCAACCGGTTGCGTCTGCGCGACGACAAGGAAGAGCCCGAGACATGGGCACCCTAGGCCCCAGCTCCGCCCGCCGCCTGGTGGTCAAGATCGGATCGGCCCTGCTGGTCGACCGGCAGACCGGTGCTCTGCGCGCCGATTGGCTGCACGGGCTGGCGCGCGATGTGGCCCGGATCAAGGCACGCGGCACTGATGTGGTGCTGGTTTCGTCAGGCTCGATAGCACTTGGCCGCGCGGTTCTGGGCCTCGGCGCGGGCGATCTGGCGCTGGAGCAGGCGCAGGCGGCGGCGGCGGTCGGCCAGATCCGCCTGGCGCGCGCTTATGAAGAGGCGCTGGCCCCGCATGACATCCGCACCGCGCAGATCCTGCTGACTTTGGAAGACAGCGCCGACCGGCGTCGCTATCTCAACACGCGCAACACGATGGCCACGCTTCTGGGCCTGGGCGTGGTGCCCATCGTCAACGAAAACGACACCATCGCCACCGATGAGATCCGTTATGGCGACAATGACCGGCTGGCCGCCAATGTCGCCGCCATGGCCGGTGCCGATCAACTGGTGCTGCTGTCGGATGTCGATGGCTTCTACTCCGCCAATCCGCAGACCGACCCGACAGCCGAATTTTTCCCGGTGATCGACCGGATCACGCCCAGGGTCGAGGCCATGGCGGGCGATGCCGGATCAGGGCTTTCCAAGGGCGGCATGAAGACCAAGCTGATGGCGGCCCGCACGGCCACGGCGGCGGGTTGCGCCATGGCCATCACCGA
>Ga0316205_10003978_pt1 | contig 13391 bp, 12 predicted proteins | sample 3monthpyrite_MG_FD_204941 | JGI IMG/M metagenome (GOLD analysis project Ga0316205, IMG submission 204941) | Microbial mat bacterial communities from mineral coupon in-situ incubated in ocean water Damariscotta River, Maine, United States -... | ecosystem: Environmental > Aquatic > Marine >... | reverse complement strand
CGGTATCGCTGCCGCTCGGTTTGAAATCGGGCGACCGGATCGTGATCCGCAGTTGCGGGGCCTATACCTCCAGCTACAGTTCCGTGGGGTTCAACGGCTTCCCGCCGCTCGATGTGATCGCAATCTAAGAAAAAGCCGCCTCCAGCGCGATCTGCACCATATCGGCAAAGCTCGATTGCCGGGCGTCGGCGGGCAGTGCTTCGCCGGTTTGCAGATGGTCCGAAATGGTCAGCACCGCCAGCGCCCGAACGCCATGGCGCGCGGCAAGCGTGTAAAGCTCGGCGGCCTCCATTTCGACGGCCAGAATGCCATGCCGCGTCATCTGTTCGTTCAGATCGGGGCGTTCGTCATAGAACACGTCGGAGGAATAGATGCCGCCGACATGGACCCCCGCGTCGACCTTTTGCGCCGCCAGATAGGCCGCCTGCAACAGACCGAAATCGGCGCAGGGCGCATAATTCAATTCCCGGAATATCCCGCTGGAGGGCGAATTGAGCGTCGTCGAAGTCATCGCCAGCACAACATCACGCAGCTTGACCTGCGGCTGCATGCCCCCCGCCGACCCGATCCGGATAAGCGTCTTGGCTCCGAAATCACGGATCAGCTCATTGGCATAGATCGACAGGCTCGGCATGCCCATGCCCGACCCCTGAATGGTCACCCTGTTCCCGTTCCAGGTGCCGGTGTACCCCAGCATGCCGCGGGTTTCATTGACGCAAACGGCCCCCTCAAGAAATTCCTCAGCCGCCCATTTCGCGCGCAGCGGATCGCCGGGCATCAGAACGGTTTCTGCGATATCGCCTGGATTGGCACCGATATGGATCGTCATGGCATCACCTGCTAGGATTGTTGAAGGGCCAATTATCAGCAAGAGGGCGACATGCGGAACCTGTTTTTTTCATGTGCGGCCATGTTGGGTGCGCTGCTGCCCGGTGCGGCAATTGCACAAGCATCTGGCGAAGTTGCTTTGGTGCGACAGGTCTTTGCCCAGATACAGCCGCTATCCTTTCGCGATAACCGTGAATATTGCGGCTATATCGGGTTGAATTCCGATGGGCGGCTGGTGGCGACACCGGCCACGCGCGGGCGGGCCGATAGCTGCTTTGCCGCTGATCCGGATATGTTGGAGGTGATCTACGCCTCGTATCACACGCATGGGGGCTATGTGCCCGAGGATGCGGTTGAGGTGCCAAGCGGGGATGATGTCGAAGGCGACGCCGATGAAGGCGTGGACGGATATGTCGCCACTCCCGGCGGGCGGCTTTGGTATATCGACACCCAGGACATGATGATTTCACAGATCTGCGGGGTCGGCTGCTTGCCGTCGGATCCGCGATTTCTGCCGGGCGCGTCCGCGAATGTCGCGCCCAGCTATAGCTATGATCAGCTGGTCAGATTTCTCGACTGATCAGATCGCCAATTCGGCCGGATCGTTGCCGGCGGCAATGGCAGCTTTATACCAGGCTGGCTGACGCCCGCGCCCGGTCCAGGTCTGATCGGGATCGCCCGGATTGCGGTATTTCGGAATTGCGGTTTTTCCGGCCGCTTTTTTGCCGAGGATCTCGTCCAACGAAAACCCATGTTCCTCCGCCGCGCGTTTAGCAGCCGCCAGCGCAGCCTCTTTCTGACGCTTCTCAAAACCGTCCAACGCCTTATCGATACTCTTTCTCAAACCCAACAATTCGTCTTTCGACATCGAATTGAGATCGATCGTCATTTTCTCGTCTCCCGAATGAATGCAGTCCACATTTATCGCATTACATTACAGGTTCAATTACAATCATCGAAACCTGTCTAAAAATACAGGAGCAATTGGTGTGTTTTCGCCGATTTGCGACCAAAGGGCGTGATTATTCCGCCGCCATCGGTTTCTGGTCGAGCAGATGGACGATATCCATCATGATCCGGTTCAGCTCGAAATCCTTGGGCGTATAGACCCGGGCAACGCCAAATTCGCGCAGTTTCTCGGCATCTTCATCTGGAATGATGCCGCCAACCATGACTGGGATGTGGCCCAGGTTTTCAGCGCGCAACCGGTCCATGATGTCGGCAATCAACGGCACATGACTGCCGGACAGGATCGATAGACCGATGACATCCGGGCCATCGGCCTGCGCGGCCGTGACGATCTGTTCGGGTGACAGACGGATACCCTCATAGGCAATATCCATGCCGCAATCGCGGGCCCGGAACGCGATCTGTTCGGCCCCGTTGGAATGGCCATCGAGCCCCGGCTTGCCGACCATGAATTTCAGGCGATGGCCCAGTTTGTCCGAGACCGCATCGACCGCAGCCCGGATTTCGTCCAGGCCCTCGGTCTTGTTCGACACCGCCCGCGCCACGCCCGTGGGTCCGCGATACTCGCCATGGACCGCGCGCATGATGTCGGCCCATTCGCCGGTAGTCACTCCCGCGCGGGCGGCAGTGATCGAGGCGGGCATGATGTTTTTCCCGGCCGTTGCGGCGGCACGTAAATCCGCCAATGCGGATTTCACGGCATCCGCGTCGCGGGCACCCCGCCACGCGTTCAGCCGCGCAACCTGACCGGCCTCGACCGCCGGATCAATCACCATGATACCGCCGCCGGCGGTGACCAAAGGCGAAGGCTCGGCTTCGGTGAATTTATTGACGCCGACAACAATTGTTTCGCCGCGCTCAATGGCATTTACCCGGTCGGCATTTGAATCGACCAACCGGCCCTTCATGTAATCAATCGCCGCAATCGCGCCGCCCATGGCATCCAGATTGGCCAATTCCGCTCGCGCGCCTTGCTTCAGCGCCTCGACTTTTCCGTCCACCACCGGATTGCCATCAAAAAGGTCGCCATATTCCAGCAGGTCGGTTTCATAGGCCATGATCTGCTGCATCCGCATCGACCATTGCTGGTCCCAGGGGCGCGGCAGGCCCAATGCCTCGTTCCAGGCCGGCAATTGCACCGCACGGGCGCGGGCGTTTTTCGACAGCGTCACGGCCAGCATTTCAATCAGAATGCGGTAGACGTTGTTTTCCGGCTGCTGTTCCGTCAGCCCGAGCGAATTGACCTGCACCCCATAGCGGAACCGTCGCATTTTCGGGTCATCCACGCCATAGCGGTCGCGGCAGATCTCATCCCACAGATCGACAAAGGCGCGCATTTTGCACATCTCGGTCACGAACCGAATGCCGGCATTCACAAAGAAGGAAATCCGCCCCACCAGCGCCGGAAAATCCGCAGGCTCCACGCGCGGGCGCAACGCATCCAGAACGGCAACCCCGGTGGCCAGCGCAAAGGACAGCTCCTGCTCGGGCGTCGCACCGGCCTCCTGCAGATGATAGGAACAGACATTCATCGGGTTCCATTTCGGCACGTTCACATAGCAATATTCGGCCACATCGGCGATCATCTTGAGGCTCGGCGCGGGCGGGCAGACATAGGTGCCCCGGCTCAGGTATTCCTTGATCAGGTCGTTTTGCACCGTGCCTTGCAGGGCCGCGATATCGGCCCCCTGTTCCTCTGCCACCGCGATATAGAGCGACAACAGCCAGGGCGCGGTCGCGTTGATCGTCATCGAGGTGTTCATCTGATCCAGCGGGATCTGATCAAAGAGCGCCCGCATATCGCCCAGATGACAGACCGGCACGCCGACCTTGCCGACCTCGCCGCGCGCCAGCGCGTGGTCGCTGTCATACCCCGTCTGCGTCGGCAGGTCGAAAGCCACGCTCAGCCCGGTCTGCCCCTTGGCCAGATTGCCCCGGTAAAGTGCATTCGATGCGGCGGCGGTGGAATGGCCCGCATAGGTGCGGATCAGCCAGGGGCGGTCTTTTTTCGGTGCGGTCATGGCGGGGCTCCGGGCTTGGGCTTTGAAATCTTATTTCGTCAGCCCCGGTATATTGGGAATAAAAATACCTTGTCAACGCGCTGCATCGCGGCAAATCGCTGCGACTGCATTCAGGCCGGCTGTTTTCGGAAACTCATGATCAGCCCCATGTCACCGGAATGATCGCTGCCCGGCTTGTCATAGATCTCAAATTCCCGGAACCGCACCGGCGTGATCTGGCCGCGCGCCACCATCTGCGCCAGAGCCGAGCCAAACCCGGCGCTGTCCAGCACCTCGGCGATGACCGTGCAGACAAAAAGCGCGCCGGGCCGCGCGATGCGCCATAGCTCGGGCAAACAGACCGCGCCGACATGGCCATGAGTGAAGGTGCCGGTCGAGACCAGCCCGCCATAACTGTCTGACGGAATATCCAGCGGCCCAGTCAGATCGGCGGTGATCAGCCTGCGATAAATGCCCTTGTCCCCGGCCACGCGTAGCATTTCGGGCGACAGGTCGATGGCGTCGATTACCGAGTCTTTCAGCACCTCACCCAATAATCCGGTGCCCGCGCCGATATCCAGAATCGGGCCGTTATCGCCCGATGCCGCCCGAAACATGCGCGCCACTTCTCGCGGCGAGGCATAGCCGCGCGCCTCGGCAAAGCTGGCGTCATAGGTCTCGGCCCATTCACTGTAGAACTCTCTGGTTTCATCCGCATCGCCAAGCGCATAGGCGCTATCGAGGTCGGGTTTCGGCATCCTGGGTCTCCTGCTGAACTCTGGCATAATGCGGTATTTGCATGATTGAAGCCACGCGCATTTCCTGCCACCGTCGCGCGCAATGTTCACGATGATAGATGTCCCGGCCTGGTTGCTGATCCTGATGCTGCTTTTTGCAGCCGTAACCGCATTGGATCGGGTGCTGATGCCATCGGTGCGCTGGTATCTGCGCCGCAGGTTGGAACGCGCGGTCGAGCGGATCAATCAACGCCTGTCGATCCCGATCCAGCCCTTCAAGCTGGCGCGTCGACGCGACACGATCCTGCGGCTGCGCTATGATCCGGAGGTGGCGGCGGCAATCGTCGATTACGCGCGCGAACATAATATCCGTGAGGATGTGGTGGCCGAGCGGGCCGAACGCTATGCCCGCGAAATCGTGCCGTCCTTTTCGGCCTTCACCTATTTCGGTTTCGCCATTCGGGCGGCCCGGTTTTTGTCGCGCTCGCTCTACCGGGTGCGTGTCGGCACCGAAAACACGGATGCGCTGGAAGCGATCAGCCCCGACGCGACGGTCATTTTCGTGATGAATCACCGCTCCAACATGGATTATGTGCTGGTCACCTGGCTGGCGGCGCAGCGGTCGGCGCTGGCCTATGCGGTGGGCGAATGGGCGCGGGTCTGGCCGTTACAGCCATTGATCCGATCGCTGGGCGGCTATTTTATCCGGCGGCGTCACAACAACCCGCTCTATCGCAAGGTGCTGGCGCGCTATGTGCAGATGGCGACCGAGGCCGGTGTGACCCAGGCCGTGTTCCCCGAAGGCGGGCTCAGCCGCACCGGGGCCCTGCGCGCACCGAAACTGGGCCTGCTCTCCTATATTATCGACAGCTACCGCGTGGGCGAAAGCCGCGATGTGGTGTTTGTGCCGGTGGCGCTGAACTATGATCGGGTGATGGAGGATCGCACGCTGATCCGGGCCAATACCGAGGGCGCGCGCAGTTTCCGGTTCTCGCTGAAACCGATCTATCGCTACCTGCGCAACCTGGTCTGGCAAAAAATCACCGGCCGCGTGCACCGCTATGGCATTGCGGCGGTCAGCTTTGGCCAGCCGATGCCGCTGAGCAGCTTCATGATCGAACATCAGGGCCATGCCGAAACCCTGGGCGATGAGTTGATGGGGCGCATTTCCGAGGTGATGCCGGTGGTGCCCTTCCCGGTCATCGCGCATGCGGTGGTGGCGGGCGTGCGCAGCCGTGCGGCCCTGACCGGCGCGGTTCAGGCGCGGATCGATCATGCCCGCGCCAAACAGGCCCCGGTGCACCTGCCCCGGACCGATCTGGATTATACGATCGATGCCGGCCTGAATGCGATGAAGCTGCGCAAAATGCTGCAACTGCAGGGTGATGCGGTGATTCTGACCGATGACGGCGCGGAAATCATGGCGTTCTATGCCCGGTCCATCGCGCCCGTGCTTGAAGATTTCGCCGAGACATCGCCCGAATCCGCACCGGATTGAGGCTTGCACGACATAATATTTCAAAAATTACCACGTTTCGGGTTGCATAGTTGCGCACCGCCTTTTACGACATTCTGCAAGCGCGGAATCATTCCGCAATGCAGAATTTCTCAATGGAGGAGCTGATGGCCTTGGACAGCAACCCCGCAATCGCCGTCTATGACGCACCGGAAAAAGACCTCTACGAAATGGGTGAGATCCCGCCGATGGGTTATGTGCCCAAGCAGATGTATGCCTGGGCCATCCGGCGCGAACGCCATGGCGAGCCGATGCAGGCCTTTCAGGTCGAAGTGGTCGATGTGCCGGTGATCGACAGCCATGAGGTTCTGGTCCTCGTGATGGCGGCGGGGGTGAATTACAATGGCGTCTGGGCCGGGCTCGGCGTGCCGATCAGCCCCTTTGACGGCCATGGCGCGCCCTACCACATCGCGGGCTCCGACGCGGCGGGCATCGTCTGGGCGGTGGGCGACAAGGTCACGCGCTGGAAGGTGGGCGACGAGGTCGTGATCCATTGCAACCAGGACGATGGCGATGACGAGGAATGCAATGGCGGCGACCCGATGTTCTCGACCAGCCAGCGGATCTGGGGCTACGAGACGCCCGACGGATCCTTCGCGCAGTTCACCAATGTGCAGGCGCAGCAGCTGATGCCGCGGCCCCGGCATCTGACCTGGGAGGAAAGCGCCTGTTACACGCTGACGCTGGCCACCGCCTACCGGATGCTCTTCGGCCATCACCCGCATGAGCTGAAACCCGGTCAGAACGTGCTGGTCTGGGGGGCCTCGGGCGGGCTGGGGTCTTATGCAATCCAGCTGATCAATACGGCCGGTGCCAATGCCATCGGGGTGATCTCGGACGAGGATAAGCGCCAGTTCGTGCTGGATCTGGGTGCCAAGGGCGTTATCAACCGGAAAGACTTCAATTGCTGGGGTCAGCTGCCGACGGTGAACACGCCGGAATATGCCACCTGGTTCAAGGAAGCGCGCAAATTCGGCAAGGCGATCTGGGACATCACCGGCAAGGGCAACAATGTCGATATCGTCTTTGAACATCCCGGCGAGGCGACGTTCCCGGTCTCGACGCTGGTGTGCAAGAAGGGCGGCATGGTGGTGATCTGCGCCGGCACCTCCGGCTTCAACTGCACCTTTGACGTGCGTTATCTCTGGATGCATCAGAAACGCGTTCAGGGCTCGCATTTCGCGCATCTCAAACAGGCGGCCTCGGCCAACCAGTTGATGGTGGAACGGCGGCTGGACCCCTGCATGTCCGAGGTTTTCCCCTGGGATGAGCTGCCGCAGGCGCATATGAAAATGTTCAAGAACGAGCACAAGCCGGGCAATATGTCGGTGCTGGTGCAGGCCCCGCGCACCGGGTTGGTGACGCTGGAGGATGTGCTGGAGGCCGGGCCGCAGGGCTGAGGGTTTCCCGTTAAACAAATGCGCCGCGCCGGGAAACTGGCGCGGTTTTTTTGCGCTGAAACCAGGGCTCAGCGCCCGGGGCGGGCGGCGCAACTCAGGCCCCCTTGCGGGAGCCTTCGCCGCACCGCATTGCCATGGGCATGAGGCGCGGACTGGCGCGAAGACCGGGGCGTTGCACCGCGTGCGAAGGGTCCGGCGGCCTATTCACAGGTGCGGAGTAATCTGGACGGCGTGGGATATGAGTATTTTTTGACAAAGAAGAAGATGAAAGGGTTTTTCGCGTGGTGCTGATCGGGGGCGCGGACTAGGTTGACACCATGGCGGGCGCGGCAGTGACATTTTCCGAAGATCAGGCGGCGGCCTTTGATGCGCTGGCCGAGGCGATGCGCAGTGCGGGCGTCGATCTGGAGGCGGAGACGCTGTTGCCTTCCACCGAGGGCAAGGCGCAGGTCATGGCCGTCGTGGGCAAGGCGGGCAGCGGCAAGACCATGTTGCTGGCCGAACTGGTTGGCGCACTTGAGGCGTTGGGCGTCGAGCTGGTATCGGGCGATTGGGAAGGCAAGCGGCGGCGCGACCGGCGCACGCTGGCGGTGCTGGCACCGACCAACAAGGCCGCCAGCGTTTTGCGCAACCACGGTGTGCCCGCGACCACCATTCACCGCATCCTTTATACACCTGTCTACGACCCGGAATATGAGAAGGTCGCGGAATGGCTGGCGGGGCAGGGCGAACGGCCTGAGATCGAGGCGCTGACCGATGCGGCACTGGATCGCGCCAAACTGGTCTATGACGCGCATAAATCGGTGCCCGCGGCGCTGGCGGCGGCAGGGCTGCGTGGATCCGATTTCATCACCGGTTGGAAGCGGCGCGAGGATGGGCTGGATATCGGGCTGGTCGATGAAAGCTCGATGCTCGATCAGAAGCAGCTCGACGATCTGCGCGAGATATTCCCGATGCTGGTGCTGTTCGGGGACCCGGCGCAGCTGGCTCCGGTGGGGCAATCGGGTGAGATGGTGTTTGACCGGCTGAAAGGCCCCCGCAAGCTGGAACTCAGGCGCATCCACCGGCAGGAGGCCGATAACCCGATCCTTGATCTGGCGCATGCCCTGGGCGATCCCGATCTGGGGTTCGAAGCATTTGAGCGCATGGTCGAGGATGCCGCCGCCCGCGATGACCGCATCGTGTTGGCGGGCCGGGCCGACAGCGACCTGATGGCGCGCAGCCCGGTTCTGGTCTGGCGCAATGCCACGCGCATCCGCCTGATCCGGGCGTTTCGCATGGCTCATGGTGCCCCCGAGGATGCCCTGCTGCCCGGTGAGCCGCTGATTTGCGACGGCATCGAGCTGCCGGCAAAGCATCGCAAGAAGCGCCTCGACCTTGAGGCGCGTGGGCTGATCAAGGGCGCGCAGGTGGTCTATCTGGGGCCGGGCCGCAAGCCGGGGTTTTCGCGCCTGCATGTGATGGGGGCGGAAAGCCCGCAAATCTCGGCGGCCTCAATCGTGAAGATCGAAAAACCGGATGAGGAGGAGCCGTTCATTCCTTATGCCGCGCGCATGGGTGCGGCGTTCCTGCATGGCGCGGCGGTAACCATCCACAAGGCGCAAGGCTCGCAATGGAAGGACGTTCAGGTCTTTGCGCCCGATCTGTACGGGGCCGCGCGGATGGGCCGAATGGAGGCCGGGCAGGCATTGTGGAAACGGCTGGCCTATGTGGCGATCACGCGGGCAGAGGAACGGCTGATCTGGATCGGGCGCTATGCGTTGTCGCGGCCCACACGGGCACTGACCACCGATGATCTGGAAGTACCGGTGACGCCCCTGACGCTGGAAGCGCAATCGGATCTGGAGGGGATGTAATGGCGGTTATTCTGATCACCGGGGCCAGTTCCGGCATTGGCCGGGCCACGGCGGAAGTGTTTTTGCAGGCCGGTTGGCAGGTGGGATTGCTGGCGCGGCGGGCTGACGAATTGCAGACGGTGGCAGCAGGCCGCGAAAACGCGCAGATCCTGCCCGCCGATGTAACCGATCTGGCGGCGGTGGAGGGGGCCGTGGCCGATCTGACGGGCCGTTTCGGGCGGCTCGATGTCCTGTTCAACAATGCCGGTATCTTCGTGCCGCAGGGCATGATCGACGAGATCGACCCCGCCGATTGGGCCGACAGCCTCGCCGTCAATCTGGGCGGCATGTTCAATGCCGCGCGCGCCGCGTTCGCACGGATGCGGCGGCAGGATCCGCAAGGCGGGCGGATCATCAATAATGGCTCGATCTCGGCGCATGCGCCGCGCCCCGGATCGGTCTGCTACACGACCACCAAACACGGGGTGACGGGGTTGACCAAATCGCTGTCGCTGGACGGACGCCCCTTTGATATCGCCGCCGGACAGATCGATATCGGCAATGCCCGCACGCCGCTGTTGGACAGCGTGGCCGAGGGGGCAAAGGCGCTTGGTCAGGAGGCCCCGCCGATCATGGAGGTGGAAGATGTGGCGCGTGCCGTGCTGCATATGGCCAGCCTGCCACCGGGGGCCCATATCCAGACCATGACGATCATGGCGACCAATATGGCCTATATCGGGCGGGGATAGGCGGGGAGGGGCCGCTGCCGGAGACCTCGGCAATGTGCCCTAATTACTGAGGATATAGCGGAACACGGCCGAGGCCGACCAGCCCGCGACGATGGCGATAAAAAGCGACAGCAGCCCGTAAATCAGCGGTCGCTCATGGGCCAGGTTGAAGATCAGCCGTTCAAGACCCACCTTGGCAACCTCGATCTCGGTCTCGAAACTGGTCACAACTTCGCGCCCCCGGGTCAGGAAGATACGCGCCAGATAGTCGCCTTCGACCAGATTGGCCGGCAGCGCGATCGAGGTATCAAACAGCGTCTCGCTGCGCAGATTTACGGTGCTTTCCAGAACTTGATAGAGACCGGCATCGGTGCGGATGCGGATCACGGCATCGGTAAAATCGCCGGGCCTGTCGCTGCCGGTGCCGACGGCGCGAATGGCCCGCGGGATCGAGATGCGATAGCGCAGATCCTCGGTGGAGGTGATGATCTCGTCAAAGGGCGCGGTGGTGGCGACGGCATAAAACGTGGGGGCGGCATCGACCTCGACTGCCTCGACATTCATCCAGATGCCGTAATTGCGATCCAGCCGGCGCACGGTCAGCGCCTGATCGGGGCCTTCGATGGTGACGATCACCCCTAGCGGCTCTTCGGGGGCCGGTGCGCTGCGTTGCACGGCCCCGAAAATCAGGATTTCGGAGCCATTGAAATTGGCAGTGATCGACACGGTGTTCTGGCTGAGGCCCGCAACGATGCTTTCCTCCTGGCCGGTTGCGCCAAGCGGGACGATGAGCATCGCCATTATGAGGGCCAGCCGTTTCAATGGCCCGACGCCACGCCGAGCGAGAACAGCTCGGACGGTTGCACCAGCAGATCGAAGGCCAGCTTGAAACAGACCCCGAGCACCATGATCGCCAGCAGGATGCGCAATTGTTCGGCCTTGAGATAAACGCCGATCCGCGCCCCGATCTGCGCCCCGATGACACCACCGATCAGCAGCAGCACCGCCAGAACCATATCGACCGTGAAATTGGTGGTGGCGTGCAGCAGCGTGGTAAACGCGGTGACAAAAATGATCTGAAACAGCGATGTGCCGACCACGACCTTGGTCGGCATGCCCAGGATGTAGATCATCGCGGGCACCATGATGAACCCGCCGCCGACGCCCATGATCGCGGCCAGCACACCAACGGCGACGCCGACCACAAGCGGCGGTATCACGCTGAGATAGAGGCCCGATGTGCGGAACCGCGTCTTGAAGGGCAGGGCATGGATCCAGCCGCGATGATGGCGGCGCGGCGGCGGCCCACCGGCCTTGCGCGATTTGCGGATCGCGTTCAGGCTTTCGACAAACATCAGCGCGCCGATGATGCCCAGAAAGACTACATAAGAGAGCTTGACCAGCAGGTCGACCTGCCCGATGGCGCGCAGCGCGTTGAAAAGCTGCACACCAAGTGCTGCCCCCACCAGACCGCCAACCAGCAGCACGCCGCCCATCTTGAGGTCCACGGTCTTGCGCTTGAAATGCGCCAGCACGCCGGAAAACGACGAGGCGACGATCTGATTGGCTTCGGTGGCCACGGCCACCGCCGGCGGGATGCCGATAAAGAACAAGAGCGGTGTCATCAAAAACCCGCCACCGACGCCGAACATGCCCGACAGAATTCCCACCAGCCCGCCAAGCCCGAGTAAAAGAAAGGCGTTGACCGATACTTCGGCAATGGGCAGGTAAATGAGCATGGAAGCCAAGTTTAAGAGGGCGGTGCGCCTGTCCTAAAGCACACCCGAGATCTTCGACATAGCCCATATGTGCGACAAATCGGAGCAATTTCTCATCGAGGTCGGTGGCTCAACCCGCGCGCAGATACCGGCGCAGGATTTTCTCAAGCTTTGCCGCGCCGAGCGGGGCCATTTTCTTGGTGTGTTCATGGCTGATGGATTCGTCGCTTAACCCCGCCGCCATATTGGTGACAGTCGATATCGCGGCCGCCTTGAGCCCCAGGAACCGGGCCAGAATGACCTCGGGCACGGTCGACATTCCCACTGCATCGGCCCCCAGGATACGAATGGCGTTGATCTCGGCCGGTGTTTCGAACGAAGGGCCGGAATACCAGGCATAGACGCCTTCGGTGAGCGTGATCCCTTCGGCCTTCGCTGCCGCCTTCAAGGCGGTGCGGATGGCCGGATCATAGGCATCCTTCATCGGCACGAACCGGGCATCCGTGGGTTCCCCGATCAACGGGTTGAGGCCGGAAAAGTTGATATGATCGCTAAGCAGCATCAGATCGCCGGGCTGGACATCAGACCGCATGGAGCCTGCCGCATTGGTCGCGATCATCGTATCGGCCCCAAGCGCGCGCAGCACCTCCAGGGCCGGACGCATGGCGTCGCCGCGCCCGCTTTCATAGTAATGCGCGCGGCCACCGAACACGGCGACGCGGGTGCCCTCCAGATCGCCGATCACCAATTTCGGGTTGTGGCCCGAAACGCCGGCATGCGGAAAGCCGGGCAGGTCGGCATAGTCGATGGCGATGCCGTCGACGGCATCCGCCAGATGGCCCAGTCCCGAACCGAGGATCAGGCCGGTATCGACAGGCGCAGAACCCGCCTTTCCACGGATGTGGTCAACCAACGCATCAACGTCAGACATGATCACCCCGCCTCTCGCCGGGCGCGGGAAAGGATTTTCGAAAATCCTTTCCAAAGCGCCTTGCAAGGCGCTTCACCACCCGCACCCTCATCGTTCCTTCACATAAGGCTCACCACCGGCGCGCGGCGGTATCGCCTTGCCGACAATGCCTGCCAGGATGACAACCGTCAGGATATAGGGCAGCGCCTGCATGAATTGCACCGGGATCACGAAATCGCCAAGCGCGATGTTTTGATACCGCGCTCCGACCGCGTCCAGCAACCCAAAGAGCAAGGTCGCCCACAGCGCATACCAGGGCCGCCATTTCGCAAAGATAAGCGCGGCAAGCGCGATGAAACCGCGCCCGGCGCTCATATCCTTGTTGAAGCCCGCCGCAAGGCTGGTGGCCAGATAGGCCCCGGCAATGCCGGTCAAAACGCCACAGATCAGCACCGCCGCATAGCGCGCCCGCACCACGGAAATGCCCGCCGTATCCACGGCGGCCGGGTTTTCGCCCACAGCCCGCAGGCGCAGCCCGAACCGGGTCCGAAACAGCACCCACCATGTCAGCGGCACCATCAGAAACGCGATATAGACCAGCGCGGAATGGCCCGAGATCAGCTCGGAATAAATCGGCCCCAACACGGGCACACCGGACAATTCCTCGGCAAAAGGCAGGGTGATGTCGCGGAACCGGCCCGCCCCCACCAGCTGCGGCGTGCGCCCGCCAAGCGCGAACCAGCTATCGCC
>Ga0316205_10003976_pt1 | contig 13395 bp, 13 predicted proteins | sample 3monthpyrite_MG_FD_204941 | JGI IMG/M metagenome (GOLD analysis project Ga0316205, IMG submission 204941) | Microbial mat bacterial communities from mineral coupon in-situ incubated in ocean water Damariscotta River, Maine, United States -... | ecosystem: Environmental > Aquatic > Marine >... | reverse complement strand
ACCACGGTATCGTTCAGCGAATAGCCGACAATGGTCAGAAGAGCGGCGATAATGGGCAGATCAAACCGGATCTGCAAAAGGCTGAAAATGCCGATGGTCAGGACCACGTCATGGACAAGGGCCGCCACCGCGCCCAGGGAAAACTGCCACTCAAACCGCAGCCAGATATAGATCAGCACCGCGCCGATCGCCAAGGCAACGGCCAAAATGGCGGTCTGCACCAATTCACCGGACACCGTCGGCCCGACGCTTTCAACCGCCGGGAACGTCAATGACGGATCGACTTCCAGCAACGCCGCCTCGATCGCGGCAATGGTGTCCGGCGAGACCGATTCCTGCCCGTCCTGGGCCTGAATATTGACCGTCGTGACAAAACTGTCGCCGGCAAAGGTCGGGTCGAACACTTCGGTGATCGACACATCGCCCAGATCCAGCACGCGCAGCGCGGCGCGGTAGTCCCCGACATCGACCGGCGAACTGGCCTCGGTGCGGATCGTGGTGCCGCCCCGAAAATCGATGCCGAAATTCAGGCCTACAACAAAGAACAACACGACGGAGGCGACCACGGCGATTGCGGATGCGCCAAGGGTCACGCTGCTGAGGCGAAAGAAATCCCAATTGGTCGTGCCGGGCACAAGTTTGAGACGCATGGGGCTAAACCTCGATTTTCTTGGGGCGGCGGCGTTCGAACCAGATCACCAGGATCAGACGGGTGACGTAAAGCGCGGTAAAGACCGAGGTGATGATGCCAAGGCCCAGCGTGATCGCAAACCCCCGCACCGGCCCCGAGCCCATCACAAAGAGGATCACGGCAGTGATGAAGGTGGTGATATTGGCGTCATAGATGGCCGAGCGCGCTTTTTCATAGCCAAGCTCGATGGCGCGGGCCGGGCCCTTGGCGGTCTTCAGCTCTTCTCGGATTCGCTCGAAAATCAGCACATTGGCATCGACCGCCATCCCGATGGTCAAAACGATCCCGGCAATCCCCGGCAGCGTCAGCGTCGCCCCGATGGCCGACAAAAGGCCGAATATCAGCCCGACATTGATGATCAGCGCGATATTGGCAAAAAGACCAAAGAGGCCATAGCTCAGCCCCATGAAGACCAGCACGGCAAGCCCGGCGACGATGGCCGCAACCTTACCCGCGGCAATGCTGTCGGCCCCGAGTTCCGGCCCGATCGTGCGTTCCTCCAGAAAGGTGAGGCCCGCAGGCAAGGCACCCGCACGCAGCAAAACGGCCAGCTCGGTGGATTCCACGACCGAGAAATTGCCGGTGATCTGGCCCGAGGCCTGACAGATCCGCTCCTGAATTGTCGGCGCGGTGATCACCTCGTTATCCAGAACCACCGCAAAGGGCGTGCCGACATTTTCCTCGGTGAAGTTGCAGAATATCCGCCCGCCCGTGGTGCTGAGCCGGAAGGTGACCGTGGGCCGCCCGTTCTGGTCAAAGGCCGGTTGCGCATCGGTCAACATCTCGCCGGTCAGAACCGGGGTGGCCTCCATGCGGTAAAACACCCCCTCATCCTCACGGTCGGGCACGATGATCTCGCGCGCGGCGCGTTCGGCATCGGCCGAGGTGGCGCGCCCGGTGACCGGGTGAAAAGTCAGCCGCGCCGTGGTGCCGATCAGGCGCTTCAGCTCCTCGGCGCTGTCGATGCCCGGCACCTGGATCAGGATGCGCCGGTCGCCCTGGCGCTGGATGGTGGGTTCGCGCGTGCCGACCTCATCGACGCGGCGGCGCACGATCTCGACCGATTGCAGCATGGTCCGGTCATCGGTTGCGGCGCGTTCGGCCGCAGAGAGTTGCACCACGAGGACATCGCCCTCGGCGCGCACATCAAGCGTCGAGGCCCCGACCCCCGTCATGCTGACCACCGGTTGCGCCAAGTCACGCACGGCCGCCACGGCGGCCTGAATGCCGTCGCTGTTCGAGATCCGAACCCGCAATTCGCCCGGTTCAGCATCCTGACGGCGCACGGTGCCAACCTGATCGCGCGCATCGCGTAACGCGTTGCGCACTTCGGGCCATAGGCTGTCCATCCGCGCGGCATAGACCTCTTCGACCTGAACTTCGGCCAAAAGATGCGCACCGCCGCGCAGATCGAGCCCCAGATTGACCAGTGTCGCGGGCAGAAAACCGGGCCATGCAGCGACATCGCCCGCCAGTTCCTCAGGATCGGCACCTGCCTCTTCGATCAGGGTCAGCGCATCATTGCGCCGCTCGACCTGGCCGTAAAAGAGGTTCGGCATCGCAAAGGCGAGGCCCAGAACCACAAGCCCCAAGATAAGCACACGGTTCCAAAGGGGGATATTCAGCATGAGCCTGCCTTCGCGTCCAAATTTATTCGCTGGCCGGTTCGGTCTTGCTCACCACCCGCGCGATGGTGGACCGCACGACGCGCACTTTTACACCCTCGGTCAGCTGCACCTCGACCTCTGTGTCATCCTTGACCTTGGTCACCTTACCCATCAGGCCACCAGCGGTCACGACTTCGTCGCCGCGGCGCAGTGCTTCGACCATCGCCTCATGGGCTTTGCGCTGCTGCTGCTGCGGGCGGATCATCAGGAAATACATGATCGCAACGATGGCGATCAGGGGGATAAAGCTGCCAATGGCTTCCATATCGGGGGCGTCCTTCTTTTTATGGCGGGCCACAGCCCTGCAAAATTCGCGGCACGTTACTGTCGGGGCGGGCGAAGCGCAAGGCGAACCGCCCCCGCATTTCAGTGGCCCCTTGCGTGCCGTGGTCGGCATATGATCAAGGCCTGGCCAATGGCAACCGCGAAATCGCATGTTGCGGAAATATTGGGGCACCTGCCTGCACCGGATCTGCACACCCTGTGCACGGCGGCCTGCAACGTCATTTTCGGGTTCAAACCGGGGTCGGTATAGTGCATAGATCACTCGAAACATTCGCCCGCATGAGGCCATAAAATGCACGATATCCGCGCCATCCGCGACAATCCTGACGCCTTCGACGCCGCCATGGCGATGCGCGGATTACCCCCGCAAAGCCCCGCCATCTTGGCGCTGGACGCGGCCCGCCGCGCCGCGATTTCGGCAGCTGAGGCTGCCCAGGCCGACCGCAACGCCGCGTCCAAGGATGTGGGCAAGGCGAAGGCCAGCGGCGACGAGGTTGAATTCGAACGTCTGCGCGCGTTAGTGGCTGAAAAGAAAGACGAAATCGCACGGATGGAGGAAGAGGCCAAGACCGGCGATGGCGCGTTGCGCGATTTGCTGGCGGGCCTGCCGAACCTGCCCTATCCCGATACGCCGGTGGGTGCGGACGAGGCTGACAATGTCGAATTGCGCCGATGGGGAAGCCCGCGCGACATCGCGTTTGCGCCAAAGGAGCATTACGAGATTGCCGCCGCGCAGGACGGTATGGATTTCGAAACGGCGGCCAAACTTTCGGGGTCGCGTTTCGTGATGCTGTCGGGTGGCATCGCGCGGCTGCACCGGGCGCTGGCGCAATTCATGCTGGATATTCATACAGTTGAACATGGCCTGACCGAAGTGAACACGCCCGTTCTGGTACGCGAAGAGATGATGTTCGGCACCGGGCAATTGCCCAAATTCGGCGAGGACAGCTATCAGACCCGCGAGGGCTGGTGGCTCATTCCGACATCGGAGGTGACGCTGACCAATATCGTCAATGACACCATCATCGAAGAGGCGTATCTGCCGCGCCGTTACACCGCGCATTCGCTCTGTTTCCGCTCCGAGGCCGGCAGCGCGGGGCGCGACACATCGGGCATGTTGCGCCAGCACCAGTTTGAAAAGGTCGAAATGGTCTCGGTCACACATCCCGATCACAGCCGGGCGGAACTGGACCGGATGACAGGATGTGCCGAGGCGGTGCTGCAGCGGCTGGAGCTGCCTTACAGGACCATCGTTTTGTGCACCGGCGATATGGGCGCGGGCGCGCGGCGCACGCACGATATCGAGGTCTGGCTGCCGGGGCAGGATACCTATCGCGAGATCAGCTCATGCTCGGTTTGCGGCGACTACCAGGCCCGGCGGATGAATGCCCGGTTCCGGCCCGCAGGCGGCGGCAAACCGGAATTTGTCCATACGCTCAACGGCTCGGGCGTCGCGGTCGGGCGTTGCATGATCGCGGTGCTGGAAAATGGCCAGCAAGAGGATGGATCGGTCGATCTGCCCACAGCATTGCACCCCTATCTGGGTGGCAAAACGCGGTTGACGGCTGACGGGGCTCTTTCCTGAACTTCATCGGGCAAGCGCCTGATATCAAAGGCAATGACGGATCGTCTTTGGATGATAACCCGGCCGGGCATCGACGCGGGCGCGCGCCGGTGGCGCGATGTCGCCGCAGATCACCGGTGCACCGCCGACCCCCGTCCGGTCGGCCTGCAGGATCCTGAGCACCCAGACCAGCACCCCGGCCTTGGCAATGCCCGAGATCGGGGCCAGCGGATCGGCCTCCCGCGTCAGCGCCGCCAGCCTGTCGCCATCCAGCGCCAGACCAGCCGCCATCGCGCCTTCGGCCACCCAGCCAAGCGTGATCGCGGACAGGCCATAAAGCCCGCCGCCACCACCAATCGCAGTATGATCGCCCGCGAACCAGAGCTGTTGAACGGGCCGGTCCACACCCGTCGCGTCGCCGTTCAGGCGGCCCAGATTGTCCCATAAAGCGGGCGGATAGAGCCTGCGGCGTTCATCAATGGCCACGGCGTGGCGGGCCGTGGCCACCATCGAAGAAAGCTGCGCGTCGTGAAACTGAAAGACCGAATTGAAGGCTTCGGCGACCACGCCAAAGGCCGAGGGCACGCCATGTTCGCCGACCGTATCCCAGATGCCCATATAGGCGATCCTGAGCAGCACGGCCTCAGGCAACCCCTCGGCCCGGCGGTAATCCAGATCCGACTGCGAGGTGGCCACATCGGGCGACATCCGCGCCCGCCATGCGATGCTCTCTGCATCACCGGGCCGGGTCGCGGGATCTCGCGAACGGTAATATTCCATCGCCTCATCGACCCGGGACAGCATGCGGCGCGGCAGGATCCCGCAGGCCCGGATCATGCCCACCAGCGAACGCGCCGTAAAGGCCCCGCGCGAAAACCCGAACACCTGCACCTCATCGCCCGGCTCATAGGCCAGGATCAGGTTTTTATAGGCTTCCTCGATATTTGCCGTCAGCCCGTTGCCAAATACACCGCCCAGTATTCGGTCGCGGATGCTGGCCGCGCCCGAAGCAGAACTGCCTGAACCGACGCCGCGCTGATAGATCACCATCTGCTGCGTGCCGCCCGCATCGCGCGCCAGAACCGTCTGGGCAAGGCGCACGACATTGGTCTGGTTCGCGGAACGGGGCGAATTCCAGGTGCCGTCGCAGAAAATGGCAATCCGTTTCATCGCGCGCCTCTTTTCGCGTTGGTCGCGGCGCAGTCTAGACGCATATGGCCTGGTGCCCCTACCCCTTTTCTGTCAATGGACCTGTGCCGTGGCGCGCAGATCTGCGCGGGGTGACGCAACGCGCCCTTTACCGGCCCCGGCCCCTCGGCTAACACCGAAGGGCAAAAGGTAAGGGCCCGGTCGATGCGCATTCTGATCACCAATGATGACGGCATCAACGCGCCGGGGCTGCATGTTCTGGAGGCAATCGCCGCCGAGATCGCGGGCCCCGGCGGCGAGGTCTGGACCGTGGCCCCCGCGTTCGAGCAATCCGGCGTCGGCCATTGCATCAGCTACACGCAGCCGACCATGATCGCGAAACTGGGCGCGCGCCGCTATGCCGCCGAAGGATCGCCCGCCGATTGCGTGCTGGCGGGCCTGCATGACGTGATGAAGGATGGGCCGCCCGATCTGGTGCTGTCAGGGGTCAACCGGGGCAACAATTCGGCTGAAAACGTGCTTTATTCCGGCACCATCGGCGGCGCGATGGAGGCCGCCCTGCAAGGCGTGCGCGCCATCGCCCTGTCGCAATATTTCGGACCCGGCAACCGTGAGATTAACGATCCGTTCGAGCCATCGGTGCAGCACGGGGCCGCCACCGTGCGCACTCTGCTGGACAAGGGCCATTGGAAGGGCGACGATTACATGACCTTCTACAACGTCAATTTCCCGCCCCTGCCGGGCGGTGATGTAAAAGGCACGCGCATCGTGGCGCAGGGCCGCCGCCGGGGCGTCAATTTCAGGGTCGAGCCGACGCAATCGCCGTCCGGACGGCGATTTCTCTGGGTCGCGGGCGGCGATCAGAGGGTCCAGGCCGCACCCAACACCGACGCTCATGCCAATCTTGCGGGCTATATCTCGGTCACGCCCTTGCGCGCCGATCTGACCGCCCATGACCTGATTGCCGACCTGAAAGCGCGCATCGAATGACCTGGGACGCCGAACGCAAAATGCAGTTTCTCTTTACCCTGCGCTCCAAGGGCGTCACCGATGCGCGCACGCTCGGCGCGATGGAAAAGGTCGATCGCGGGTTGTTCGTGCGCGGCCATTTCGCGGCCCGCGCCTATGAGGACATGCCGCTGCCGATCTCGTCGGGGCAGACCATCAGCCAGCCTTCGATCGTGGGGCTGATGACGCAGGCCCTGAACGTGCAGCCGCGCGACAAGGTGTTGGAGGTGGGCACCGGATCGGGCTACCAGGCAGCCATCCTCAGCCATCTGGCGCGGCGCGTCTATACCGTGGACCGCCATCGCCGCCTGACCCGCGACGCCGAGAAGATCTTTGAAGCGCTCGATCTGCACAATATCACGGTCATTACCGGCGATGGCAGTTTCGGCCTGCCCGAACAGGCCCCGTTCGACCGCATCATCGTGACGGCGGCGGCCGAAGATCCGCCCGGACCGCTGCTGGCGCAATTGAAAGAGGGCGGCATCATGGTGCTGCCGGTGGGCCAATCCGATGCGGTGCAAAGCCTGATCAAGGTCACCCGCCGCGCCGACGGGCTGCATTACGATGAGCTTTGCCCGGTGCGCTTTGTTCCGCTCATTGAGGGGATGGGGCATGATTGAGCGCCCAAAGGGCTGGATTGCGGCCCCGTTTTCCGTGTAGAAGCCTCGCAAAACAACAACGCCCCGCCTTAAAGGCGCGCGCTACCGAACCATAGTTTGAGGACACCCGAGCCCATGCCCCGCCTGCCCTTGATCACCCTTGGTCTGACCCTGCCCCTTCTGGCCGCCTGTGTAGGCCCCGGAGGCATTGATTTCGATCTGCGCGGCAACCCGCCCAGTGTGCAATCCGCCGCCACCGCGCCGCGTCCCGAACCCGATGCCTTTGGCCTGATCACCTATCCAACCTATCAGGTCGTGGTGGCACAGCGCGGTGACACAATCACCGACGTGGCAACCCGCATCGGTATGGACCCGATCGAACTGGCGCGGTTCAACGGCCGCAATCTGGGTGAGGCATTGCGCCAGGATGAAGTGCTGGCGCTGCCGCGCCGTGTGACGCCTGCGGGCGCTGGGGCGGCAGGCTCCGACATCACCTCCATCGCCTCGGCGGCGATCGACCGGGCCGATGAGGTGACACCGGCGACGCCCAATGCGGCGGCTGCGGTGCAAGCCGGATCCGAGCCTGTCCGCCACCGGGTCATGCGCGGCGAAACCGCCTATTCGATCTCGCGGCTTTATGGCGTCTCGGTACGCTCGCTGGCCGATTGGAACGGGCTTGGCCCCGATCTGACGGTGCGCGAGGGGCAATTCCTGATCATCCCGCTGATCCTTGAGGAGGTTGATACCCGCGCCGATGGCCAGGCCCCTGGTGCCTCTGTCACGCCGATCCCGCCCTCTGCCGCCGATCCCCTGCCCGAGGCCATCGCAACCGCCGAACTGCCCGACGCGCCGGATCTGAATGCGCCGACCCCCGATCTGGTCGAAGAGCCCGTGCAGCCCGCCGCCACGGCCGCAGCCATGCAGTGGCCTGTGCAAGGCGAGATCATTCGTGAGTTTTCCGGCGGCAACGAAGGCATCGGAATCGCGGCCGGTGTGGGCACAGCTGTGGGTGCCGCCGCCGATGGCGAAGTCGCGGCCATTACACGCGATACCGATCAGGTGCCCATCATGGTCCTGCGCCATCCCGGTAACCTGCTGACAGTCTACGCAAATATCAGCAATATCCAGGTTGAGCGCGGCGACCGCGTTGCCCGCGGACAAACCATCGCCGATGTCGGACCGGGCGATCCGTCTTTTCTGCATTTCGAGGTGCGGCAGGGATTCGAAAGCGTCGATCCAATGCAATATCTGCAATAGGCCTCAGATACGCACGCCCCTGCGCCCCGCCAGATCGATGAAATATTGCCACGCCACCCGGCCCGACCGCGCGCCGCGCGTGGCCTGCCATTCGATCGCCTCGGCGCGCAGGGTTTCGTCATCAACCGCCACGCCATAGGCGTCGCAATAGCCCCGAATCATGGCCAGAAAATCATCCTGCGTGCAGGGGTGGAAACCAAGCCAGAGACCGAAGCGGTCCGAGAGGGATACCTTTTCCTCGACCGCCTCGGAGGGGTTGATGGCAGAGGAGCGTTCGTTTTCGATCATGTCGCGCGGCATCAGGTGGCGACGGTTCGACGTGGCGTAGAAGATCACGTTCTCGGGCCGCCCTTCGACACCGCCATCCAGAACCGCCTTGAGGGATTTGTAATGCTGGTCGTCATGGCTGAAGCTGAGATCGTCGCAAAAGAGGATGATCTGCACCGGGGCGCTGCGCAGGATGGTCAGAAGCCGCCCGATGGAGGGCAGATCTTCGCGCTGCACCTCGACCAGTTTAAGCTCGGTGTGATCCGCCTGAACATCGGCGTGTATTGCTTTGACAAGGGACGATTTTCCCATACCGCGCGATCCCCAGAGTAGGGCGTTGTTCGCGGGCAGCCCGGCGGCGAACTGGCGGGTATTGTCGCGTAATATATCGCGCGCGCGGTCGATCCCCAACAACAGGTCCAGATCGACGCGGTTGACCTCGGCGACGGGCTCCATCCGGTCGGGATCGGCGTGCCAGACAAAGGCGGTAGCGGTGGACCAAACGGGGGCCGCAGCCGCCGCGGGGCTGAGCCGTTCCAGCGCCGCCGCGATCCTTGCCAGATCGTCGGCGCTCATTCCGCGCCGTCCTCGGCCAGGGTCTCCTCTTCATCATCCAACAGGCCGTCTTCATCCAAATCGCGGTCGCGCTTGCGTTCCACGAGGCGCACCAGCTGGATCGAAATCTCATAGAGACCATAGACCACGACAAAGAGGATAAGCTGGGTGATGACATCGGGCGGCGTCACCAGCGCGGCCAGGACCAGGATGCCCACAACCGCATATTTCCGCATGTTTCCAAGCCCTTCGGCGGAAACCAACCCGGCCTTGCCCATCAGGGTCAAAAGCACCGGAAGCTGGAAACAGATGCCAAAGGCAAAGATGAATTTCAGCTCCAGATCCAGCGATTCCTTGACCGAGCCCAGGAACACGGTCTGAAGCCCCGCGTCGGCACCCGCTTCGGTCTCTGCACCTGTGCCTGCCACCAGATTGGCCAGCGCCGGGATGACATCGGAAAAGCCGATGAAAAACCGCATCGCCAGCGGCGTAACCACGAAATGCGCGAAAGATGCCCCCAACATGAACAACACCGGCGAGGCGATCAGAAACGGAAGAAAGGCATTCTTTTCCGTGCGATAGAGGCCGGGGGCCACAAACCGCCACATCTGGTGCGCAATGACGGGGAAAGACAGGCCAAAGCCCACAACGACCGATACCCGGATCAAGGTAAAGAATTTTTCCTGCGGGGCCGTGAAGATCAGCCGCGGGTCTTCGCCGCGTTCGCGCAGGATATCGGCGATCGGCTGAAACAGAAATTCCAGGATCGGATCGGCCACCGTAAAGACGGCCACCATCGCCACGACAAAGGCGAGAGCCGAGCGGATCAGCCGGGTTCTGAGCTCGGCCAGATGCTCAATCAGCGGTGCGGCGCTGTCCTCGATCTCGTCAGTTTTCATGGGTCGGTCGCTTCGCTTCCGGGTGCGGGCGTGGAGGTGTCATCTGCCGCGCCGGAGCCGGGCAGCGGGTTGCGCGCGGCCACCGATGCGCGTGCCGCCTCGGCGCGTTCACGCACGGCGGCGGCGCGTTCGCGGGCCAGACGTTCGGTATCTGTCTTGGGCTCCGCGCCATCCTCAGGGCCCCATTTATCCATCGACGCTCCGGCCTTTTTCAAAGCCTCCTTGCCCATCTTCTTGGGGTTGGCGATGTCACGCAGATCCTTGCCGAAATCGGCGGCTCCGCGAATGTCGTTGGAAATGTCATCCAGCCCGCTTTCGCTGGCGGCGGCATTCATCGTGGTCTGGAACTCGCGCGCCATGCCTTTCAGTCGCCCGGTCACTTGACCAAGCGTGCGAAACATCTTGGGAAGATCCTTTGGTCCCACGACGATCAACGCCACGATGCCAACGACCAATAACTCCCACATGCCAATGTCAAACATGGGCGACCCTCAAATTTCCACTGGCTTCGCCGGTTCAGGCGTTTTCGTGGTCCCGTTCGGGCGTCACGTCGAGAGCGGTTTCACCTGCGTCATCGGCGGCATTTTCGATCTCATCGGTGCCTTCGCGCACACCGCGCTTGAACGAGGTGATGCCTTTGCCGACCTCACCCATCAAACCTGCGATCTTGCCACGGCCAAACAGCACCAGAACCACAACCGCAATCAACAGGATGCCTGGCAGGCCAATATTGTTAAGCATATTCTTGTCTCCCTTTTACGGCCGGTCCCGTCGCGAACCCGCCGTCTGTGTCACCGCCTAGATGTATGGACTCTCAGCCCGGGATCAAAGCCCCAATCTGTCACTTTGGCGCAGAATCCGGTGCAATTTTGCGTGCGCGGGCATCATTTCGCAAAGACAAAGCAGCGTTCACGCCGCACCGTCAGCCACAGCGCCATGCCCGGCTTGGGCAGGAAAACCGCGGGAACCGTGGCCTTGAGGATCTGATTGTTGAAATCCATGCGAAACTCGACAAGGCTCTCATGGCCCATGAACCGGGCCCGTTCGACCACGCCGCGGGCGGGCACACCGTCGCGCGGCGTCGGGTTTGGGCCGCGCCCGCCGCGATCAAAGTCGATCTTGACATATTGCGGGCGGAAAATGATCTCGACCTCGGTGCCATCGGGATAGCCGGGTGCCAGAAACTGGCCAAACGCGGTATCGGTGAGCGCGCCCTTCACGGTCCCTTTGATCACGTTGATATCGGAGAAAAACGCCGCCGCATCCTTGTCGCAGGGCGCGTTGTAGATGTTGTAGGGCGCGCCCTGCTGCACGATCCGGCCGCCGCGCATCAGGGCGATCTGATCGGCCATGCGCATGGCTTCTTCGGGTTCATGCGTGACCAGGACCACGGCCGTTCCCTCGTCCCGCAACAGATCCAGCGTTTCGTCGCGGATGCCATCGCGCAGACGGTTGTCGAGGCCGGAAAACGGCTCATCCATCAGCATGACAGCCGGGCGCGGGGCAAGGGCGCGGGCCAGCGCGACGCGCTGCTGTTCGCCGCCCGACAACATATGCGGGGCCTTGTCGCCAAAACCCTGCAGATCCACGCGAGCCAGCAATTCCTCCACCCGGGCCGATTTATCCGCGCGATTGCCCGTAAGGCCAAAGGCGATGTTCTGGGCGACGCTCAGATGCGGAAACAGCGCGAAGTCCTGAAAGATCAGGCCGACGCCGCGCGCTTCGGGCGGCAGGTGCAGCGCACCATCGGCCAGGGTCTGACCATCGACAAGAACCTTGCCGCTGCTTTGCCGTTCAATTCCGGCGATGATGCGCAAAGTGGTTGTCTTGCCACAGCCCGAGGGGCCCAACAGGCACATGACCTGACCGGGGGCCACGGTCAGCGATACGTCGCGCAAGACCGACCGCCCGTCGAATTCGCAGGTGACATGGTTCACTTCAAGGCGGGCGGAGGGAAGCACGTGGTCCGAATTTCCGATCAATACTATCGGGTTTGGCAGGTATCAGCCCCAAGCCGCCGTTTCAAGCCGTCCTTCCCGGCGCAGGTGGCTCGGAGACAGGGATTTCCGGCTTAACCTGTTTTCTCAGCATTATCGGTCGACCTGCTTGAATCTATCGGGATTTCAGGTTCATCCACAGGCTTATCCACTGGAGAGTCAGAGGAGAGTTGACGAAGTTGAAGGGATTTGGCGCGACATTTCCGTGATCTGCGTTGATCACTATGTACGAAGACCTCAAATTCGGCCGCAGAGGCGAATTTTGATCTGAAAAATTCAGTTTTGATCAAATAAAATCTAAAAGCCCAACTTCCCGAGCAATTTCCTCGCCGAATTTCACCGATTTATGGGATTTGTATAATTTCAAGCGGCACTAGGTTTTCCCAACCGACTAATCATGTTCCAAAAGAACATTTCTCGAGCGTCTTTTTATCGGGATTTATATGCCTATAAAACGAGACTCGACGGAATTTCATCCGAGATATTATGCTTTTGATAGTATTCCGAGTATCAGCATTGTGCAACCTTCAATGGGCGCGTGCATCAGCCCCCTCAGGGCGGTGTTCAACACCATGCAGCACTTGGAAAACGCGTTGTTTACCGCCGGAAAGTATCCGTTTTCGACCTGCCAAACGATAATCTTCCTGATATTTTTCAATGTGCTGTGGTGCGAAATATAAGCAATCCAAGCGCAGCAACCCGGTGCCAGGCGCGCCCTTCATCCCGACCTGACCTGCCCCACCTGGCCGAACGCGCCCAGAAATACGGCTGAATTGGAGCAAGACGGCAAGAAAAAGCCGGGCGGCATCACCTGCCCCCCGGCTTTTGCAAGCTCTCCTGTCGCAGGCGGTCCTACATCGTGGAATTCATCGCGCCACCATCGAGCAGGATATTCTGCCCGATCATGTAGCCCGCATGTTGCGAACACATGAAGGCGCAAGTGGCCCCGAACTCAGCCGCCGTGCCATAACGCCCGGTGGGGATCGTCGCGGCACGTTGATCGCGGGCCTCTTCCAGCGTCAGGCCCTGCGCCTTGGCCGCACCTGTATCCAGCGACACCGCGCGGTCGGTGGCATGGATGCCGGGCAGAAGGTTGTTGATCACCACGCCGCTGCCCGCAACCTGGCGCGACGTGCCCGCGACATAACCGGTCAGCCCGGCCCGTGCCGCATTCGACAGACCCAGAACCGCGATGGGCGATTTCACGGATTGCGAGGTGATATTGACCACCCGGCCCCATCCGCGATCCATCATGCCGGGCAAAAGCGCCTTCATCAGCGCGATGGGCGTCAGCATGTTGGCATCCAGCGCCGCGATGAAATCGGCGCGTTCCCAATCGCTCCACATTCCGGGCGGTGGGCCACCTGCATTGGTGACCAGAATATCGACATCGCCGGCGGCGGCCAGAACTTCGGCCCGGCCAGCCTCGGACGTGATGTCGGCGGCCACGGTCACGA
>Ga0316205_10003975_pt1 | contig 13396 bp, 15 predicted proteins | sample 3monthpyrite_MG_FD_204941 | JGI IMG/M metagenome (GOLD analysis project Ga0316205, IMG submission 204941) | Microbial mat bacterial communities from mineral coupon in-situ incubated in ocean water Damariscotta River, Maine, United States -... | ecosystem: Environmental > Aquatic > Marine >... | reverse complement strand
AAACATTTATCAGAATCGAGTCCTGATCAAGATTATTATCTAGCTGCCTCTAATGAAATCAACGCGTTTAATTATACATTGGCGCATACTTATCTTGATAAAGTCATAAAAAACAATAAAAACAATTGGTTGTATTGTTATAGAAAAAGTCAAATTTTCTTTTACGAAAGAAATTTTGATGCTGCCTATAAAACTATAGAAAATTGTAATCATGCTCAGTACACTGTTTTTAACCTAAAGATGAAAGGAGATATATCTTTCCAAAACCAAGACTATAAATCAGCTTTTAAATACTATCGAGAAGTATTAAAAATCAGACCAGATGCCAATCATGTCTATTATCAACTCGCTGATAGTTTAAAAATGTTCAACACAGGAGAGTTAGAAATAATTGCAAGATCAAGGGCAGGAAATAGAACACTCACTGTTGATGATCCAATTAGTTCTGTATTAAATAGTTACATAAAAGACCCAGTTATCTTTTTAAATAGAGCAATAAACAGAAACACAGTTGGAGATATCAAATCTGCCATTTATTTAATGAACAAAGCATATAAACTTGATCCTAAATCAGAACGAATAATTAGGACATTTGCCATAATACTCATTAGGAACAATCAATTAAATGATGCATTAAATTTATTTACTGCACATCAAGAAGATTTAAAAGATATTCAATCATTTGTCACTTATAGTTTAATTTTACAAGAGTTAAAACAACATGAAAAATCACTGAAAATACTTTCAAAAGCCAATACGCTTTTTCCTTCAAACCTTGATATATTAATCCCCATGGCTGAATTACAATATCAATTAAAGCAATATGATTCTGCCAAACAAACATATAAAAGTATATTAATCCTGGATCCAAACAACACAGTTGCCCATATAGCGATAGAAAAGATGGAAACAGATAATAAATGACTTACTTTTTTTTAACAAAAAATCTGTATCCAATAAGGTTTAAATAATTAGACTAAGTACATCTAGGTTCTAAATAATTATTATGAAATTAATTTTTTAAATGTGTGATAAAATTCATATATAACTGTAAATTAATAATGATAATGTTCTTTTATTTTTTAATATTTTAATAATATAAAGTTTATTCAAAATGTCAAATAACTACCATAATACCAATTGGCTCACAAACTTTTGCGAAACTAAGCAAATCTTTGTGACAGTGGTTATGGTTCAAATTGTGGTAATCATTTATGCCTTAAGCTCATTGTCTTTTGATATGGCGTTTTTATATTCTTTATCGATATTGACGTTGTTGGCTCAATTTATTGGAATGTCTTTGATTATCGTTCTATGTAAGTTACGGAAGTACTTAAATCAACTTAATGTTTTGATGGGTGTTTTTGTTATCACAACTATAGTGATTGTTCAAACTACAGTGATGGCGCAAATGATTGGTTTTTTAGATTTACAGTTATCATTGCAATTAATAACAGGTGATGAGACCATTAATCATATCAATCTCAAGTTATCGTTATCATCTGTCATCATCAGTTTAGCCTTAATTCGGTATTTTTATGTCCAGGATCAATGGCACAGACAAGTGCAAAAATTATCAGATGCGAGGCTTATGGCTTTACAAGCCCGAATAAAACCGCATTTTTTATTCAATAGTTTAAATTCTATTGCTGCATTGATTGGCATTGATCCCGAAAAAGCAGAAATTGCGATTACCGATTTTTCTGAATTGATGCGGCGAACATTTGCCAATCAAGATACTTTTATTTCCATATCAGAAGAGCTAAATTGTGTTAAACAATATCTTGCCATTGAAAAGTATAGATTGGGTTCGCGTTTAAATTATCAGATAGATTGTCATTCAGATTTAATGCCGCTTAAAATACCTGTATTATGCATTCAACCTTTGGTCGAAAATGCCATTATCCATGGCCTTCAACCACTTGAAAAAGGGGGCAATATTGATATCAGCATCACAAAAAACCATTCTAATTTGTTGATAATGGTTAAAAACCCTTATGAAATAAACACACACACTGGTTCGAATAAAATGGCTTTACAAAATATTCAAGAAAGACTAACACTACAATATGGCAGTAAAGCAAATATGGAAATTGATACACAAAATAATATTTTCACCATCACTTTGAGCATTCCAGCATGAAATATTTAATTGTTGATGATGAACCTTTAGCGGTTCTGAGAATGACGAAAATGCTAAAAGATCTTGGCATTAATAACATCATCACAGCAGAAAATGGTCAAGTTGCTCTTGAGTTGGTTAAAAAATACCACCCACATGTGATTTTTTTAGACATTGAAATGCCCGTATTAAGAGGCATTGATGCCGCTCCACTAATCTCAGAAATTTCACCTGAATCTAAGATTATATTTTGTACTGCTTATGATGAATATGCCATCAAAGCTTTTGATTTATCTGTGACTGATTATTTATTAAAACCAGTTAGCAAACAGAGATTAAGTCAAGCTTTAGAAAAAGTTAAAGGCTCTGACAAGCAACGTAGTATTACATTTCAGCAAGGCAATGATTTAGTCAGCATTGAAATTAATGATGTATATTGTATTATTTCTGAGGATAAAGCCACAGTAATGCATTGCCAATTAGGTGAAGTGGTTATTGATGACTCATTGGTCACTTTAGCATCAAAATATAATGAACAGCTCTTGAGAATTAATCGTAACGCCCTAATAAACAAGTCTGAACTATTCGGCATACACCGTGAAAAATCATTGGCATTTGCAAAATTAAAAAGTACCAATTATCAGCCTCAAATCAGTCGAAGAAACATTACAAAAATAAAAGAGTTATTGAAATGACAACCAAAACAAATGATACCATCACAATTGCAACCAGAAACTCACCTTTGGCATTGTGGCAAGCTGAATACGCAGCTAAATTAATTGAAGAGACTTTTCCGAACATTAAAACCGAACTATTGCCCATGACCACAAAGGGCGATCAAATATTAGATGTCACCCTTAATAAAATTGGAGGAAAGGGCTTGTTCTTAAAAGAGCTTGAGCAGGCCATGTTAGCAGGAAAGGCTGATATTGCTGTCCATTCTATGAAAGATGTACCTGCCGATTTGCCTGAAGATTTTACCATTTGTAGTATTTTTAAACGCCACGATGCCTCAGATGCCTTTGTTTCTAATAAGTATGACTCATTTAATGATTTACCCCAAAATGCCACAGTAGGAACTTCAAGTTTAAGAAGGCAATCTCAGTTATTGGCCATAAGACCTGATTTAAACATTGTTCCATTAAGAGGCAATGTACAAACACGTTTAAAGAAACTAGATGACGGAGAGTATGACGCCATTATTTTAGCCACTGCTGGTTTGGAACGCATGGAATATGATGACAGGATTAAACAAAAACTAGATAACAGTCTTTGTTTATCAGCAGTAGGCCAAGGTGCTGTTGGCGTAGAGTGTTTGTCTAATCGCGAAGATTTAATCGATTTATTTTCTCAACTTAACCATCAAGAAACGTTAAAATGTGTCACTGCAGAACGTGCCATGAATAGAATATTGAATGGCAGTTGTTCAGTAGCCATTGGTGCATTGGCGGAATCTACTGACAAAGGAATTTCACTTCAAGCTGTGGTTTGTGCTCCTGATGGATCAAAAGTTTTGCACCAGAAGGTTCAAGATGAAGATCCAGAAGAAGCAGGATTGAAAGCTGCCTATGCATTATTAGCAGCTGGTGCCCAAGAATTGCTGGATATGGCAAACCCATAATTCATGAATATTAGAACCATTGTTAATACACGTCCGGTTTCACAATCACAACAAACTTGTGAGGCTTTTAAAAAGAGGGGGTTTAATGTGATTGATTTTCCCTGTATTGAAATTGTTCCACCTGATGACATTCAAAATTGCAAAATATCATTAAGAGCAATTCACACCAAAAGTGTTGTAATTTTTACCAGTCAACAAGCTGTAATTTTTGCTTTTAAACTTTTAAGCAATTGGAAACTGTCATCAAAAACAATCATTATTGCAGTGGGAAATAAAACAGCTCAGTGTCTTGAACAATTCACTGGTGTTAATATTTTTGTTCCGGAACAGCAAAACTCACAAGGAGTGATAGACTTATTAGATAGGTTAAAAAGTATCCATTCAATATCTTTAATTACAGCAAAAAATGGCCGAAATGAAATTCAAGATTATGCGAAAGAAAATAACATAAAACTATCACAAATAAATGTCTATCAAAGAAAATTACCATCAACTAATCTAAAGTTAGATGGGTTTAATGGGTGCATGAATAATAAATTAGCAACTGGCGTATTAGCAACCAGTGCAACAACTCTTGACAACTTTAAGATGTTGATTAGTCATGCCGAATGGTTGATTTTTCAACGTCAATTGATCATCTGTGCCTCTTCTAGAATAGAAAACCATGCCCAGTCATTGGGTTGCAAAAACACAATAAATACCGAGTCTGCTAACCCAAGGGTTATGGCCAAAAAGCTACGCCGTTATTTATCTTCTCATTGAGTTAAAAAACTCTTCGTTTGTTTTGGTGTCTTTTAACTTTTCTAATAAAAATTCAATGGCTTGAATGTCATCCATAGGATGTAAGATTTTTCTTAATATCCAGGCCTTTGTTAAAAATTCTTGATTTACCATTAACTCTTCTCTTCTGGTTCCAGATCGATTGATATTGATGGCTGGCCACACACGTTTTTCTGCCACTCTGCGATCTAAATGCACTTCCATGTTACCCGTACCTTTAAACTCTTCAAATATGACTTCATCCATTTTTGAGCCAGTTTCAACTAGAGCTGTTGCAATAATGGTTAATGAACCGCCTTCTTCAATGTTTCTAGCCGCACCAAAGAAACGCTTAGGTCTTTGTAATGCATTGGCATCAACACCACCTGTTAAGACTTTACCGGATGATGGAGCAACGGTATTATATGCACGGGCAAGTCGCGTAATAGAGTCTAACAAAATGATAACGTCTTGTTTGTGTTCAACCAATCTCTTGGCACGTTCTATCACCATTTCAGCCACTTGTACGTGTCGAGAGGCTGGTTCATCAAATGTAGAGGCAATCACTTCACCACGCACCATGCGTTGCATTTCGGTGACTTCCTCAGGTCTTTCATCAATTAATAAAACAAATAATTTTGATTCTGGATTGTTAAGTGCAATATTGGTTGCAATATTTTGCATCATTAATGTTTTACCCGCTTTTGGTGGTGAAACAATCAATCCACGTTGGCCTTTTCCTATGGGTGAAATCAAATCAATGATTCTTGCAGTTAAATCTTCTTTTGAGCCATTGCCTCTTTCCATAATCAATTGATCTTGAGCAAATAAAGGGGTCAGGTTCTCAAATAATATTTTACCTCTGGTGTTTTCAGGGGCTTCATAGTTGATAGTTTTGATTTTAAGCATTGCAAAATAACGCTCTGAATCCTTTGGTGGTCTAATTTTTCCTTCTATTGTGTCCCCTGTTCTTAATCCGAACCTTCTGATTTGACTGGGAGAAACATATATATCATCAGGGCCAGCCAAGTAACTGCCTTCCGGCGATCTTAAGAAACCAAACCCATCTGGAAGCACTTCTAAAACTCCTCCACCATATATGTCTACGCCTTTTTTGGCTTGTGATTTCAATATGTTAAATATAAGGTCTTGTTTTCTCAATCTTGCTCTGAGTTCAACACCTGATTCGACGGCTATTTCTGATAATTTATTAGTAGAGTATTGTTTTAATTCTGTTAGGTTCATGTTTGTCTTGAAGATATTTTGAATTGTTTTGGTGTGTTATTTTTTATGGCAAAATACACACGCGTTGATTTAAAAAATTTTATATGTTTTTGGAATAAAGCCTTGAAAGTCAGGCTCTAAATTGAATAGTTGTAAGTTATCATGTTGTCGTACGTCTCGCAACATAATTATTGTTTGATATTAAAATTTGATGGTTTTTAGTTAATCTAAACTAAAAAAGACACTTAATCTAAATAAAGTGTCTTTTTATTGTCTCATTTATTTAAGCAGTATGTTTGTTCAACATATCCACTAATTGTCCTTTAGACAAAGCACCAACATGTTGATCAACAACTTCACCACCTTTAAATACCATTAATGTAGGTATTCCTCGTACACCCATTTTTATGGCAGTATCACGGCATGCTTCAGTATCCACTTTAACAACCTTAACTTGGTCTTTCATTTCTTCTGCAACTTCATCTAAGATTGGTGCTATCATTCGACAAGGACCACACCATTCAGCCCAATAATCGACCAATACAGGAATGTCTGCATTGATTTCTGCTTCAAAGCTATCATCAGTAGCGTGTGTAATATTTTCACTCATTTATAGGGTTCTCCATTATATTCAAATTTTCTAATATGGTTAGTGTGAGGTTTAATAGACCGAATTTCAATGTATATTGTTCAAATAATTATGAATATTTTATTTTTCTTTATTTTTTACAACATTCCATAGTACATCGAGTGTTTCTAAACTAAATCTAGTTAACTCTGGTTGTTGAGTTTTTGCCAAACTTTCTACCGCACGAAATCGATTCTCAAACTTATTATTGGCATGTCTGATGGCCAGTTCTGGATCAATTTTCAGGTGTCTTGCCAGATTTGTACAGACAAATAAAACATCTCCTAATTCATCTTTTATTCTATCCATTTTACCTTCAATCATTGCTTCTTTAAGCTCAGATATTTCTTCATCAAATTTTTCAAAAATCGGATTGATATTTGGCCAATCAAACCCAATTACTGCAGCTCTTTTAGTTAACTTAACTGACCTTAACATACCTGGTAGGTTTTTTGGAATGTCATCTAAAACACTGTCTTTATTTTTTAACTTATTACTTTCCCAAACTTTTGACTGCTCATCAGCGTTTACTTTTTTGTGGTTTTTTTTAAAAACATGAGGATGACGATGGATCATTTTACGATTTAATTCTTCAACAACATCATTAAACTCAAATAAGCTTTTTTCTTTAGCAATCTGAGAATAAAAAATCACCTGAAACAATAAGTCACCCAATTCTTCTTTTAAGTGAACGAAGTCTTTTTGATCAATGGTATCTGCCACTTCATAGGCTTCCTCGATGGTATATGTGGTTAATGAATCAAAACTTTGCTCTACATCCCAAGGACATCCATGATTTGGATCTCGTAACTGGGCCATTATATCTAATAACTGATGAATACTTTTCATATAATTAAGGTGGTAAGGTAATGATAAAATGTGCGCCTTTTAATAAATCATGAAATTTGATTTCAATTTGACCTTGATACGACTCAACAATATCATTAACAATTGACAGCCCTATTCCATGACCCTTGACTTTTTCATCTCCGCGCACGCCTCTTTTTAGTAAATCACGGCGTTTTTCTTTATTAATGCCCGGACCATCGTCTGCAATTTCTATAATTAAACCTGTTCTTTTTCGGTTTTCCAATGTTAAAGTTTTAATGGTAATTGATACATTTTGATCACACCATTTATAGGCATTCTCTAACAAATTGCCAAGTAACTCCATCAAATCTCCATGCTCACCAAAAAACTCTGCTCCTGGCGCAACTTGCAAATAAGTATTAACTTTTTTATTACGGTAGACTTTGTTTAATGTTCTTATGATTTGTTCCAGTTTGTCTATCACTGGTACCCCAACAGTAAATGTCCTGTGGCCTGCAACTGCTGCCCTTTTTAATTGGTATTCGACAATTTCATTCATATTAGAAACTTGCTCTTTGACCAAGACTTTATTTGTTTCTCCTTCATTTTCGAGTTCTGAATGAATAATGGCCAAAGGTGTTTTTAAACTGTGAGCCAAATCGCCCAGGGTTTTTCTTTGTCTATCCAAATTGCCCCTTTCATTTTCCAATAGTCGATTAAGATTGGTTGTTAATCCTGCAAGTTCTGGAGGATAATCATCATTAACTTTGTCAATTCTACCTTTTTCCAACTCAACCAGGTTTTCGGTCAATCTTTTCAATGGTCTTAATGACCAATTCATAATTAAACCTTGAATCCCCAATAATATAATGCTGGTAAATAATAACCACATCCACAATGTTTCTTCAAATTCAGCCAACTCACGAAAATAATTTTTAGCATCCTCAGTGACACTGAGCACAAAAGGAATTTCACCTGATTCGGTTTCAAAAACCAAACCTCTGGTCATTCGAAAATAATCTTTACCTTTATAATTTAATGGGGCGTTAAAAGTGGTCTCTCCAGTATTTAAGCCCTCATGATTTGGCAACTCAACTCCAAACATAGATACAGATTGCCAGTTAAAGCCTTCACTTGAGATTTGTGCATAAATACCAGATACTGGCTGTGTTAACTTTGGAATCGGGAGAATATCATTTATGTCTAATTGATTATTTTCTGTGGTTTCAATGACAGATATTAAAGCAAAAACATATCCTTCTAGTCTTTCTTTGACCAAATGGGTGGTTTTTTCCTTAAAAGCACGATCCATGACCACACCAATTAAACTCAATGCAATGATTAAAGCTAAACTGGCTGTCGTTAATAATCTATTGGTTAGAGAAAAGCGACGAAACTTTGAATTATTCTTCGTCATTAGGGCGCATTCTGTAACCCCTTCCTCTTAGAGTTTCGATTACTTTCTGAGTTGAATCTTTTGATTGTATTTTTCGTCTAAGCCTGCCAACAAATACTTCGATGACATTACTATCACGGTCATAATCTTGGTGATAAATGTGTTCAGTAAGTGTGCTTTTAGAAATCACTTTACCTTGGTGCATCATTAAATATTCTAATACCTTGTATTCATATGAGGTTAGATCGACTATTTTACCGTTTGACTTTACTTCGCCAGTGGTTGTATTCAACGTGATATAACCACAGGTTAATTCTGGTGTTGAAAAACCTGCTGAGCGTCTCACTAACGCATTAACTCTGGCAAGAAGCTCAGGAAAATGAAAGGGCTTAACTAAATAATCATCAGCACCTGCATCTAGGCCCATAACTTTATCTTGCCAAGAACCGCGAGCTGTCAGAACCAAGATAGGATAAGATAACTCTTCATCTCTTAAGGTTTGAATAACCTCCATTCCTGAAACCTTGGGTAATCCTAAATCAATAATTGCCAAATCATATTTAAATTCTTTACCAAGATACAGTCCATCCTCGCCATTATCTGCAGACTCAACCACAAATCCTTCTTCTTTTAACCGTTTTTCTAAAACTTCTCTAAGATTGTCATCATCTTCAATCAGCAAAATCTTCATTTCTTTTTTGTATCTCCACTAGAATAGGATGGTTGTTTTGTCGCCGGCACGCTTCTATTATAATTGGATCTAGAATTTGACCTAGAATTTGACCTAGTACTCGGCTTTGGTTTATTGTTGCGGTTGTTATTGCTGTTATTTGGTTTTCTATTGCGGTTATTATTTGTGCTGTTGTTCGGTTGTCTATTACGGTAATTATTCTTATTCGAAGAATTACTATTTCCATAATGTTGAGGTATGTCTTTTTTGTATGCTGGAACTTGGTAAACTTTAACTCTACCAGACTTTGTTAGCACTTGAATCCTATGAGATGTTACACCATTATATTGATTGGTTGTTGCTGATAAAACTTGACCTTTTGATTCTTTTCTAATGGTTTCTGAAGCTTCTTCTAAACTCACAAAATCATTGTTTTGGGCATACAAGCACTGAACAAACCCTAAAAGAGTTATGACTATAATTACTTTTAATGCAGATAAAATTTTACTCATAGTTGCATATTGTACCACATCAGCCTGAATCAAAGATGAATTTTAAAATCAACAATCTGTGCAATCAATCAATTTATACCACTAACTGCTCTCTCATGGCGTCAATCGTCGCTTTATAGTTTTCCGTGTTGAAAATTGCAGAACCGGCAACAAAAGTATCGGCGCCTGCTTGCATGATTTCCTTGATATTAGAGACTTTGACACCTCCATCAATTTCCAACCTAATATCTCTACCACTTTTTTCGATGAGCTTTCTTACCATTCTGGTCTTATTCAACGTTTCAGGGATGAATTTTTGTCCACCAAATCCAGGATTAACAGACATTAGCAATACCATATCCAATTTATCCAAGACGTGTTCTAGTATATGAATCGGTGTGGCAGGATTAAGTACTAATCCAGCTTGACAACCGTGTTCTTTTATTAAACTTAAGCTGCGATCAATATGTTCAGATGCTTCAGGATGAAAAGTGATCATACTGGCACCAGCTTTAGCAAAATCAGGAATAATTCTATCAACAGGTTTAACCATTAAATGTACATCTATAGGGGCTGTTATGCCGTAGTCCCTTAGTGCTTTACAGACTCCTGGTCCTATGGTGAGATTAGGCACATAATGATTGTCCATAACATCAAAATGAACCCAATCAGCGCCAGCATCTAAAACTGCTTGCGTGTCTTCTCCTAATCGAGCAAAGTCTGCTGATAATATTGAAGGTGAAATAATAAATTTTGACATAATAAATCTCAAAGAAAAATGAATAAACGGTAGTATTTCTTAATGTAAATCGATTGTCAACTATACTTTAAAAACCACGTAACTCTTTTACTTCTTCCCAAGCTGCTTGTATGGTTTGGGTTTTCTTCTTGGCAATTTCGACCATTTCAGGGGGCAAACCTTTGGCAATTAATTTATCAGGGTGGTGTGAGCTCATGAGCTTTTTATAGGCGCGACGTATATCGTTTTTTGAATCTGTAGAAGACACGCCTAGTACTTCGTATGCATTGACTTTGTGCTGTTTCGGAGGCTGCCATTGTTGTCTTCTTTGATTACCGTGATTTGTTTGTTTGCGATAAGATCCAGATCGAGACCTACTTGACTCTTCTTGTATATTAAATCCTCGCATTTTGACCAATGCAATTAATAGCTGTTGCGGAAACTTAATTCGGCTACAGACACCTTCTAAAAAATTCCACTCAGCTTGGTTAATTCTGCCTTCAGCAATAGCCACTTCAATTAACATTTCCAAAAACATTTGTTTAACACTAAAAGACCTGCCAGTGACCCGTTGAAATTTATCTATTACTGGATTTATATTGAAGTTTGATTGTTTCCCAAGGTTAAAGAACCTTATCGCAGCTTTTCTTTGTGTGTTATCAAGTCGCATATTTTGCATGATTAATTCGCATTTTTGAATTTCTTGAGCAGATACCACTCCATCTACTTTAGCTAACTTGCCTATACTAGTAAACAGAGCCTCAAAGTAGCTTTCTTGAACCAAGGCTTTATGTGATGGTCTGCCAAATACATTTTCTGCTATCCACGTTTCTGCAGCATAACCAAAATATCCAAGTAGTATCATTCCTATAACACTGCCTGCTTTAAAACCTATTATCGCACCAATTAATGCACCAATCATATGATTTATATTCCTAAAATGTTATTATCGGTTTTTCCAAAATATTGAAAATTCGTATTCTACAGTAAGCATGATTAATTTACCTCTAATTCATAAAGGAAAAGTCAGAGATGTCTATCAAATTGATGATAACAGCCTTTTAATGGTTGCCAGTGACAGACTGAGTGCTTTTGACGTTGTTTTACCGGATGTCATTCCCAACAAAGGTCAACTATTAACCCAAATTTCTAACTTTTGGTTTAGTAAATCTAGTAACATTATTGCAAATCATTTAACTGGTACACCAGTGCAGAAAGTCATTACGAATGCTGATGATGATTTAATAGGACGAGCTGTAGTGGTAAAAAAACTCAAAGCTTTACCAGTAGAAGCCATTGTCCGAGGCTATATAATTGGGTCTGGATGGAAGGATTATAAAAAAACAGGTCAAATTTGTGGTATTGATTTACCTAAAGATTTAAAACAAGCAGAGAAATTTGCTGAACCCATTTTTACACCTTCTTCAAAGGCCAGTGTTGGGGATCATGATGAAAACATCACATTTGAGGAAATGGGTGAGAAAGTTGGTGAAGTTCTAGCCCGTCAAATCAAAGATGTTTCTATAAAGCTATATAAAATGGCTTCAGAACATGCAAACAACAATGGTATCATTATTGCTGATACAAAATTTGAATTTGGACTAGATAATGAAGACAATCTTGTTTTAATGGATGAAATTTTAACTCCCGATTCATCTAGATTTTGGAACAAAAACAAATACCAAATCGGTACCAGTCCTGAAAGTTATGATAAACAATTTATTCGTGATTACTTAGAAACTCTAGATTGGAATAAAACTGCACCAGGGCCACATGTTCCGCAAGATATTATTAATGCCACTGCTGAAAAATATCGGGAAGCCTATCAATTAATTACTGGAGTCGAATTCTGATGAGTCAAAGTATGCAACAATTATTGGATGAATACGCATCCAGCCACCAGAACAAAACCAACAAGCTTATTCATTATATCGCTGTACCTATTATATTTTGGACAGTTACAGCATTACTGTGGGTTGTTAAAATTCCTTATGCAGAAAACTTAGCAATTGTCGCTACTGTGTTATTGAGTTTGTATTACATAAGCAAAGATCTTGTAGTTGCAATACAAATGATAATTTTTAGCATCTTATGCTTGTTAATCAGTTCTTATATAGAAAATCAAGGATGGCCATTACTGTATATTGCCATTGGTTTGTTTGTTGTGGCTTGGGTTTTTCAATTTATAGGTCACAATATAGAAGGCAAAAAACCTTCTTTTTTTAAAGACTTACAATTTCTTTTAATTGGTCCAGCATGGATTGTAAAAGAATTGTTCAGTAAAAAGTCATAAACTCCACAACTCAGTCTGATCACAAGAAAGGGTTGGCAGCGGCTCTTTTTTGTTTTATATTTTGGGGGTTTGCCCCATTATATTTCAAACTCATCGAGACTGTTCCTGCCATGGTGATAATTGCCCATCGAATTATATGGGGTGCCTTATTTTTACTGGTTTTTCTTTCCATTCGTGAACATAAAAACTTAATTACTGCGTTAAGAGTAACATACAAACAATTAGGAATACTGTTAATTAGTGGTTTGCTTGTTGCCAGTAATTGGTTAATGTTTGTTTGGGCAGTTACACATGATCAAATTCTAGCCACCTCATTGGGTTATTTTATTAATCCATTGGTGAATATATTTTTGGGTATGATATTTTTACATGAGCGCTTGAAAACAGACCAAATCATTGCGTTGATCATCGCCTTAAGTGCCACTGTATTTTTAGGAATTTATTTGGGTCAACCTCCATGGATTGCTTTATTTTTAGCTTTTACATTCGGGCTGTATGGACTGGTTAGAAAAACACTCAATGTAAAACCAATAGTTGGATTGTTCTGGGAAACCATTATCTTAATTGTTCCAGCTATTCTATATTTAGTTTATTTTGCACCTGAAATTAAATTCAGTGGCACTAATAATACATTATATTTGCT
>Ga0316205_10003972_pt1 | contig 13403 bp, 11 predicted proteins | sample 3monthpyrite_MG_FD_204941 | JGI IMG/M metagenome (GOLD analysis project Ga0316205, IMG submission 204941) | Microbial mat bacterial communities from mineral coupon in-situ incubated in ocean water Damariscotta River, Maine, United States -... | ecosystem: Environmental > Aquatic > Marine >... | reverse complement strand
GAACTCACGCAGAATATGTCCGCGAGGCCAGTCGATGTCGATTAGGAAACTTAAAAAAGGCTCTCGAATCGCTTTTTTACTGCTAACTGCAATAATTGGCTGTCCATTCTTTATCTTAACTGCAAACTTAAGATCGTTAAGAATAAACGGTCGATCAATGCCGGCACGATTGAAATCTTCTCGTGAAGCCAGTTTAACAATAATCGTCTCTGCTGATTCCTGACCAACAGATGTTAATACAATTTCAGCGTTCAGCTCTTCATTAAGAGATGAATGCAGTTCTATTTCACCCAGACCTAATGTATTGCCTCGTGACGGGATCAGTAAAGCAATACAAAACAGGGTAATGACTAACTTGCGCACCAGCAGTCCCCTCAATTTAATCCATATAGTTTCAAATTTTAATCAATTCAGATATGACCAAATTTGATATTTGAAACATCTATCTTCGACACATTCTTAAGAATATGCTTTAAGTATGTGTCCTAATATAGATTATAAATGCTCTTTAAGCAAAATTTCTGCTATTTGAACGCTATTTAATGCCGCACCTTTGCGTACATTATCGGCCACAACCCACATATTCAGGCCCTTTTCGTGTGATATATCTTCACGAATACGACCAACATAAGTAGGGTCAGTGCCAGCACCTTCAGTCACTGCAGTTGGATAGCCACCGTCTTTCCGCTCATCCAGAACCTGCACCCCAGGGGCTTTTGACAGCACTTTACGCGCTTCATCGGCGGTAATTTTTTCAGCCGTTTCGATATGCACAGCTTCAGAGTGACCATAAAATACCGGTACACGCACAGCTGTCGGGTTTACCTCGATGCTGTCGTCACCCATAATTTTCTTGGTTTCCCAGACCATCTTCATTTCTTCTTTGGTGTAACCATTGTCCATAAAAACGTCGATCTGAGGCAGCACATTGAAGGCAATTTGCTTCGGATAAACTTCAGCTTTGATCTCTTTACTATTGAAGATAGCCGCTGTCTGACTGGCGAGCTCTTCAATCGCTTCTTTGCCGGTCCCTGAAACAGCCTGATAAGTACAAACGTTGATACGTTTGATACCTACCGCGTCATGGATCGGTTTTAATGCGACCAGCATCTGAATCGTTGAGCAGTTCGGGTTAGCAATAATACCCGTGGCTTTATAATCAGCAATGGCATGAGGATTTACTTCAGGCACGACTAATGGCTTGTCATCGTCATAACGAAACTCGGAGGTGTTGTCGATAACCACGCAACCAGCTGCTGCTGCTTTAGGTGCAAACTCTTTTGAAATTGAAGCACCGGCAGAAAACAGGCCAATTTGTACTTTTGAAAAATCAAATTCAGCAAGGTCTTCAACAACAATCATCTTATTACCAAATTCAACACGCTTACCTTTAGAACGCGCACTGGCTAACGCATACACTTTACCAACAGGAAATTTACGTTCTGCCAGAATAGACAGCATCGTCTCACCCACTGCACCGGTTGCGCCTACTACTGCAACATCAACTGTTTTTGTCATCATACTTACCTTATTTAAAATTTAATTTTTCCGGACGCCGCCAAAATCAGATCCGAAGTCGCTATCTGATTAAAGCGCGTCGACAACAGCATCGCCCATCGCCATTGTATTCACTTCAGTGCAACCATCCGACATAATGTCTGGCGTTCGTAGACCCTGGTCCAGTACTTTGCCAACGGCGGCTTCAATTTTTTGCGCCAGTGCTTCTTCATCTAATGAATAGCGCAACATCATGGCAACCGATAAAATAGTTGCCAGCGGATTGGCCACACCCATACCGGCAATATCCGGTGCCGAGCCATGAATAGGCTCATACATACCTTTACCATTTGCATCCAGTGAAGCTGATGGCAGCATACCAATTGAACCGGTTAACATGGCTGCACAATCAGACAACACATCACCAAACAAATTACTGGTTACCATGACGTCAAACTGCTTTGGCCATTTCACTAATTGCATGGCAGCGTTATCAACATACATATGACTCAGTTCAACTTCCGGATAATCTTTTGCAACATTTTCCATGACTTCGCGCCACAGTTCAGAAACTTCCAGCACGTTTGCTTTATCCACTGAACAAACTCGCTTGTCACGTTTCATTGCAATATCAAAAGCTGAACGACCAATACGCTCTATTTCACTTTCTTTATAACCGGCTGTGTTATAGGCATAGCGTTCGCCATCTTTTTCTGTGATTTCACGCGGCTGACCAAAATAAATACCACCGGTTAATTCACGCACGATCATGATATCCAGTCCCGCGACAATTTCTGGTTTTAATGATGATGCATCTGCTAGCTGAGGATATAAAATGGCCGGACGTAAATTTGAAAACAACTCCAGCTCTGAACGTAGCCCTAATAAACCGCGCTCTGGGCGCATATCTCGTGGCAAGGCTTCATACTGAGGTCCGCCAACAGCGCCTAACAAAATTGCATCAGACTCTTTAACCAGCGCCAGCGTGTCATCCGGTAACGGTTTACCACCGGCATCGTAACCGGCACCACCAATCGGCGCTTCCGTCAGTTCTGCATCAAAGCCTGCATTTTTTTGCAGAAACTCAATAACCTTAACCGCTTCAGCGACGATTTCTTGTCCGATACCGTCACCCGGCAGGATTGCAATTTTATGTGTCATATCTTAAAACCTTTTTGCTACAGAGACGCAGAGGTCACTGAGTGTTTTCTCTAAAAGTAAAATTTAATACGCGCCCGATCTGTTAAAGCAACCAGGGTGCTTCTTGTTTGCGTTTTGCTTCATAAGCACGAATATCATCCGCATGCTTTAAAGTCAGACCAATATCATCAAGACCATTTAACAAACAATACTTACGAAACTCATCAACCTCAAAAGCAATCACTTCACCATCAGCTTTAGTGATCGTCTGTGCTTCAAGGTTTATCGTCAGTTGATAACCACTGTCTGCAGCCACTTCATTAAATATCTGATCAACCACAGCAGCATCCAGCACTATCGGCAACATGCCACTTTTAAAACTGTTGTTAAAAAAGATATCGGCAAAGCTTGGTGCAATGACCACACGAAAACCAAAATCATCCAGTGCCCAGACAGCGTGCTCGCGCGATGAACCACAACCAAAATTTTCGCGCGCCAGTAAAATAGTCGCACTGTCATAAGGTGACTGATTTAATACAAAATCAGGATTTAGTTTACGCGCACTGTGATCCATACCCGGCTCACCCGGTTCCAGATAGCGCCAGTCATCAAACGCATTGGGGCCAAAGCCACTGCGTTTGATAGATTTTAAATACTGCTTAGGAATGATTGCATCGGTATCGACATTGGGCCGATCCATTGGTGCAACCACACCTGTTATTTCAGTAAATTTTTGCATTCGTTTTTAACCTTTATTCTGACTAATGTCCCGGCTTATTAACCAGTCTACTTTTTGCTGTCAGCGTCTTTATCTGAATCTTTGTTTGAGCCAACAGAGTCTTTAATGCTCTTACCCATTTTTTCAATGTCTTCACCCATGCCTTTCATGGTGCCTTCGCAACCACCCAGAAAACCCAAAAGAGAAAATGTAAACATAATAACTGTTATTTTTTTCAACATAATCATGATTCCTTATAACTCATTAACATTAACAAAATGGCCTGCAATTGCAGCGGCAGCTGCCATCGCCGGGCTGACAAGATGCGTACGTCCACCCTGCCCCTGACGGCCTTCAAAATTTCTGTTTGAGGTTGATGCACAACGTTCACCTGATTCAAGTCGGTCTGCATTCATTGCCAGACACATTGAACAACCCGGCTCGCGCCATTCAAATCCAGCCTCTTTAAAGATCTGATCCAGACCTTCTGCTTCGGCCTGTTGTTTAACCAGACCAGAACCCGGCACCACCATTGCCAGCTTGATATTAGAAGCGACTTTACGGCCTTTTGCGACCTCAGCCGCGGCACGCATATCTTCAATGCGTGAATTTGTGCATGAGCCGATAAACACCTTATCAACCGAAATATCGGTAATTGGCATACCCGCTTTCAAATCCATATAAGCCAGTGCCTTGCGCATGCCATTGGCTTTTACTTCATCCGTTTCATCATCCGGGTTTGGTACATTGGCATCAACCGCCACTTCCATTTCTGGTGATGTACCCCAGGTGACCTGTGGTTTAATACTGGCCGCATCTAAGCGGATCACACTGTCAAAATGCGCACCTTCATCCGATTTCAGATCAGCCCAGTTCGCCTGGGCTTTATCCCATGTTTCACCGGTTGGCGCATAAGGACGGCCTTTAACATAATCAATCGTGGTTTGATCCACTGCCACCATGCCGGCACGTGCACCGCCTTCGATCGCCATGTTACAAACCGTCATACGACCTTCCATTGAAAGCGCGGCGATCGCATCACCACCAAATTCTATAGCGTAGCCTGTACCACCTGCTGTACCAATTTCACCGATAATAGCCAGTACGATATCTTTTGCAGTAACACCTGCCTGCACCTGACCATCAACAGAAATCAGCATATTTTTCATTTTCTTCTGGATCAGACACTGAGTGGCCATGACATGTTCAACCTCGGAAGTACCGATGCCATGTGCCAGCGCGCCAAACGCGCCGTGTGTCGAGGTATGCGAATCACCACAAACCACGGTCATGCCCGGCAACGTTGCTCCCTGCTCTGGACCAATAACATGCACGATACCCTGACGGATATCATCCATTGTAAATTCTGTGATGGCGAACTCTTTACAGTTTTCTTCGAGTGTCTCAACCTGCAATTTTGCAACCGGATCAGTAATGCCTTCATTACGTGATGTTGTCGGTACATTATGATCGGGCACAGCCAGTAATGAGTCAGTTCTCCACGGGCTGCGATTCGCCATGCGCAGGCCTTCAAATGCCTGAGGCGATGTCACTTCGTGAATCAGGTGCCGGTCTATATAAATAAGTGCCGTACCGTCTTCTTCAGTACGCACCACATGGGCATCCCATAACTTGTCATAGAGCGTTCTAGCTGTCATTTTTATCTCCAAACATCAGGCCTAGAATAATACGCCCGAGAAGAAAATTACTCAAATTCATATTTTTCATATAAACTATTCCAATTAGGAATAGTAAAGCGAGACCGCATTACATGGATATTCAAAATCTAACCGCCTTTATTGCCGTGTTCGAGCAACAATCTTTTTCAAAAGCAGCCGGGCACCTGAACCTCACTCAGCCTGCAGTAAGCAAACGCATCGCAGCGCTGGAACAAGATTATAGTACGACCCTGTTTAATCGTATTGGAAAATCCATCGTGCTAACCGAAGCCGGCGAAATACTCCTTCCCAGCGCCCGCCATATTATTGAAGAAATCAAACGCAGCCACCAGAGCATTCAGGGACTTAATGGCGAGCTGGGTGGCGAACTCAAACTGGCCACCAGTCATCACATTGGCCTGCATCGTCTACCCCCGGTATTAAGGGCTTTTAGTTCAGCCTATGAAAATGTTGAGCTCGACCTACATTTCATGGATTCCGAACAAGCCTGTGAAATGATTGAAAACGGTGAACTGGAACTCGCCATTGTTACACTGCCTCGCAAACCATCAAAAAACCTGGTCACTGAATTAATCTGGCACGACCCGTTAGTGGTGGTGGTTGGTAAAACCCATGCACTGGCCAGCAAACCCAATATCAGCACCGACGATTTAATCGACCGTCCTGCCATTCTTCCATCTCACGAAACCTTTACCCGCTCAATGATTGAACAGCAACTTTCACTAAAACAATTACCGCCGATTGCTCTGGAAACCAACTATTTAGAAACCATTAAAATGATGGTGTCGATTGGTTTAGGCTGGGGAGTTTTACCTAAAAGCATGGTTCATGATGAACTCATTGAATTTGAAATTGAAGGTGTACACATGTCCCGTGAGTTGGGCGCGGTTTATCACCATAATCGAACGCTGTCATCTGCCAGTCTGGAAATGCTGAAGGTACTTGAAACTTTTAAATCAGTTTAATCCTGATTAAGCTGTAGCGTTAAACAGGTCCCCTTATCATCAGACTCCATAGATAAGTCAGCATTTATTTCTCCCGCACGATATTCCATATTCCTGAGCCCACGACCGGCACTGTTAGCTTTTAAATTTCCACTGCCATTATCACAAATCTGAACAACTATACGTCCGGCATCATCTATGTTTGTAGTAAAACTTAATTCAGTAGCCTCGCTATGTTTAATTACATTAGTGACCGCCTCCTGAATTATACGCATCACATGCAACGAAAAACCCGGAGACATTGATTCTACTTCTGGCAATTCAATAACATTCCAGTGTAATTGAATATGCGCAGCCTTCAATTGATCATCCAGTCGTCCTCTGATTGCGCCCAGAACTGTTGTCATATCTTGCAAGGCAGGATCCAGTGAATCAATTACAAAACGTAAATCAGTAAGACTATTCTGTACTTTTTCACGTGTCTTTTTAAATATCTCACCGGAGTGCTCCTGTAATGTTGCGATTACAGAAACAAGCTGACCACCAATACCGTCATGCATATCACGCATTATCCGTTCTCTTTCTGTAGCAAGCACCTGCTCCTGCTCAAGCTTTAATAATCGCTGATATTGGTTTTTAAGTTCTGTTTCTTTAAGCTCAACTTTAGCCTCGAGGCTTCTGGACAGGTCTTCAGCTTTATTAACTGATTGCACAAATCTCTTTAACAAAAACCAGGCAAATAAAATTGCTGCAGGTATGACAATATACTGAATGATAAGACCATCAAGCGGATTACCCAGGTGATTGATCAGCAAAATATCATGCAACCCAAAAACAAGCATTGGCAAACCAACCAACAACATTAAATACAAATCATTTTCAGGTGACGCCCAGTAGATTGATAATAAATGGTAAATTGCATAGCACCCAAACATAACCAGTATCACATCCCATATTTTATAACCAAAAATATGGATTAACTCTATGTCAGGAAGAAAGAAAACAACGCACCCAACAACAGAAACAATCATCACTGATTTTTCAACGAGAACTGACCCGCCTCCGACAAATCGATGATTAAAATAAATCATCGACGCAACCATCCAGCCGAAAGTGGACATAATTAAAGCTTCCCACACAACTGAGCTCACAGGTATTTCAGCAATAAACAGATTGAGGTTATGCACTCCCCAGAACATAATCTCCAGAAAGAAAATTAAGTAAACTATATCCTGGGGACGGGCCAGCCAGAATACAAAAATAACAAAACCTAAAAAAAACAAAACAATCGTAAGCGCTTCAATCAGTGAGTACCTTAAGCCATACTTAAACTGATATTCTTTTTCCAGTTCAGCAGCAGAGTTTACATAAACCTGTCCTAACAAACCCTGAGCATAATACTCCGCCTTAACATGAAGAAGAATTTCGTTATTAACTGGCTTTAATAAGTCTTTTGAGAATTCATAATAAAGCGGTTCATTCTGATGTCGTGAAACAGGATCAGAAAAATCACCGCCTTGCCCGATCCAGACTCCATTAATATAAACAGCAGTATTATGCGTAACAGAAGGAATATATACAGCCCAGACATCGGAACTTATATTGGATATATCAATTACAGATCTGTACCAGTATTCTCTGGCTTTGTTCTGATGTGATTCATACCAGATATCAGGTAAAACAGTCGACTCCCACCCTTGTGCAGGCAGATCACTCTGATTCTGAGCTAAAGACGCTATACGTTGTACCGATTTTATTGGATGCACATTTTCAGAAATTTTGAAAAAAACAGGAGGTTGGATAAGAACAAAATAGTTTAAGGTAATCAGGTATATTATTAACCCGGTTATAAAATAATATTTATATTTAGTATGCATATCCCTGTATCACTTCCTGCCTGTTTCAGGAAGATACAGTTCACACAAACTATTCCTGCCTGATTAGTCCTAACCGCATTGCCTCAAATATGGCCTCGGTTCGGCTATTCACCTGCAGTTTATTATATATATTTTTTATATGCGTCGTCACGGTATAATATGAAATACTTAGTTTCTCTGAAATTTCACGCGAAGAAAAACCCTGACTGACATACTTAAGAATCTTGATCTGTCGTTCTGTCAAAGCCTCTGGTAACTCCAGACTAGCATCCGGCTTAGTATTGAAACGATTTAACATCAAACGTGCAATGACCGGGCTAATGGGTGCACCACCATCAATAATTTGCTGTAATGCATCCAGAATACTCTGGCTCTCATCATGCTTTAAAATATAACCTTTAGCGCCGGCCTCAAGCGCATCAAACACCGTGTGCTCATCCTGAAAGCCGGTTATAACCAGTGCTTCTGTATCCAGCTTCAAGGCCGATATCTGTTTAATCAGGTCTATTCCTGAGCCATCAGGCAAGCCCAAATCAACCAGCAAAAGATCTGGGTTGATTTTGACAAGGTTTTGTTTTGCATCGGCAAGACAGGAAGCAACACTCTTTAACTCATACTGTTCGGATGATGACAGCAAATCCACAAGACGATTTCTGATCGCCTCATCATCTTCAACAAGGCTCACGCTGTATAAGGATTTTGAATTCAAGTTATCATTCCGTCCATGACTATTTAGTTTTCTTTATCATAATTCAAAGTCAGTCATTATGTCTAAACCGTTTTTATTATTTATGAATATTTTGTTTCGGACATTTTGGAAATGAAATGATAACTCCATTTATCTTCATCCCACTTTATTTCATCCCAATTGCTCTCAGTATTATCACAAGCACTTACCCCAAGAACAAATATTAAAAATATAACTTTATTAAAGTATTTCATTATTGCTCCTAGAAGGGTAATTCACTATTAGGCGGCGGAATCGGAGCACTACTAGTTTTGATAATATGATACAAACCAATCCTGGTTTTAAAACCTAGATTATTATAAAAATCCAGATAGCGAGCGATACCAGTCTGACCTGCTTTATCCATCTTGAAAACCAGCCAGTCATTATCAAGACCAACCGTCACTTGCGAGCCAGATGTAAAATAACCGGTACACGCGACAGCATTGGTTATCTCATTTTCTAATCTCTTTGTAATTACCCCTCCCTGAGACTCCTGATATATCCTAACAGACGATGTATTACCGTTTAAATCAACATCACAAGTACCGTCTGCATTCAGTGTGAGCAGAAAACCATCTGATCGATAAGACTGATCGATTGTAATTCCTGACACATCTTCTATTGATAATGTCGTTAAATGATAAGTTCCGGCGATGCCTTCAGATCCGGAAGGGATGGCATCATTTTTATTTTGTGGCAATTGCACCGGCGGCAATTCCTGACCATTATAAAGTTCTCCTGTTACAACAGGCCTGGACGGATCCCCATCAAGAAACGATACCAGCACTTCCGAACCCACATCAGGCAGGTATAAAAACTCATCATCTACACGGTTAGGTGGTAAGGCGACCCGTAGCCACCCACTTGAGTTCTCATCACTAGTACCGATTCTATCCCAGCGAAACTGTACCTTAACCCGACCAAATTCATCTGTGAAATATTGTTCACCCACAGGACCAACAACTTTAGCAGTGGTCACACCATTCGCAACTGGTTGTTTTGCTGTCAACGCTGGACGATACGTTGTTGCTGATGAAAGACTGTTAAAACTATTTGCATACACCAGACACTGCTTGGTCGGACTCATCACTAGTGCATGGCGCACCGATGTTGCAACATACTCACCGGATAAACTGCTCGCCTGATCAGACGCATTTACACTAAACAAATGACCCGGCTGAATTAGCGGAGAATTGCTACTACCTGTCCAGTTATTTGATGCCGAGTTTGAACGACTCAATAATAATTGTGCTTTCGTCGTTGCATCCTGATTATTTGTAATACTGCCATCATAAACAAAATTCTGATCACTGCCTGAACCTGCTGTCTGGCCAATTAATTGCGATGGAGTTTGAAAATTATATCCGATGACTTCTGCCGCTGAGCTTGTCTGTTTAACTCCGCTGTAAAAATCAATCAACCCGGCGCCAGATGAATCCAGAATCGTCAGGTTTGGCTGATAAACAACACCTCCCTGATTTGCCCCATAAGCTGATGCACTATCAATAAATACAGTATCAACTCCGCTACTGTAAAAACCAATACCGGCCTGTTGTGTCAGACGACGAAGAAAATTCGCCTCCGTTTCATCGTACATGACAATCATATCCGTAGGCGGATAACTTGAGGTAAGATTAAGAGCAAAATTATTGATGCCTTTTGAAAACAACATATCAGAAACTATATTATCAATTGTCTGATTCTGATAAATTTTATAGCCACTGCTCAATTGCAACCGACTCAATGGCGAATCAATCGTCATCGCATAATAATACCCACGGTTTGGCTGGAAGAATTTTTCTGCTTTAGTTACAACCCCGGTTACAGTTCGACTACTGTGTTTTGCATCAATTGATAATTGTGCCGACACACCCAACAGCGTTTTAACATCTGCATCCTGTGTACTGACTCCGTACAAATGAAACTGAAAAAAATCTGACATACTTTCTGTTGCCAGCATGCCTTTCACATCGATAGTTAAACCACCATTAACACTCGCACTTACTGCTATAGGTTTATCCGGATCACAAACCTGATTATCAAGCGCAGTAACCGGAAAGCGATTCGCCAGCTGTGGCTGCCTGAGTACACTAGCGATAAAAGCCAACTGCGATGAGTTACTGTCAGAACCACTCCCTGAAGGACCTGCAGGCCCCTGAACACCTTGCGGACCTACCGGCCCTTCAGCTCCCTGAAGGCCTGGCTCACCCTGCGGACCTGCCGGCCCCGGCTCACCAATAATGTTTAAGCTGCCATCTTCAGCGTCTGATACCAGCTGGCCCAAATCATTACTGATCTGATTTATTATTTCTGTATTTAAATTAACACCTTCGAGAACCGCTTCAAAGTTATCGTTCACTTCATTGGCGATGGCTTTTTTACCCTTTTCAAATTTATGCGGCACCAATGTTTCAGCCACTAAAGAGAGAGGCAATAAAAAAATTAAAATCACGAGCAGTCTGTTCATCTTACATCCCTTTGAACGTTATCAGTTTTGACTACCGATACTGTATTCAAAATAAAAACAAGCTCCATACCAAAACCTTGGTATTTTTCCTTAACTTTTTTTAGTTGTCAGATATTTTTACAACAAAACCAGAACATAACGAATTTCGTACCAACTTCTTGGTACGAAACAAAAGCTAACCTTTCATATAATTCAAACGCATAAAAGGATAACTCAGAGAAGGAAACTGGATTATGAAATTAACAAGAAAAACATTTGAAGCATTTCTTATACTATGCTGCTTATTATATGTGACCGCATGCTTTTCTCCTGGTCAACCTGATCCGGACGAACCACCAGCCGAAGAAACCCTTTTATTCCTGAATGTTAGCGTCGATTTTTCTCTGATCAACACTGAAACAACAGAACAAACCGCTTTTGTTTATGCTTTCAGAAAAAAGAATAATAGCTACTCTAAAACAGCGATGGTGAGAATAGATGAATCTGGTAGTTATTCTTTAGCACTTGATCACATTTACTTTCTCACGAGAGGAACAACTATCCATCTGGTTTATCTTAGTCAAAGTGGTAACTACGGGATTAAAACCATTTATGTTTTAAAAGATGAAGATATAGAAAGCAAGCAGGCACAACTGGATACCGTATTGCTTAAACCAACCGGTACCGTTAATGTCCCTGTCTCACTCAGCGGGGAGTTAACTGACATTATTAATCTCGATAAATTTATTTACACTGAAATTATGGGGCTCTATCAGGATTTTGAAATTGAAGGCTTCAACTACACTAATAATATTTTTATTCCATCATTTCAAAATAACGAAATAACCCTCACCAATGTGCCGGAAGGTATCTGGCCACAAGCTAAATTTGGATTTAAAGATGCCAAATACGAAAACAACCCTGCCACTACAGATGTTTATAATATCGAAGCTATATCTGAGCAAACGACACAACTTCCTGTTACAGAGTTAAATTATAACCTACCGGTGTTAAATGCTCTTGATATTACATCTGTATCAACAACGAATGTACAGGTATCTGGTATAGGTATTTGCAGCCCCGACAACGAAACAGACTGCCTGTTTAATCCGCTGCAGGATGAAACACGTTATATAGATCACACTGATTATTTTCTGTTACAAGATGAGATTATATTTACACCGCACTTTAGTGGAGACAAATCAGTCACTTTCAGTGGCACCAACATCGATACCTTTAGCGTCGATTCTGGCCAGAACATTGTCATTCCTGTTACAAACGGGAGCGTACCAACATTTCAATTAGAAGTTACCAGCAATCAAAGTGGCACATCTCATCTTTATGAATACAGACTTACCGCTGACAACACATCTCTGCCCGCAAGAATCTCGTTATCATACAGTTATAGAGGCTCCTCACTTATCTCGCATCAGTTTTCGTACACCAGCCAGCTTTTATCTGAGTCAGACATTAATAATCTCGTGGATGTAGACTATAGCGTAGATGCTCTGACTTTTAATTTTTCTATCGCCAGCGGCGCACGACTTTACATCAATGGTAATTTAAAGCAGGAACAGTCATCGTATGAATTCACTGCCGGTCTGCAGCCCGGTCCGAATACGATTAATTTAACAGTACTCTCTTCAAATGGATATGATCATATCGATTACCAGATCGACATATTCAGAGGTAGCTATATAGACACATCACTAAGGTCATTACAGATTACTGGTGTAGAGCTGGATTTCTTTGGCAACGAGGTAGACAATTACTCAACCAGTATTTCTTTTGATCCGGCTGTTACTTTCTATTCGGTAAGCACACCGGACACTGACATCATCTCCCTGAAAATAATTACGATGCTTCAGTCAAGAGGAGGAACACGCGTGATTACACTTAATGGCGAAATTATTACCAGGAGAGACCATGAGCCAGTCTATTCAGCACCCGTTGAGAATGGTTACAATATTATTACCACCACTGTAACAGCGGCCGATGGCGTAAGTCAGAAAACATACACAATAGAATTATATATTGGCGAGGCTCCACCGAACTCCGAAGGTGCTTTTTAAAGCCAGTAATGAATTACAATTCTGACAGGATGGCACTCAGTTTACTGCCGTCCTTAAAATCTTCATTCATTTTTACAATGCCACTGCTATCAATAACAATAACCGTACCCATAGTTGCATTATAAATTTCCTGAACCACATTATTGACATCAACCAGCACATCAAAATCAGTATAGCCATTAGATTGCTGTGCTTGTCTGGAAGCACTCACTGCTCCGGATACATAATCAACAAAATAAAATTTTGCATTGGGAAAATTTGGTACGACATAGTTACGCATATAGCTCATGTGACTGTCAC
>Ga0316205_10003970_pt1 | contig 13405 bp, 15 predicted proteins | sample 3monthpyrite_MG_FD_204941 | JGI IMG/M metagenome (GOLD analysis project Ga0316205, IMG submission 204941) | Microbial mat bacterial communities from mineral coupon in-situ incubated in ocean water Damariscotta River, Maine, United States -... | ecosystem: Environmental > Aquatic > Marine >... | reverse complement strand
GAGCTAGTGCGTGGTGAAAGTGAGTACAGAAGGTGTCAACCTGGCAAAAGATTTCGGTAATTCTATCGTCGGATAATGTCATAATAAAACATGTTAAATTCTTGTTAATGATAAACTTAATATAACACTTTAGCGTGGCTTATCCGACTTTTTTATCTATAATTTACACGTATTTAACCCCTCAGAGTTTGTCCAGATTATTAATCGAACTCAGGTTCATAGCATTTGTTAGAGAGCTTTTCATTTGATTACAGTTGCAATGACAGCACTCCCTATTCCAGCATAATAAGTTTTGAAAGGTTGTTTAGCCATGAACTTTTCAAAGCCCTTATTAATTTGTTCAAGGGAGTTAATTTGTTCGACAAAATACTGTAAAAATCGTGCCTCTTTCAGTTCTGGAAATGAAGTTGGAGTCCAATAGTTCTTAAAGCTGAATGAGTTTGGTTCACTAGTTTCAATGATATAAGTTACTCCGTCCAAACCTTGCTTCCATCCTTCGATTTGATTGTCAGTTGGTAGGTTAAGAATATTGAAGTCCTTGATTAGGTTGTTAATTGCTTGGGTAGTTTTTTCGTTCAGTTGTTGGCTGCTATGATACAAACGGCCTTCATAATCATAGCTGTCTTTATTTTCCTTGTATTCACGTAGAAAGTAGATTACTTCCGATCTTAACTCATCCTCAGCTTCCCAAAGTCTGACAACTTTATATCCATCCCAAAACCTTAATTCAAATTCTTCGATAGACTTGTCGATCGTTACTAGTCCTAGTTCTCTGTTCAGCTCAGTTCGCCAGTTAAACCAAAATGAAGTATCACTATCTACCGTCAGTTGCCGTTCTTGAGCAAAAGTCAAGTTGGCAGTTAGTATAAATATGACTGATAGAATTCTCATGATGCTCTCTAACTTGGTTGGGCTAAGTACAGTGGTTTTACCTTTGAATTTAGCCCAAGTTGGGATGAGTTGCTCCGCAAATCCTGTAGGTAGCCCAGCCACGTTGGAGAAGAAGAGAGTAGCGAATTCAGCATCAAAGTTTATATATGAGTAGAATTGGATTTTAATCACATAAAAGTCACATTTTTGATAAGAGTAGATGCAAATTAAAACATTCTGCCCAAATGAAACCCACTATTCTATTTCAATAAAGTTTATACTGATTTATCTGGTAGCCAGCTTAAAATATAATCATTTTATGGCAATGACGGCACTTGATGGGCCGGTTAGTGGCATTATTGATGTTTCAACAAAACCAATCTCTTTTGCCCATTCATTAAAGTCAGCAAATGAGAAATCATACCCCTCAGGTGTTTCGATCATCATATTTAGTGACATCAGAAGTCCAAAAGCATTCTCACTTCTGTTATCATCAATAATGTTTTCAATGACCACTAATGCTCCTCCTTTTGGTAATGCATCATAAGCTTTCCTAATAAGTATTTTCTTGTCTTGTGTTCCCCAATCGTGAAGTACGTTTCCCATTGTGATAACATCTACTATTGGAATGTCGTTATTAAAGAAGTCCCCTGATTGTACAGATACGCGATCGCTCAAACCCATCATGCCAATGTTTACTGTCGCTATTGGAGCAACTGGCGGTAGGTCGAAGGTAGTACAGCTCATATTAGCGTTATTCATTGCAATTTGAGCAGCTAAATATCCACCCGCACCTCCGAGATCACAATGCGTGTTGTACTTCGAAAAATCAAATGCATTCGAAAATTTCATGAAATTCCCCATTTGAATACCACCCATAGCGTTTAAAAATTGACGAAGTTTTGCTTCATCTCCATACAAAGCTTCAAAAATGGGAACTCCTCCAGTTTTTGTTTCATTTTGGGGCTTACCTGTTTTCAAGCCTTCCTCAAGATCATTCCAGAAACCGTAAAGTCTGTTGTTAGACATTTCTAAAATACCACCTACATAACTCTGTTTAGTTTTATCAAGAAATAAATCAGAATCGATCGCATTACTATAAATAGCTGTTTCTTTTAGTCCACTTCTCTGTAGAAAACCTAAAGAAACTAGTGTGTCTAAGAAATCATAAAGACTTCTTTCATGCAGTCCTAGTTTTGTTTTAATTTCTTGCCCTGTTAATTCTTTTTCTGCCAAATGAGTGAATAATCCCATATTAATAGCAGTTAATAACGTTTTTGAAGCCCAAAAGCCCATCCCTATTTGCATTATTTTAGAGGGGTCTACTTGCTTTTCTATTAATGTTTCCATGATATGTTGATTTAAAATTAGTTGATGAGTTTATACTTAATTAGTGCCAGTAAAATAGCCTTTAAAGTCTCTGGTGAAATCATCTACAGATCGTGCTTTGTGGCCACTCAATGTTTCTACATTTCCGTTAGAAGTGTCAGCAAATCCTGCGGTGAAGCCCTGATTTAATTCAACGTAACCATCAACAATAAATTCAGGAAAGCCCATACTCATCATGGCTTCTTTTGATGCTTCGTGCGGTACAGGTATATAATTTACCTGCTTGCCAAGTTCTTTTGAAAAAGAAGCGGCTACATCAGTCATAGAAATTGACTTAGGTCCTGTCAGAATGTATTCTTGTCCTTCTGTTGCCTTTCCTGTAAGCGCACCTAAGGCACTATCTGCCACATCTCTAATGTCAATCATACCTGCTTTTCCATCCGCCCAATCCCAGTAAATATTGCCGTCAGATTGAATGGATTGTGCAGCCATCATAAGGTTTTGCATAAAAAAAGTAGGCTTGATACTTGTCCAGCGTAGACCAGATGCTTTTATAGCATTATCTACTTCATCAATTTGTTGAATAAGTCTTGATCCTTTTGAACCAAATGCTGAATGCCTTACAATAAAGGGGTTATTTCCGACTCTTTTTACAGCATCAATCACATTAATTCCTTGTGCCGAGGCAGTAGAACCATTCCAAGTGCAGAGGTACACTTGATCGATACCTTTTAGGGCATTGTCAATAGTTTCGGGACGATCCAAATCGCCTACATAAATCTCAGCTCCGGCTTCTTTTAAGTTTTGTGCCTTTTCTTCATTTCTTACAAATGCGCGTACTTCTTGTCCTGCGTTAATTAAAGCAGGAACGAGGATTGAACAAGTATTACCTGTTGCACCAGTTACTAATGTTTTCATATTTAGGAGGTATAGTTAATCGTTAAAATTAAGTAACTACGTAAAGAACTAAGGAAAAATGTCCAGAGATAAGAAGCTCTACAGAAAAATTGATCTAGGTTAAGATGGGCAGCAGAAAAATTGATCTTTGTTAAGAAAGGGGTTTAAGAAGCACTCTTTTTTCTTAATCTGCTTAATGATTCCGGGGTAATGCCAAGATAGGAAGCAATATAATATTGCGGTACGCGCTGAGTTATGGTAGGATATTTGGAGAGTAATATTTTGTAACGATTTTCTGCACTTTCTGCAAACTCTGATGAACGAATTTCTGCAGATTGGTATGCTTTGGAAAATTTTTTCTCAATGAAATCGGCAAAAGACCTTGAGTGTTGTAGCAAATAGTTGTAGTCAGTTGTTGCGATGGTTAATAGGGAACAGTCTTCTAACGCTTCAATAGAAATTTTTGATGGAGTTCCATGAATCATGCTTTGCAAATCACCAATCCACCAATCATCCACAGCAAATTTTGTAATAAATTCTTCCCCTTCTAAATTGGTAGTGAAATACCTAAAGCAACCCTCAACAACATAAGCTGCTGTTTTGCAAACAGCTCCGGTTTTTAAAAATAGTGATTTTTTAATTATTTTTTTGCTTTCAAAGTAGGGTAGAAGGATATTTAAGTCCTCTTCCGGATAGTTAGGGCAGGTTTTTTTAATATGGTTGAAAAACTGTTTGTACATTTGCTTTATTTCGAATAAATATACATAAACCAAAGTTTTTAAGTTTGATGCTGAGGCATTTTTTTGAGCTACTAGTTTAGCCTCATATACCAGAAAATAGGACTTTCTGTAGTCTTGACAATGGCAGCTAACGTCTAGCTATCAGGCTGTTTGTAGTTTATTTTTCTATTCTATCGTAATTTTTAAGAGCTTTCAAAGTCCATAAAGTCTGTATTCCTGCCCATTCTAATTTCATTCCTTCACTTAATCCATACCAAGTGTCCCATCTTCCATCATCCTCTTGACGATTGATTAACTCGTTTAAGTCAGCATTAATCATTTCACTAGAAAATATTGGATTTAAAATACTCTCTGGTGAAGACGAATAGATCAAACTATGTGGTTTCCCATAAAGTCCCCAGCCTTTATCTGTTTTATCTTTGCAAAGCACTCCTTCCTCAAGTATCCATTCCTTTAAATCATTAAGTGCTTTTTCTGCCTTATCTCGGCTCTTAGTGTATTTGAGGAATTGCAATCGCCTAGGCACACATAAATGGCAAAAAACATGTTTCTCTTTTATACGTTCAATTTCCTGCCAGATGAATTCCTCTGCTTTTTTCATCCAAGGAACGTCAATTTTGTATTTCTCAAGTATCCCCAATAATGGTGCTGTTGTACTCAAAGCAGCCCATTCATTCACGGTTTTAAAATGTCCTGCACAAGGATAATCGCTTTTAGGTCTCAACATCCAAGGAATTCCTCCCTTTTTTGTTGTAACACTCTGAAAATAGGGTATAAAGTCTCTATGTATTAAGTCTGCATTTAAGTAACCTATTTCATCTAAGATTTCAAGAGCCATAATACTAAAAAGGGGTTGACTTTCAGGTGAGGCTGTATCAGGTTCCATTCCGTGTCCAAAGCCACCGTCCGAGTTTCGATAGGCATATACTGCATGAAATACGCCTTCCGTATTTCCATTTACAAAATGAAACTCAAACAAGCGCCGTTCAATCATCCTCGCATTCGTCAGTATAAAATCCCTTGCCTTTAAATAGTTATCTTTTGATAGTTTCATTCGTTATTTATGGTGGATTCTAATTACACACAACGTGGCTGGGCTAAGTTCAATGGTGAAACTACAGTACTTATTCCAAGTTGGGAATTCCTATGGTATTTCTAAAGTAGGCGAGAACAAACAATTACTTATAGCGATTGTTGGCAACAGTTTTTATTAATTTTTATAGTATTTCATTCAAATCTTGTCTTCCTACAATTGCCATTAATTCAACAACATTCTCATTTACTTTGAAGTAAATACTATCAACTCCACAAACACAGCGTCTATAATCTTTTTTTATAGAATCAACCGACTCGAATGAAAATGGTCTTTGGAAAATAATGTCGAAATATTCAAAAAATGATTCAAAATATTTGTCTGCTTGAGTCATTCCAAATTTTTTAATTCCGTAATGATGAATCCGTATCAAGTCATTTTTCGCTTCATTGCTTAATCTGTATTTATTCATTAAGCAAACAAAGATTTTGATTGAGCTAAAATTTCATTTTTACTTTCACTTGTAAATCTGCTGTTCTCAGCTTTCTCCAATTTAGCACGAATCCAATTAATTTCAACTTGTTGCTTTCGGGCTTGTCTAATTAAGTCATTTACAAGTTCACTCTTGCTTGAATATTCTTTTTTGGCCACTTGAGATTTTAGCCATTCATCGTTCGGCTTTGTGAATGATATACTTTGTCTTGTCATAATTTAATTATTTGATGTAAATATACACCAAATATGATTCATTTTCGAATTGTGGCTAACGATAAAGCTAAAATAAGCCTGTACAGTCAATCTGACTCGGGATGTTGATTTTAGCGATTGCTATGTTGAGTATTGTGTGCGAGGATTTTCCGAAAGAAAATCAGATGTAACAAAAGCGCAACGACCTTTGGTTTAGCCTAAAATAAGCAATGTTTTTTCACGGTGTTAGGCAACGTTTTTATTTTCGAAGTGTTTGATTTCGTTCAGTTCCGATTCTTTCATTTCCTTTTCCTCCTCAATATCATAATCGTCTTGGATTCCAAGCCAGAATTTGGCAGAATTTCCAAAATATTTACTCAATCGTAAAGCCGTGTCAGCAGTAATTCGACGATTTCCTTTGATAATTTCCGAAATTCGGGTTTGTGGGATTTTCAAATCCTTTGAAAGTCGGTATGCAGTAATTTCTAGAGGCTCAAGAAATTCAAAATTCAAGATTTCTCCGGGATGTACATTTGCTAACTTTTCCATTTATTTCTTTTTTTAGTGATAATCAATTATTTCCACTTCACTTGCGTTTCCTTTGTCCCAAATGAATATAATCCGCCATTGTTTGTTAATCCGAATACTGTAATATTCGCTTAATTTTCCAGTCAGTTTTTCAAGTCGATTTGAGGGTGGAATTCTTAAATCTGCAATGTCTTGCGAGTTATTCAACATTCTCAATTTCCGACGTCCAACGTTCTGAATTACTATCGGCATTTTCTACATCTGTCTGAGAGCTTACAGAAACGTATTCACCTGCTGCCATTGAGAGGGCACCAGCTACTAAACCTGCCAAAGTCGCCAACACAATTGGGTCTCTAACTTCACTTGCAGCCGCTACACCAATTGCAAGACTTGCGGTCGATAAAATTCCATCGTTCGCTCCAAGAACTGCTGCTCTTAGCCAATTACTTCTGTGTATGAAATGGTTATCTAAATAGTTGTCTATAGTCTTTATGTCTTCTTGCATTTGTTATGTTTTATTTCTAATTATCTATAGAGATTAATATTTGAAGCGAGGCATCCTAAAGAGTGCTCTGGTTTCATATTGATTATTATGCTCTTTTTTCATTTTCTATATCTCTTTTTTTTTGAATAGCTTCTAGCACCAAAGGCCAAAATGATATAAAGCATTATTATGGCAATCATCTGTTCCCATTTGGTTGTAAATTCATAGTACAAGATAAGTAACCCACCAATACTCAACCCTATTATTGACAGTGCTGTTAGGAGTTTAGATGAGTTAGTCTTGTCTCTTATCTTATAATTAGCGATAGCCATTAATAATGAAACTAAAAGGAAAGTAATACTTCCAAATTCAAGTATTAATTCAAGTCCTCCAATTAGTATTAAAATGCATGACATAACTGCCATTCCGATGATTGCATTTTGTGGGCTGTTGTGCTTTCTAATTGACAACCATTTTGGGAAATAACCATCTTTTGCTATGACAGACATTTGTCTTGAAGCACCGAAAACAGTTCCGCTTATTGCGCTACTAGTAGCCAATATAGCACCGAGAATAACAAGGTTAGTCCCGATTTTTCCGAGTACACTTCCTGCTCCTGCTGCAAGTGCATACTCTTTGTTCTTAATAATTTCCTCTGTTGGAATAGCGAATAGCGCACCTAAAGAAATCACAACATAAATTAGAATTGCTAAACTAATTGCCGAATAAATAGCCCTTGGAATATTTTTTTCAGGATTGCTCATTTCATTGACAGCATTAATTACTAGCTGAAATCCCTCATATGCAACAAACGTAATTGAAGCGACAATTAATATTGAAAAAACACTCGAATGTTCTGCATCTAAAACCATATTGTCAATGAATGTTCCAAAGCCACTGGTGCCATGTTGCATTAAAACGAAAGAGATTATTGTCAATACAATCAATTTGGTGTAAACCATTAAATCTTCAATTTTCCCCATCCCATTAACGCTCCAAATATTAATCAAAGTGAAAATTCCAATTACTCCAATGGCAACAGCTTTTCGAATCCAGACATTTTCGGCAAAGTCAGTGCTGCTAATAGCATAAGATGAAAATGTGTAGGCATACAAGGCTAAGGTGCTGATGTAGCCAAAAATGATAAACCAACCAATAGCCGAAGCTTTGAAATGTGATTTCGGATAAGTCCGTTTGTAGAAGGAGTATGTTGCTCCTTCGTCTCTGTAATATAGACCTAACTTCACGTAAGAATAGGCTGCCAGAGATGCGATCAATCCACCAATGATATGGCGATAGGGGTTAGATTACCAATCATTGAAACGGATATTCCAAGGATGGTGAAAATTCCTCCTCCCACCATTCCTCCCAAGGCAATGGCTACCAATTCGGCAAGGCCTAAATTCTTATTTCTCTTTCTATGTTGAGTCAATTTTTAGTTCTTTTTGATAACCATTTTTCTATTGGGATAAGTAATAGATTGATGGTCAATACTACAATGGTAGATACAATAGTCTCTGATAAAAATCCTGCCGCAGCAAGACATCCAATAGCAGAAGCACTCCATACCGTAGCAGCTGTAGTAAGACCGTGGACGTTTAACCCTTCCTTATAAATTATACCAGCACCGAGGAAGCCAATTCCGGTAACTACCTGCCCTATAATTCTTGTAACATCTCCCTGCTCTTGTGTTATCTGGATGGAAAGTAAAACATAAAGTGCTGCTCCCACAGAGACGAGTGCTATCGTTTTAAGCCCTGCAGCTTTATGATGCCATTGTCTTTCCAATCCAATCAGAAACCCGGCTAATGTTGCAACCAGTAGCCGGAATGTAAACTCTTGTATCTCCATTTCTAAATTATTAATCGTACTCCACCCAAATCTTCAATTTTATATGGAAACCGGTCACCAGGTGAGCCTATAAACATAAAGTTGATTGGAATTTTCCAATCCTGTGATAACCTATTGATTAACTCAGGACCAAAGTGGTCGTCCAATTCGATGAAATCAATCTTTATCTTCGGATACTCTCTATCGACCACATTAATGTCATTCCTGAATTGATCTGTGATCGCATTTCCATTCTTAGTTGCAGTGACCACTTTCAACTTTTTTGTATGTTCATTTATTTGAATGTACAGCATGACTTTGTTCAACGTTTCTACATCGTCATCCTTTGTGAAATAGATAAATTCCTGAGAATTAATATCATCAATGACCGAGAGTATTTTCTTGTCAGTTTTCAAAACTATATTTCTGAAAGGATCAAAAACATAGTGGATCGCCTTCAACAGAAACTTAAGTAAAAAAGTCCGGTTCAGCATCACAACAATGAACACAATGGCAGGAATAAAATATTCAAGGAAGACAGATAAATTACTTGATACTCCCTCTTTTGGTTCCATTATTACATTTCCTACTAAAGCAACAATAACAGCTGTAATGGCAACCAATATTGAAAGCCAGCCTGCTTTTTCAGGCCGAGGTAACGAATTGCGTTTAACTTTCAACAGTACGTTTCCAATTCCGAATAATGCCATCACCGATAAAAAGGAAATGGTGTAAACACCGGCCAAAAGTTTCACATCCCCTCTAGTAATAAGAAGCACAGATATGGTTAGAATTAAGAAAACAAGGATTATCCTATAAGAGCTTCCCCGATTATTCTTCTTTAAAAAATACTGCGGCAAAATCCTGTCAAGAGCCATGCGTTCGAGCAAACCTGTAACCCCAACAAAACTTGTGAGTACAGCTCCACTTAGCACTAAAAAGGCATCAATTCCGATTAAAATTGCTAACCAATTGCCACCTACATGTGATGCCATTTCGATCAATAGGGTATTTTGATAGGCGTCACTTTGAAGTAAAGGCAATGCAAATAGAGATAATGCAAATAGGGCTGTTAGTGGATTGATAATACTTACTACAATCCACATGTATTTTAGTGTTTTTGGAAAAACACCTTTTTGCTGTTCTTCAACAAAATTCGCAGAGCTTTCAAATCCGGAAACACCTAACATTGACGCAGCAAAACCAAGAAAAATGGCATTCGTGATGCTTCCTCCTGTTGTAGGGAAATGCCAATTTTCCATAAATAAACTGATTCCATTATTAAGCAGAAAGAAAATGATAAAGCCGCTTAATAACACAAAAGAAGCCAAATGAAAAAGAAAAATGCCTATTGCTATTATGGCAGATTCTCTAACACCTCCGATTGTTAGCACACCAAAAAAGCTTAATAGTATGATGGTGGCAATGATTATAGGAATTGCGGGAACCAAATGGTGGAGATAATGAATAGCTTCATTTGCAGAAATGACCGCTGTAGCCATATAGGACAATAGCGTTAATGTGGCAGCAACGGAAGCGGTAGATTTACTAGTTGTATTCAATAGCGCATTATATGCACCACCATTTAAGGGTAATGCACCAACTACTTCACCATATATTTTCCTAAATAGGAAAAGCACCAATGAAACTATAAGTAGTGTAATCCAAGCATATTGTCCAGCAAACGCTATAGCAAGAGCAGATACATATAAGACTGAAGAGCTTATATCATTTCCACATATAGCGGTAGATGCTAATACAGATAATTTCTTGGATTCTTTCATTAGTTTTTCTTCATTCTATATTATGATATTTTCTTTGTAAGAAATGTAATCCTAATAGTTCGTTTTAATTACACACAACGATAAAGCTAAAATGAGCCTGTACAGTCAATCTGACTCGGGATGTTGATTTTAGCGATTGTTATGTTGAGTATTGTGTCGTTCATGTGAAAACTAATACGTAGTTGAGTACCATCAAATGGTGGTTTCCCTTGGTGTTTGCATTGACATTTTACCCAAGGGTAAGTGCAGTGAAAACGGGAAAGCATTAATGTGTAATTTAATTTGTAAGTAAACAAACGATTATAGTATTAATAGGGTTAGCAAGTCATGGTTTGAGTGCTCAAACGCATTTTCAGACTACGCTGTAAATCTGCAAAGCTAGCTTTCCGCTTTCACTTAGTCTGTTTAGATGCTCGCTCATCTGCCTTGATAACCCTATTAACAACGATTATACACACTAATTAAATTACTGATTTTACTTAAATTCAACATAACGGTTAGTATATGAAAAGTTGGCGATTTAGAAGCACTAAACTTTCAGTTAAACACAAAGTTTGATACGAGCCGAAAGCCTTGAATTCATTACTATTTCGCCTATTTTTTATATACATTGTTGGCAGCAGTATTTATTCTGTTTCGTTCAATAGTCCGTTGTCTCTTAGTTCTGTATAAGTGCTTTTAAGTTCAGCATTAAGTTGAGTAATGTATTCCTTGCAAATATGAAAATGTAAATCTTCTTTTTCGTCTGTCAAGTTAAATTCAATTTCACCATTTTTTAATTGCAATAACAGTTTATTGAAAACAGCCTTAATTTCATTAGGATTGTCTTCGGTTAGAACAATGCTTAATTCTTCTGACCCAATTGCAAGTTTTAAAGTTGCATTTTCATTGTCTTTTCTTTCTATTGTTGCGTTATGAGTTGCCATATATTTTTCCTCTTTCTCCGAAAGCAGATTTTCCACCCTCTAATGTTTTCATACTAATTATTTTCCAATCTAAATCTGCATTTATGCCGTTTATACATTTTAAATTATTTGTAAACGGATTGCCTACAAATGTGAAACAACTTTGATTCACGTTATGAAGCCTATATATTGAATTATATGGTAATGTTCTAACTGCAATATTTGCATCGTGGGTTGCTATGATTACTCTTTTACCACTTCTCGCTTTTTCTTTTATCAAGGGAACAATTACTTCGCTGATGTAATCATTGCCTAAACTCTTTTCAGGTTCATCAATTAAGTAGATTTCTTTGTCTTTCTTCAATTCATTGTGAAGTAAAACCATTGAAGATTCACCGTTTGAAGGTGTATATGCATTTCCATTTAGTGTGAAATGTCTATTAAAAAGTAACAAATCATTAATTGAAGTTACAGTTTCGCCACTTTCAACTTTTTTAAGTTCATCAATTTTTTCAAACAATGAATTTGAATAAATATGTTTTGAAATTGTTTCTATTTTAGAAGCTACGCTTTTTTGTGGAACTTTTGTATTACTTTGAATATGCTTGTAATCTGAAATTGCAATAGTTCCATTCTGTATTATTAAATTGGTTTGACAAAATAATTTCCCTTTTTCACCTAAATCACCGACTTCTTCAATTTGAGGTGTAATTGTTTTGTCAATATTTTCTTGAACTTTTTTGACTGCTTTTTCAATTGAAATTCTGTTGCTGGCATATTCGTAAAATCCAGTTTTTGTTGGCTTTACCACTTGTCCTGTCTTTCTTGAAACTTCATCAACAAATACCTGAATCAATTTATTATAGAAGTTTATCGTTTTGTAGTCAATAAAGGTTTTTTCAGATTCCGAATTTATTTTTTCTAAAATTCTATTTAAAACGCCATTTAATTCGCTTAATAGTTCTACGCCAATTATTTCTTTTAGCTTAGGGTTGACGCTAACGTAGGTTTTAAAATCATTAATTTGTTTTAGGTAGTTTTTAACTTCTCCAAAAGTTCTTTTGGGTGAGTTTTCATCAAGAAGCGTTAACTGATTTACTTTGATAGTCTTAGCTATTTTGTTTTTTGATTCATCCGAAAAATAACGATTATATGCAGAAAAACTTGTTACACTTTTTTCTGTAGCATTTCTTATTGAAGTCAATTCGGCAGAACAATTGTCAATTCCTAATTCTTCTATATCAATAGTGAATAGATTTCCTTTTAAATCAAAGACATCTTCAAGTTTGTTTTTATTTGATTCGTAAACCTCTGTTTTAAATCCTTTACCGTTGTAGTAAGTTGAAAGTGCTTTTAAAATATCTGTTTTTCCAGTTCCTTTTGAGCCAAAAAAAATGTTGATGTCATTGTAAATATCAAGATTTATTAATTCTGCGATTCCAAAAGGTGTTATTTGAATAGATTCCTTTTCCTTTTTGTCAAGAACTGTTTTGATAGTTGTGTCGTCTTTGTCCAACAGCAAACAAAATTGCTCAAAGCTTTCAACGGGCAATCTTAGCTCAGGTAAACCCTTAGAATCACTCACATAATTGTCCCAATTCTGAACGTCAGAACCGTGAATTGAGTTGTGTCCGTGATTTATATAAATACCTGCTGAAATTGAGTTTGAAGCTTCTTTTAAAACTCTTTTTGGATTAGAAACTAAACCTATAAGTTTATCAACGTCCTTATCCGTTAAATTCGGTTTCTTTGAATGATAGTGTGCAATGAATATAGTATCAAACTGTTCGAATTTGTCAACAATATCGTCAATTCCAATTGTAAAAGTATCTGCCGAAGTCGAACCAATAACTTCACTTACTTTTTTCCCAAATGTTTCTGCATTTTTAGGACTCACGATAGTAATTAAATGTGCTCTTCGTCCTTCTTCGATAACGTCAAACTCAACACCTGGCCAAATTTGACAAGTTCCGTCAACGCTATTTTTGAATTGAGTGTATTGTTCGTAGTCAAAATGGTTGTGGTTCGTTATAGCTAAAATCTTTACGTCAGTCTTGTTAATTATTTCCGTGAATTTAGACACGTCAACATTGCGATTTTCAGAATCACCTTGCTTCACTTTCTTAGTATGTGTATGAATGTCTATTTTCATTTCGTTCTTCTATGCTGTGGGTTTTGTCATATTGCTGCCAACGATAAAGCTAAAATAAGCCTGTACAGTCAATCTGACTCGGGATGTTGATTTTAGCAATTGTTATGTTGAGTATTGTGTTGTTCATGTGAAAACTAATACGTAGTTGAGTACCATCAAATGGTGG
>Ga0316205_10003969_pt1 | contig 13409 bp, 10 predicted proteins | sample 3monthpyrite_MG_FD_204941 | JGI IMG/M metagenome (GOLD analysis project Ga0316205, IMG submission 204941) | Microbial mat bacterial communities from mineral coupon in-situ incubated in ocean water Damariscotta River, Maine, United States -... | ecosystem: Environmental > Aquatic > Marine >... | reverse complement strand
AAACGCGTTGGGGAGACGCTTTGTTATATTTTCCATAATACCAAAGGCACGCATACCAACACGATCAGGCCTTTTAATGTTTTTGGCCCGGGTATGCAGGAAACGGATTACCGTGTGTTGCCAAACTTCGCCAGTCGTATCAAGGGCGGGCAGCCACTCCATGTGTATGGGACGGGCGACCAGACCCGGACGTTTTGTTATATCACCGATGCCATCGTCGGATTCTTGCTTGTTGTTCTGAAGGGCGTCGCGGGTGAGGCTTATAATATTGGTAATCCGGACCCGGAAATTTCCATGATCGAACTGGTCAAGAGAATTGAGAAGGTATCGTCCCGGAAAATGTCCTATGATGTGGTTGAATATCCGGACAGCTATCCGGCGGATGAACCTAATCGCCGGGCACCTGATATCCGCAAGGCGCGTCTGCAACTCAACTTCACCCCCTCTATTGAACTGGATGAGGGTTTGAGACGGTTTTTGGACTGGTCTGACCGGGTATATGTTGGCGAACAGTAGAGTCAGGCCTGATTCTTTAGAATGATAAAAATATCCATCATTATTCCGGCTTATAACGAAGAGCAGACGATTATTCAGCTTTTGGAAAAAGTGGCTGTGCAATCTGTTGAGGGTTTCGGGCTGGAGGTTCTGGTCATTGATGATGGTTCGAAGGACAATACGGTCAAGCTTCTGGAAGCAAAGCCGGAATTATACGCCAGGTTGATCAAACAGCCTCAAAACGGCGGAAAAGGTGCCGCCGTTAAGGCGGGTCTTAATGCTGCAACGGGGGAGTATATTCTCTTTCAGGACGCTGACCTCGAATATGATCCGGCAGAGTATGCAAAGCTTTTTCACCCGATACTGGAACATGATGCTGATGTTGTCATGGGTAGCCGGTTTGCGGCACCGTCTGTGACCCGTGTCTCGTATTTCTGGAACAAGGTTGGAAATCGTGGAATTACCCTGATTTTCAATATTCTGAACAATACAACTTTTAGCGACACATACTCATGCTATCTGATGTATCGCCGTAGCATGATTGATCCAGATGAGCTCAAAACAACTGGCTGGGAACAACATGCTGAAATTCTCTCGAAAGCCGTGAAAGCGGCCAAATCAATGTATGAAGTGCCGATCAGCTATCATGGCCGTACCATGGAAGAAGGAAAAAAAATTCGCGCGCATCATATCATTGCCGTAGTTTGGACAATGATTTCTCAACGGCTTTTCCATTAAGCCCGGACCAGACATAAATCTGTGACACTTGATCAAATACCATTAGAATTCTCTTATGAAGGCGGAGATCTTGAGGCGCTGGCAACATTGCGCCGATATCGCGAGTGGATATTATCTCATCTTCTGCCTTACCTTAAGGGGGATGCCGTCGAAATCGGAGCCGGGATTGGAAATATGGCGGATCATTTATATCCTCATGTTTCCACTTTGAATCTTGTTGAGCCGTCCCCTAATCTGATCGGCCCCCTGAAGGCTAAATTTGCGTCAAAGAAAAATGTTCAGATCACGCCGGAAACGTTTGAGGCGTTTGTTTCTAACGCACCAGACTGTACTTATGATACGGTGATACTGATAAATGTGCTTGAGCACATTGAAGACGATGCCCATGCGTTGTCTGAGTGCCATAGAATTTTGCGCCCAGGCGGGGCATTGCTTATCCTGGTACCCGCCCTGCCATTTTTGTTTAGCAAGCTCGATACGCTTGTCGGGCATTTTCGGCGCTATACGAAACCTGGCCTGGAAACTGGAATTACAAAAGCCGGGTTTGAGATCAGGGATATGTCATATTTTGATTTATTTGGTATTTTGCCGTGGTGGTTAATTAATACGCTCGGGGGGGCAACCTCATTCAACCCGAAACTGATGAATGTATATGACTCGGTTTTTGTTCCGGTCATGCGGGCGATTGAAATGAGGATCACGCCGCCAATTGGAAAGAACCTGATTTCCGTTTCAATACGGCAGTAAAAGAAAAGGCACTCAGCTAATCAAATGATGTCCTTAAAAATTATACCTGTCATTCTTTCTGGTGGTGCCGGAACCCGACTTTGGCCGTTATCCAGACGGCTGCGTCCGAAGCAGTTTCTGGAGCTGGCGTCATCACGCTCACTCTTTGCCGATACCCTGGCCCGGGTTAGGGGAGATCAATTTGCAGACCCGGTCATCATTTGTAATGAGGATCATCGTTTTCTGGTCGCCGAAGAGTTTCGCCAGGTTGAAATGGACTACCAGTCAATCGTCCTGGAGCCGGTGGCGAGGAATACTGCACCAGCCATAGCCGTCGCCGCTGCGATGATTGCCGCCGTAAACCCGGATTCTCTTATGCTTGTGCTTCCATCCGACCATGTAATCGGTGATGTGCGGGCATTTTTGTCTGCGGTTGATACTGCGGCCAGGGCTGCAGAAGATCAATCATTGGTTACTTTTGGCATTGACCCCACGGGTCCGGAAACCGGGTATGGGTATATTCAGACCGGTGCATCACTGGAAAACCTCAATGGTTGCTCCAGAATAAGCCGGTTTGTTGAGAAACCTGATGCGGAAACGGCTGCGGCTTATCTGGCCTCCGGCGATTACGTCTGGAACAGTGGCATGTTCATGTTTTCTGCCGGGGCATATCTTCAGGAACTGGACCGCTTCTACCCTGAGATGGTTTTGGCGTGTAAGGAGGCTGTTCAGGGCGGTGAGACAGATTTAACGTTCTTTCGTTTAAACACAGAAGCTTTCTCTAAATCACCTTCGGTTTCCGTCGATTACGCCGTTATGGAAAAGACCGGGCGCGCTGTTGTCGTTCGGGCAGATATGGGCTGGAGTGATGTTGGGGCATGGTCGGCTCTAAGTGATCTGGGGACGCCTGATGATGCGGGGAATGTCGTTGGCGGTGATGTCCTCCTGCATGATACACAGAATTCATATGTACGGAGCGAACGGCCGCTGGTAACGGCTGTTGGTGTTGAAAATCTTGTTATCGTTGCGACAGATGATGCCGTTCTGGTCGTGCCAAAGGATCGGGCACAGGATGTGCGCCATATTGTCGAGCGGCTACGGTCGAGCGAGCGCAGTGAGCACGAAAGCCATACCCGTGTTTATAGACCCTGGGGGCATTATCAGAACCTTGACCATGGCCCCGGATTTTTGGTTAAGCAGATTGTTGTGAAGCCCGGTGCCAAGCTCAGTCTTCAGTATCATGACCACCGGGCGGAACATTGGGTGGTTGTTGAAGGTGAGGCCAGAGTGACGAACGGCGATGACATCCTGACCCTTAAGTCCAATCAATCGACGTATATCCCGGTCGGTGTGCGCCACCGGCTGGAAAACCCATCTTCGGAACCACTTCGCTTAATTGAGGTTCAATCCGGTGATTATATCGGTGAAGATGATATCGTGCGCCTTGAAGATGATTTCGGACGATCCAAATAATCTAACACATTCCAAAATCACGCGTTTCCCCCCCCGCCCCAATCGGATATAACCCCTAATATGAATTGGGGTTTCGCCGCGGGGCTCTTTATTGCCGTATTTGCAGTCGCCTTCGTTGCGACAAAGGTCGTGCTTGCGTCCTTGCTCCGGCAATCCCTCCTGGACCACCCCAACGAACGATCCAGTCATACCGTTGCCACTCCGCGCGGTGGTGGGCTGGCGATGCTGCTGGTTATTGTGCCAACGGTCCTGCTGTTGAGCGTTTATGGCTTCATAAGCTTTGGGCAGGCGGCCTTCGTTGGCGGCCTGGCGGTGATGCTGGGGGCGGTTTCCTGGATTGATGATGTGAGGGGGCTGGGGCCTCTCATTCGTCTTGGCACACATTTTCTTGGCGTTGTTATGGCCTTGTTTTCTGGCCTTGTTGATGGCCTGGTTTTTTCCGGCCTGCTTTCGCCTTTTCTTGATGCGGCGGTGGCGGCACTCATCTGGGTATGGTTTATCAATCTGTTTAATTTCATGGACGGCATTGATGGTATTGCCGGGGTCGAGACCCTGAGCATCGGGATTGGTGTTGCGCTGATTGTTGGCTTTGCGGGCATGGCTGGTATTGACGCTGGACTCGGATATTTCGCCATCACGATAGCCGCCGCCGCCGCAGGGTTTCTGATTTGGAACTGGCATCCGGCGAAGGTATTTATGGGTGATGTCGGGAGTGTCCCGCTGGGGTTCATGCTTGGCTGGCTGTTGTTGTCATTGGCAGCAGAAGGCTATCTGGCGGCAGCGTTGATCCTGCCCTTCTGCTTCCTGTTTGATGCCACTGTAACACTGCTTCGCCGATTGTTGCGGGGCGAGAAAATTTGGGAGGCGCACCGGGAACATTTTTATCAAAAGGCTGTTCAGGGCGGCAAGACCCATGCCGAGGTTAGCCGTGCCGTATTCATTGTGAACGCCCTTCTTGTCGTTTTCGCTCTTGTGACCACCCAGGGATATATCTGGGCACCGCTTGCTGCCTCTCTGGTCCTCGTTTTGGCGCTGGTTTATTATATGCAAAAACCAACACGTCTCTCTGGGGGTGCAGGATGAAAATTCTGTTTCTGACAGAGAACTTCCCGCCTGAAACCAATGCGGCTGCAACACGGGTTTTTGAGCGCGCGTGTTATTGGGCAAAATGGGGGCACGATGTAACGATTTTGACATCGGCCCCCAATTTCCCACAGGGGAAATTGCATGAGGGGTATGAAAACCGATGGCGTCAGGTCGAAGACATGGAAGGCCTTCGCGTTGTTCGCGTTAAAACCTATATCGCCGCAAATCAGGGCGCGCTTCGCCGGACGGTGGACTTTTTAAGCTTCATGGTAACGGCCTATGTCGCCGGGTTATTTGAGAAACGTCCGGACGTAATTATCTCGACCTCGCCGCAGTTTTTTGCGGCTGTCGGCGGATGGGCACTGGGGTTCACGCGCCGTGTGCCATTTGTGTTTGAGCTGGGCGATCTCTGGCCCGCCTCAATCGTTGCGGTCGGGGCGATGCGGCCAAGCCTGCCAATCCGCCTGCTGGAAAAACTGGAGCTGTTTCTATACCGGCAATCAGCTTCTGTTGTCGCGCTTACGCAATCATTTAAGGATAACCTAGTTTCGCGCGGCATTGATGCGGATAAAATTGCGGTTGTCATCAATGGCGTTGATCTGTGGCGCTACAGCCCGCGACCCAAAGATACAGGCCTTGTCGATGAATGGAGCCTTCAGGATAAGTTTGTCGTTGGATATGTGGGCACCCACGGCATGGCACATGCGTTGATGAACGTTTTGAATGCTGCGGAACTGTTGCAGGATCAACCCCATATCCTGATTTTGCTGGCGGGTGCCGGGGCGGAACGCGAAATGCTGATTGAGGATGCAGGTCGCCGGAACCTGAGGAATGTGGTATTCATGTCGCCGCAACCAAAAGAGCGTATGCCTGCCGTCTGGAGCCTTTGTGATGTAGCTCTGGTTCACCTTAAAGACTCGCCTGTTTTCAAAGATGTGATTCCGTCCAAAATATTTGAAGCCATGGGCATGGGGTTACCGCTGTTGCTGGCCGCTCCTGAAGGCGAAGGCAGTGCAATTGTCCTGGGTGATCAGGCGGGCCTGCATGTGCCAGCAGAAAATCCCCGATCTCTGGCAGATGCAATTCGTGAACTTTATGAATACCCATCTAAACGAGACACATTGGCCGCCCAGAGCCACGCTGCCGCCCCCCGTCACAGCCGCGAGCATCAGGCGCTCCATATGATTATGGTTCTCGAGCAGGTTATTTCCGGTAAAGGCCGCGACGTTCAGGATATTCAGGTTCACGAAAAGGAAGGTGCCTGATGCGTGTTCTGGTCACAGGTGCCACCGGCTTTGTTGGCCGACACCTTTGTCCTCTTTTGGCGGAGCAGGGGCATGTTGTCACGGCGGCGGTGCGGGTGGTTCCGGAACAGGCTGTTCAGGGTGTGGGGCCCATTGTTCAGGTGGGCGAAATCAGCCCCGACACGGACTGGCAGGATGCGTTGAGCGCGCAGGATGTGGTCATTCACATGGCGGCGCGCACGCATGTGATGAACGAATCCGGGCCGGAGTCTGAAGCCCTTTATGAGCAGATAAATGTTGGTGGAACGGCTGCTCTTGCAAAAGCTGCGGCAAGTGCAGGTGTTCGTCGTTTGATATTTTTGAGTAGCGTCAAGGCACTTGGGGAGTCCTCTGGTGAGACTCCGCTGACGGAAGAGACAGGGGCCGCGCCGGAAGACGCTTATGGGCGGACCAAACGCGAAGCCGAAAAAGAGCTGTTAAGGATTGCTGAGACCACAGGCCTTGAAGCGGTTATTCTCCGCCCACCCTTGATCTATGGCCCGGGTGTCAAAGGAAATCTGCTGAGCCTGTTTAGAGCCTGCGATAAAGGATTGCCATTACCTCTCAGGCAAATTCACAACCGAAGAACCCTCGTTTATCTCGGAAATCTCACCGACGCCATCCTTCAGTGCCTTGATCACCCGGGCGCTGGAAATGAAATATTTCTGGTCTCCGATGGTGAGGCCGTGTCGACGCCAGATTTGATCCGTCACATTTGCCAGAACCTCGGGCGGTCATCACGTTTATTGCCATTCCCGGTTTGGTGTTTGCATCTTGCCGGAAAAATACTCGGGAAATCCGATGCCATTAATCGTCTGACCGGCTCGCTTGAGGTGAGCAACGCGAAGATATGTAAGCAACTGGACTGGACCCCGCCGTTCAACATGATACAAGGGTTTGAGCGAACCGCTGAATGGTATCTGAACCAGAAAAGCAGGTGAGAATTTAGCCAGGAAAGCCGTAAACCAGCACCTATGCTTTATAAAGTGACAAATCGCGGATTGATTGCTTACGGTCATGATATTTTCATGGCGGCCATATCTTTCTGGCTGAGCTTTTATCTGCGGGTTGGAGACGCCTGGTTCTTCTATGAAGAAGAAGGCCTGGTTTCGGCGGAACTGTTGCTCATCATTATCTCCGCCGTTGTGTTCTGGTTTTCCGGTCTTTATCGCGGTGTCTGGCGTTATGCCTCGGTTAATGATCTCTGGGCCATCACCAAGGCCGTATCCATTGTTATTTTGATTTTTGCATTCGTCATGTTCCAGTGGACGCGGCTTGAATATCTGCCTCGGTCCATTCTGGTCATCAACTGGTTCACCCTGATGGCGCTGCTCGGAGGTCCCCGGTTTCTCTATCGCATGCTCAAAGACAGACGGTTTGACCTGAGCGCCGGGACAATGAGCGAAAACCAGATTCCCGTATTACTTGCTGGTGCGGGTGATGAGGCGGAGCTTTTCATTCGTGGCCTGCGTCAATCCGGGGATGCAACATATCGTATTATCGGGATCGTTTCCGAGAGCGGGCAGCGTGTCGGCCGTGAAATTCACGGCATTGAGGTGATGGGAACGATAGGCGACGTTGCTAGTATCGTTCAGGGATTTAGTGAATCGAACAAGCCCCAGCGTCTGATTTTGACCAAGGATAATCTGGACGGAACCATCGTGCGTTCATTGCTGGATCAGGCAGAAAGCCTGGGCATGACACTGGCTCGTTTGCCGCGTATGACGGATTTTAAATCCGGGATTTCCGATAAGGTTGAAATTCGCCCAATTGCCATTGAAGACTTACTGGGCCGGGCGCAAACACCCCTTGATCGTGACGCCATGCAGAACCTTGTTAAAGGGCGGCGTGTGCTAATCACAGGTGCAGGCGGCAGTATCGGCAGCGAGCTTGTCCGCCAGGTTTCTGCGTTTGAGCCGCTCTCATTAACCCTGGTGGATCAGTCTGAATACGCGCTTTACACGATTGATATGGAGGTTGCAGGCAGTTGGCCTGAATTGCCCCGTGAGGCGGTGATTGCGGATGTGCGCGAACGTGAGCGTATAACCCGTGTGATTGAAGCGTCTAAGCCTGAACTTGTTTTCCACGCTGCTGCACTTAAGCATGTGCCCCTTGTTGAGGCGAATGTTTTTGAGGGCATTTTGACCAATGTTATTGGCACGGCCAATGTGGCTGATGCCTGTGCGAAAACCAGCGTCGGCGCGATGGTGATGATCTCAACCGACAAAGCCGTGAACCCGACCAGTATCATGGGCGTCTCGAAACGTTTGGCTGAAATTTATTGTCAGGCCCTTGATCTCGATCGGGAAAAAGCATCTGAAACCCGCTATGTTACGGTCAGGTTCGGTAATGTACTGGGGTCAACGGGCTCCGTCGTTCCCTTGTTCCAGCGCCAGCTTGCAAGCGGAGGGCCGCTGACGGTTACGCATCCGGATATGACCCGTTATTTTATGACCATTCGTGAAGCCGTAGAGCTGATTCTGCAGGCTTCAGCACTTGGGGGTCCGGCGGGAAGTGAGGGCAAAATCTATGTGCTTGATATGGGTGAGCCCGTAAAAATCATGGACCTCGCCTCACAGATGATCCGCCTTGCCGGATTGACGCCTGGAAAAGATATTGAAATTGAAATCACCGGCACGCGCCCCGGTGAAAAGCTGTTTGAAGAGGTTTTGCACGGCAGCGAAAACCTGGTGGCAACCGCCTCGGAAGGCATTCTTCTGGCAGCACCCCGTACGGCTGATATTGACGCCATGATGAAAGCCGTTTCAGACCTTGAGGAGGCAAGTTCAAAGATGGATATGGGCGCTGTTCTCAGCATTATACACCAATTTGTTCCTGAGTATCTGGAGCCTGAAAGCGAAACGGCTAAAGCCGCTTCTGATTAACCCTTTAACCCTTGAAACAGAGTTGAGACCCCTACGATGCATCCGATAAAAAGAGCCCTGATTTCCGTTTCTGACAAGACCGGACTGATTGAATTTGGAGCCGCACTGAGCGAACAAGGCGTTGAAATCCTCTCAACCGGCGGGTCAGCGAAGGCATTGCGCGACGCTGGTATTGACGTAACGGAAGTTTCTGACTTCACAGGGTTCCCGGAAATTATGGACGGCCGCGTGAAAACCCTGCAGCCGACGATCCATGGTGGCTTGCTGGCAGTTCGTGGTAACCCGGATCACGAGCAGGCGATGCAGGATCACAACATCAGGCCAATCGATCTGCTGGCGGTTAATTTGTATCCCTTTGAAGCGACGGTAGCGGCAGGTAAAGATTTCGCAACCTGCATCGAAAACATCGATATCGGCGGCCCGGCCCTGATCCGTGCTGCCGCCAAGAACCATGCCTTTGTGACGGTGGTTGTTGATCCGTCTGATTACGGCACAGTCACCGAACAGATGGCGTCAGGTGGCGGGGCCACAAGTGACGGGTTTCGCGCCCAATTGGCTGCCAAGGCCTATTCACGCACAGGTGCCTATGACGCGGCCATTTCAGGCTGGTTTAATGGTCAAAACGGCGAAACCTTCCCGAGTCGGATCGCCTTTGGTGGTGAGTTGAAGCAAACGCTCCGTTATGGTGAAAACCCCCATCAGGAAGCAGCCTTTTACACCAACAGTGAAGATCGCAAAGGCGTTGCGACGGCGGAGCAGTTACAGGGAAAAGAGCTCAGCTTCAATAATTTCAACGACACTGATGCCGCCTTTGAACTGGTTGCGGAATTTTCCGGGAAGCCAGCCTGCGTTATTGTCAAACATGCGAACCCTTGTGGCGTGGCATTGGCAGATGATCTGGTGACGGCTTATCAGCGCGCTCTTGCGTGCGATACGGAAAGCGCGTTTGGCGGTATTATTGCGTTTAACCAGACCCTTGATGGGGCGACAGCGGCGGAATGTGCAGACTTGTTTGCAGAAGTCATCATCGCGCCGGAAATCGATGATGATGCCCGCGCCGTTCTGGCCGCGAAAAAGAATCTCCGTGTTTTAACCACTGGTGGCCTGCCGGACCCGGAAGCGGTTGCCCCCATGATACGCACCCTGGCCGGCGGGTATCTGTTGCAGGGCCGCGACAACCGCGTCCTTGATCAGTTGAAAGTGGTGACCAGGCGTGCACCAACGGAGGCAGAAATGGCTGATCTCAAATTTGCCTTCACGGTCTCCAAACACGTCAAGTCAAATGCCATCATTTATGTTAAAGATGCGGCGACTGTTGGGGTCGGTGCCGGGCAGATGAGCCGTGTAAATTCATCCAGAATTGCTGCCTGGAAAGCGGGAGACGCTGCCCGGGTTGCGGGCGATACGGAGAGCTGGGCGATTGGGTCCGTCGTTGCATCCGATGCATTCTTCCCCTTCGCGGATGGCCTTATGTCAGCCGCAGAAGCAGGGGCGACGGCTGTTATTCAACCGGGCGGGTCCATGCGTGATGATGAAGTGATTGCGGCTGCCGATGAGGCGGGTCTCGCCATGGTCTTCACCGGAATGCGCCACTTCCGGCATTAAGAGGCCGTTACGGGAACGGCTTTTCATCTCGCTCCTTTATAACATACCTGCGCTCAGAACTTTCGGGCGGGAACAAGGCTCTCGTCCATTTTTTCCATGCGGATATATTGTGCAAGGATATGCATTAAAGACTGATGCACATCTTCGATCACGCCGTAATTGTCGCCGCTCACATGCAGGTTCACGTTTGCCAGTTCACCCGTTCGCCCACCATCGAACCCCGTCAGGGCGATAACATCAAGACCATTTTCCCTTGCCCATTTGCACGCCCGGACAACATTTTCCGAATCGCCCGATGAACTGATGGTGATCAATACATCGCCCGCTTCAGCCATGGTTCTAAGCTGATAGGAGAAGACCTCATCATAAGAGATGTCATTGGCAATGGCGGTGATCGTCTCAATGGTTGAGCTTAGGGATATGATGCGGGGTTTCAGGGACGTATCCGTCTGGCAACCCTTCATATGATCGCAATGAAGGTGATTTGAAATGGCGGCTGAACCACCGTTTCCACAAGAATACACACTGGCGCGGCGCTCATAGGCCTGGCCCAGGAGGGCCGCTGCCTTTGCCAGTAAACGGGCATCTACTGAGCGGCTGGCGCTCATGATGTGTTCAAAATAGGCCTCGCTAAAGGCTTCCATTTTATCGAATTTTTAATCTGGGAAAGTCATGGGCGCACTATGCGCGAATTGGGCAAAAGGTTCAACAATGTGGTTAACGGTGCGGTTCGGGAATTCGGATCAGCAAAAACAATCCGACCACAAAAAAAATCACAATGCTTGCCATACCGACACGCTGGCTTTCAAACACCTGTGTCATCAAGGCAAGCAGGGCGGGGCCCAGGAAGGCGGTAGCCTTACCTGACAGTGCATAAAGGCCGAACATTTCAGTGCGCAATTCTGGCGGGGCGATGCGGGCCATCATCGAACGGCTGGCCGATTGTGCCGGACCGACAAAAATGCCGAGCGCCGTGCCGATGATCCAGAACAGCTGGACACTTTCTATGACCAGCAGGGCCAAGCTTAAAAATATCAATGCGACGAGCGAGATCAGGACAGTTCGTTTGGGCCCGATCCAGTCATCCACCCAGGCGAAGGTGGCTGCCCCCAGCCCGGCGCTGACGTTGATGGCGATACCGAATAAAATCAGGTCTTCGAAACCAAAACCGAAAGTCCCCGCAGCGTATATGCCACCGAAGGCGAACAGCGTATTGAGGCCATCGGTGTAAATCATGCGCGCGATCAGAAACCGAATGGCAATGCTATAATCGCGGATGTTTTTAATTGTTTGAACAAGCGTATTCAGCCCCCGCCCAACTGCATCGCCGATCTTAACGCCACTTGGCTTGTCCGGGGTCCAGATAAACAGCGGCAGGGCAAATACCATCACCCAAAGCCCGACCAGGGGTCCGGTGATGCGAAGATGTTCGGACGCCTCCTTATCAAGGCCGAACCAGGGGGTGTCTGTTTGCACGAAACCAACAAGTGTGACAGCAAGGCAGGATAGTCCCCCGAAATAACCGAGCCCCCACCCCCAGCCGGACCAGCGTCCGGTCCGACCCGCGGGGGCCAGGTCAGCCAGCATAGCGTTATAAAAGATCATTCCGGTCTCAAACGCGAAATTGGCCAGAGCGACGAGCACAAGCGCCTGCACAATAAAACCGGCGTCGGCTTCAATGGTCCAGAGCAATGTCGCGGCAATCGCACACAGAAGGGTGAACCCGAACAGCCATGGTTTTCGTCGCCCGGCGTGATCGGCAATGGCACCCAGAACAGGGCCCAGCAGGGCAACCGCAAGTGCAGACAGGCTCATGGCCCAACCCCAGGCGGACGTCCCTGAAATTTCGTCAGCCGCGACCGCCTTGGTGAAGTAGGCGGCGAACACGAAGGTCGTGATTACAGTCGGGAACGCGGAATTGGCCCAATCATAAAGACACCACGCAATCAGGCCCCGCTTTGGCTCATCCTCTCGTTGCTCAAGGTCCTCTGGCACGCTCCCGCTCAACCGTTCTCGCCGGGCTCGGTCATCGTTCGGATTTGACGACTGGCGACAGCGATCATCGAGAGGTCGTTGACCTCAGTGGACCAGAGCTCTGCGAGCAACTGCTCTGTCGGAGTAACCAGATCGGGATGCGCCGTGATCCATTGTTCGACACCGGCCACCGCATCGCCTTTTGATCCGGAGAAATCGAGAACCCGGTTGGCCAAAGCCAGCTGGTGCGCATAGATTTCTTCGACCAATGCTGCGATCGCCAGCTGTGCCCAGTGGCTTTCGGAATCCATGGTATCCGTCGCCGCGCGCAAACGCCCCAACCGGAACCGGGTGCCGACGGCATAATAAGTTTTAGCGACATCAATTACGGACAATTTGCGCCGGGCGGCCAGACGGACCACATCACAGCCAGAGTAAAGATTGACCAGCCCGCTGATTTTAAGCGCCAGGGCTTCAGGCACACCTTTGTCAATATAGGGCCTGGCGCGCTTGTGGGCATCCGAGACGTAATGAGACGGCAGAGCTTTATTGATGCCATCAGCAAACGTCGTGATCCCCTCCTGGAATTCGCGAATATGGGCACCGATATCAAGGCCGGGCTTGCCATTGCGCAGGAACCACAGAACCACCCAGTCGAGAAGGTGATTGATGTCGTTCAGCATCGCGACCTGGGTCGCGCTCGGTACCTTGTTATCAAGCGCTTCAATCTGGGCCCAGAGAGTGCCCAGCCGGAAAACATCACGGGCGATGATATAGGCGCGCGTAATACTGGCCGCAGACAGGCCGGTTTTTTCCATGAATGAATTCACGAACGTGTCCCCGCACCGGTCGACAAGAGAGTTCGTTGCCCGGGTTGCAATGATCTCACGGCGCAGCCGGTGTTTGAGGATTTGCTTCGCATAGGTTTTACGCAGGGGCGTCGGGAAGTAATTGATCAGGTCTTCTTCAAGATACGCATCATCCGGCATGTCCGATGCAACCAGTTCATCATAAAGCCAGATTTTCGCGTAGCTGATCATGACCGACAGTTCTGGTCGGCACAGACCCCTTTTGGCGAGACGACGCTCACCAATCATTTCGTCATCAGGCAGGTATTCAACAGCCCTGTTCAGCCGATCCATCC
>Ga0316205_10003967_pt1 | contig 13416 bp, 7 predicted proteins | sample 3monthpyrite_MG_FD_204941 | JGI IMG/M metagenome (GOLD analysis project Ga0316205, IMG submission 204941) | Microbial mat bacterial communities from mineral coupon in-situ incubated in ocean water Damariscotta River, Maine, United States -... | ecosystem: Environmental > Aquatic > Marine >... | reverse complement strand
ATACGCCGCGGAGCAGTGACATTTAGCTCTTCGCGTATACTGTTTTCAAGGACCCCCATTTCAACCGTATTGTCTGATTTCGTCACGCCAATGCGTTCACAAAAATCCCTGATGGCAGAGGCCGGGACTCCTCGTCTGCGCAGGCCTGCGATGGTAGGCATACGTGGATCATCCCAGTCTTCAACATGGCCTTCGGTGACCAGCTCGGTGAGCTTACGCTTGCTGACAACGGTATATTGCAGATTGAGTCTGGAGAATTCGATTTGTCGTGGATGACAAGGTATATTGATATTATCCAGCACCCAATCATAAAGAGGACGGTGATCCTCAAATTCAAGCGTGCACAATGAGTGAGTAATCCCTTCCAGAGCATCTGAGATTGGGTGGGTATAGTCATACATCGGATAAATACACCACTCCTGACCTGTTTGATGATGTATCACGCCGTGACGGATTCGATACAAAGTCGGGTCACGAAGATTGATATTGGGAGAACTCATATCGATTCTTGCACGCAGTACTTTCTCACCATCTGCGTACTTACCCGCCTTCATGTCTGCAAATAGTTCGAGATTTTCATCAATGGTGCGATTACGAAACGGGCTTTCCTTGCCGGGTTCTTTTAATGTCCCACGATAATCACGAATCTGCTCGGCGTTAAGATCACAAACAAATGCTTTTTTAATCTGAATAAGTTCGACAGCAAAATCGTATAACTGTTGAAAGTAGTCAGAAGCAAAATACATCCCATTCCATTCAAATCCAAGCCAGCTCACATCTTCTTTAATTGATTTTACGAACTCTTCATTTTCCTTATGCGGATTGGTATCATCAAAGCGCAAATTACACTGGCCATGATAATCCTTTGCGACCCCAAAATTCAGACAAATTGATTTCGCATGGCCGATATGTAAATAGCCATTAGGTTCAGGGGGAAAACGGGTGGCAACTTTACCGCTATTCTTATTATTTGAGATATCAGTTTCTATGATCTGGCGGATAAAATTACGAGATGTGGCTGTCGGCTCATCGGAACCCATGGAATAACCTCTAACGAAGATGTGCAAATAAGGATAGTTTATCCTGTCCAGGTAGGATGCGCTAGCTATTCGGAACTATTCAGCTTCTAATACTTTACTCTGCGTAAACCAATAATTCTATTGATACTCACGTGGCCCGATTAGCTCAATAGGATAACCATCTGGATCTTCAACAAATGCAATAATTGTTGTGCCGGCATTCATGGGGCCCGCTTCGCGCAGAATTTTACCACCCTGCTGTTTGATGCTTTCGGTCGCCTGATAAACATCTTCGACCTGAATGGCCAAATGACCGAATGCATCACCTAGATTGTATTCATGTTGATCCCAATTATAAGTGAGTTCGATGACGCTATGTTTTGCTTCACTACCATAACCTACAAAGGCTAATGTAAATTTACCTTCGGGATAATCTTTCTGGCGTAGTAACCTCATCCCTAAAATTTCTGTGTAAAAAGCAATCGATTTTTCCAGATTGCCGACTCTGAGCATGGTGTGAAGTAATCGCATTTAACTATTTACCATTTGACTTTCATTTGTTCGTGTAAAAGGTTTTGGCTTGTCAATTTTATATCCCTGTACATAATCGACACCAATGTCTTTAAGCTTGTTTAGAGTCTCATCATCTTCCACGAATTCGGCAATGGTTTTGATTCCCATCAAGTGCCCTATTCGATTGATTGAGGCAACCATAGCATAGTCAACAGGATCATGATTAATATCGTGAATAAAACAACCGTCGATTTTCAAATAATCAACATTGAGGTTTTTTAAATAGGCAAAGGAACTGAGTCCACTACCAAAGTCATCAAGAGCAAACCGACAACCCAGTTCATGCAATTGATCAATGAATACGCGGGCACGGTCAAAATTTGCCACCGCAGCTGTTTCAGTTATCTCAAAACAGACGATTGATGGATCTACCCGATATTGATGTATACAGTCTATAATTAACTGTAAAACAGTCTCATCACCAACAGATTGACCCGATAAATTAATCGTATAGATCGTATTTGTCTCCACTGGCATGTCTGCTAATTTCATCATCACATAACGAATGACCCAACGATCGATATCAGGCATCAAATGAAAACGTTCAGCTGCGGGTATAAAAGTCCCAGGTTGCACCATTTGCCCATCTTCATCGAGCATACGCAAGAGTATTTCAGCAAAAGGACTATCCCCACTGGTCAAGGGCTGGATCTCCTGGCAATAACAAATAAACCGATTCTCTTCCAGGGCTTGTTTGATTCTGTTAACCCACTGCATTTCACTTTTATGTTTAACCAGTTCAGTGTCACCCTGTTGGTATTTATGGATACGATTCCGGCCCAGGTCTTTGGCCACATAACAGGCCGCATCGGCTTCACTAAGCAACTCCGAGATACTGGCACTCTCCTGGTTTACCGGCACCATCCCGATACTGACACCGAGTTCGAAGCTCTTGTCTTCCCAGGTGAAACGAAAATCTCTGATGGTTTTTTTGATTTTTTCGGCAATAGGCTCAGCTTTTTCCAGATTACATCCTTCCAGTAACAAACCAAACTCATCTCCTCCAAGTCGGGCCAGTACATCTTCATCACGTATATCCGTTCTCAAGACCTGTGCCAGCTGTTTTAATAAATTGTCACCGGCAATGTGTCCGCAAGTATCATTTACGATCTTAAATTGATCTAGATCCATATAACATAGACTGTGTTCACAGCCACTCTGTTTACTTCTATTCAAGGCCGTGCCTAGCTGTAAATCGAATTCTCTTCGATTAATCAAACCAGTCAAAGCGTCATGAGATGCCTGATAACTCAATTGTTGTGCCATTTTCCACATGGCCGAGACATCATGCATAACCATCACTACACCAATAATTTTAGCCCTTTGATTACGCATAGGTGAGACTGTTAGTTTGACTGCAAAACGGGTATTGTCATTTCTGATCGCATGGATGTGTTTCGATAACACCACAACATCTTGCTCAGTCAGGCAGGTTCTGACAGGATCATTAATGGTTTCACTAGTTTCTGCATCGGCAAAATATAAATATTGATTTAGTAATTTGTCATAGGCTTGTTCGTTTGAACAACCGACCATTTTTTCAGCATAAGGATTGAGATATTGTATGTAACCCTGAACATTCATGGTTATAACGCCATCACCAATCGATTGCAGCGTAATATGAGCCCTTTCTTTCTCCTGAAATAATAGTGCTTCCGCGTTTTTTAACTCAGTGATATCACGGGTAACGCCCTCGACTCCATCAATCTGTCCATTTTCGTCGTAGTGAAAATGCGCACTGGTGGATACCCAGATGACATGGCCGTCTTTATGCCGCATGGGCATCTGATAATTCTGGATTTTCCCATCATGATCCTGAAGTATTTTTAAGAATTTATCACGACCTTCAGGTTCAACATACATACTCGGTAAATTCATACCGATGCATTCATTGGCACTATAACCAAGCAGCTGTCTTACTGATGGCGAGACCAAAACAACATTTCCGGATGTATCAGCTCTATAATAGGTATCTTGCAAGCTATTCATAATCGCACGAAGCTCTTGTTCAGAATCTCGCAAACGTTGTTCACTCTGCATATGCGCAGTTACATCATGAAAAGATAGAACCGCACCTTTTTCTTCACCTTTATCATCAACGATAGCTTGCCCACTAACCAATAAATTATGAAAATCATTATTGGACAAAATATTAATTTCAAAATTTAGCACAAGGTTTTTATTCAAAACCTGCCAGAATGGGTTTTCCTTATTGTCAATCAAGGTGTTAGTTGATGGCTCATAGAAACTAAAGACCTGTTGACATTGACGCCCTTTTATATCCTTGGCGTCATAATCAGTCATATCAACCGCAGCCTGATTGAAAGTAGTGATCACACCTTCTGTATCGCAGGCGACCACGGCATCGGTAATATTATCCAGTAAGGCGCGCAAAAAATTTCGCTCCCGGTGCAAGGACTCTCTCAACTCCTGGCTTTCAAACATTTTTTTCTCGAGGTCATCCCTGGCCAGGATCACCTTCCTGTTAAGTAAATAACTTCGCAACATCAACATGGACATGATGATGATTAAAATGGCGATGGCGATTACCCACATCAAATGTTGCTTTAAAAACAGTAGCGTTGCGCGAGGATTCAAGCGGCTATAAGGGCCTACTTGTAATGTCTGCAATACGGAATCAACGCCAGAATAATCTGCAGGTGGCAACCATGAAACAATACGTTCGCCAGCCGCTGTAGAGATGAGATTTTCTGGCATAACTTGCAGGGTTGCAAAGATGTCTTCCACAAGTTGCGGCTCGACATGACTGAGATAAGCGATAGGCCATTCGGGATAGAGTTGTGTACTGAGTAAATAAGGAAAGCCTGGCGCTGATCGAGTGTTGATCACTTTGAAGTCGTCAATATTAATCAAACCACTGTTATGCATGGATTCGAGAATACCAGTACGCACCGTCCCTGCATCTACAATACCTGTTGCAACCGCCGCCACCACTGCACTGTGAGGAAAACCACTAAAACGAAGATCAGCGAAGTCTGTATATGGATCTATATTATGCTCTTTCAAAACAGACCTTGCCATTTGAAACCCACCAAAGGCATCTGGATTAACACCCATGAACCTTTGCTGCTTCAGATCTTCAAGACTGTTGATAGCATCGTTATCTTTCAGGGTGAAGATAACCGCACCAAATTCACTGAAGCGCATACCCTTATATTCTTTTTCGAGTGTTGCTATGGGTTGTACATCATGACGCTTAAGTAATTCTACATAAAATCCTGGGTTAGAAATTAGTAAGTCGATGCGACGATGATTAATAAAAGCATGCATCTCGGAAAAATCGACAGGGACGATTTGAAACTGATAGGCAGGCAAATTTTTCTGCAGGTATGCCAACAAAGGTTTCCATACTTTCGTGGCTGTCGCTTTTCCCCGGTGAGATAAAACCCCAATTTTTAAAACTTCTAAAGACGAAATATTTTTTTCAGCGGCGTAAGTATTGTGCGGAAAATTAAACACACTAACAATCACTAACAGGATGAGCGTTATCAATATTCTGGTCAGTGTAAATCGTCCGGGTATGCGCTTATATTCAGTCAATTAACTGTACTACCGTATGTCGTTTTATATAAAAAAACAATTAACTTCGTTATTTTTTCAGGTTTACGTTCTTGGTGGCAATGATTTTTCCTGTTAATTATGAGACCTGTTGTTGCGATAAGACCATCATCTACAGTGAGTCCATGCTATTACTAACTTTAGCTAATAAGAAGAACTCCTTATTTGTATATTCACCAATAAAACCATCACTGCTTGTTATATTTATTAGATGCAATACGGAGACGTAATGCATTCAATTTGATAAATCCTTCAGCATCCTTCTGATTATAGGCGCCTTCATCATCCTCGAAAGTTGCGATACTGGCGTCGAACAAACTATCTGTATCCGATTGGCGACCTACCACCATGACGTTGCCTTTATAAAGCTTGAGTCGCACAACTCCGTTGACTGTTACTTGCGATGCATCAATCATTGCTTGCATCATTTTTCGCTCTGGGCTCCACCAGTAGCCATTATAAATTAGACTCGCATAACGGGGCATTAATTCGTCCTTAAGATGTGCTACCTCACGATCCAGAGTCAATGATTCAATGGCACGATGTGCTTTCAGCATAACAGTCCCGGCTGGTGTTTCATAGCAACCCCTGGACTTCATACCGACGTAACGATTTTCAACAATATCGTCACGGCCAATACCATGCGCACCTGCGAGTGTATTCAATTTTTCCATAACCGTAGCCGGTGAGGTTTGCTCTCCATTGATGGCAACAATATCTCCATGACGATAGGTTAATTCAAGATATTCCGGTTCATCCGGCGCGCTCTCAGGAGCACATGTCCAGCGCCACATACTTTCTTCCGGTTCTGCCCATGGGTCTTCCAGAATCCCGCCTTCGTAGGAAATATGTAATGAATTGGCATCCATGGAATAAGGCGATTTTGTACCGCGTTTTTGTTCAATACTAATGCCATGTTGTTCGGCATACTGCATCAGTTTTTCTCGGGAATTCAGATCCCATTCACGCCATGGAGCGATAACACGAACATCAGGCATTAGCGCATACGCACCCAGTTCGAAACGCACCTGGTCATTACCTTTGCCAGTGGCCCCGTGTGAGATAGAGTCTGCGCCGGTCTCGCGTGCAATTTCAACCAGGCGTTTGGCGATTAATGGACGTGCGATAGAAGTTCCTAATAAATACTCGCCTTCATAGATGGTATTGGCACGGAACATTGGAAAAATATAATCACGCGCGAATTCTTCGCGCAAATCCTCAATATAGATTTCCTTGATTCCGTAGGCTTCAGCTTTGGCCCTTGCAGGCGCTACTTCTTCACCCTGGCCGATGTCTGCGGTAAAAGTGACGACCTCACATGAATACGTGTCTTCGAGCCATTTTAAAATGACGGACGTATCCAATCCCCCTGAATAGGCCAGAACAACTTTTCTGACATCTGTCTTGCTCATTGATGACTCCTATTGATCACATGTTTTGCTGTCTACGGACGTCTGCCTATTATATAGATATTATGTCTCGTATGAAGCTGATTGGAGTAATTAAATGGTGATAGGGTTCATAGAAGAGAACTTTTTAGGGGCAAGGGAGCTAAAGCTTCAAGCCTTATGCAGCTAAACTAAACAGCGATTGACTCTGAGGGGATGTCTTTATTTTATCAGTGTCAGATTGACCCGACGATTGATAGCACGACCGTTAACATTGGTATTTTCCTGCACGGGCCTGCGTTTACCGAAATAACGCACGATAATTTTATCTGAAGGTACCTGTTTGCTTAACAAATACTCCTGAACTGCCATGGCGCGTTGCTCAGAAAGCGTATTATTGTAGCTATGCGCCCCACGATCATCCGCATGACCATCAACTTTGGCATGTTTAACGGTTGCATCCTTCTTCAAAAAAGCTGCAATCGCATCAAGCTTTCGTTTTGCCTTACTGGTTAAAGTGAATTTATCGGTAGCGAAATATACAGTGGTATTCCTGACTTTTGCGTACTGATACGGAATGATGTCGTTCATGCAGGTGCGGAACTCACCGAGGGCAGTGCGGAAGCGCACATTTGAAAGTACCGCTTCAACTTCGTCACCACCATCACCCCAGTCTTTAAACCTGAAGACGGGTGTCATGCCTTTTTCCAGTTCTGCCATCAAACGTAAACTCAATACCCGTTTAAACGTGAAGGGGGTTTCGCTGGGCTTGTAATTGAATCGCCCAATCTCTCGGGCTTCCTTATCGTGACTCCATTGGGGGGGGCGTGAGTGCACTGTTACCAGCCCTTTGCTCTTGGGTGCTTGATTAGTAAGAAAACGAAAACCCGGTTCTGAACCAGCTTCCTGATAAAACTGGGCTTTACCAAATAGCTCAATGGAATGGGACAGGGTGCATGACAAAGGCGAAGACTGAGTCTCCCAAGTGGAATTCTCAAGAAAAGCCTGATAATGGAGATCTTCAGCTGTCGCATGGGGGCTGCAAATAATCCCATACACAAGCAGGAAAATGGTAATCAAACGCTGCATATATGACTCATTCGAAATAGATTAACTATATATTTTTCAAATAGCTATATATGTTAGCGGTCTTGGCAGGTAATTCTTTATAGCAATCCCTGTCTGATTCGCGGGATCAAGCTTTTTTACGCTGACTGCGCCGTAACCGTGAAAGCAGGCGTCGCGCCATTTCACCAAACATTTCAGTCTGTGTCGGGTGCGGATGGATCGCCTGTGCCACCTGTTTCAAGCTCAGCTCACCCGCCACCATCATCACCCCCTCTCCGATCAGGGTGTCTGCATGGTCAGCAAGATAATGCACGCCCACAATCTGGCCGTTGGATTTATTCGCAACCAGTTTGATCATGCCCTGGGTTTCATTGGTAATCATAGCCTTGGCATCAATACTCATAGGCATTTTGACTTCTGCCACGTCCATTCCCTGTTCCTTGGCCTGTTCTGCCGAAAGACCCACAAAAGCTGCCTGAGGACGCGTAAATATCACCCCACTATCTTTATTCTGGTCATACTGCATATCTTCGCCAAGTATGGTGGCAGCAGCTACACGCCCTTGCTGGCCAGCCGTATGCGCCAGCATGAGCCCACCAATCACATCTCCCACAGCAAAAATGTGGGATTGAGAGGTTCGGCAGCGCTTATCGACCTTAACCATTCCCGCGTCGGTTTCCACATTGGCTTTTGTCAGTTCAAGTGGATCCAGTACAGGCCGCTTGCCAGTTGCCATTAGCACATAATCACAACTGTATGAATGATCCTTATCGTCTTCGGACGTATAAGTCAGTTTCATACTACCAGGCTTACCCTGAATAGCTTTAACCTTGACCGAGGTATGGATGGTCAGGTTAGGATCTGCATTGAGGGCTTCAGTCAGATGTTTGGCAATTTCAGGTTCAACTTCAGCCAGTATTCTGGGCTGGCCTTCGAGCAACGTGACCTTGGTGCCAAAATCCTGGAAGATTTGCGCCATTTCAAGACCGATGGCTCCGCCCCCGATGACGCCCAGGCGTTTTGGTACTTCACCCAAACTCCATACAGTGTCTGATGTCAGCACTCCACCTTTTTTAAGGCCTTCTTCTGCACCTTTAATACCCGGAACAAAAGGCGGCGCACCCGTAGCGATTACCGCACAACCGAAACTGATCCGTTGTCCATTCTTACCGTTACCCTGGTTGGCACGTGTATGCGGATCATCCTGATTGCCACTGCTGTCAACGATGACGGTATGCTCATCCGCAAATTTGGCGAATCCCTGAATAACGCTGATCTTGACGCCTTTATCAGTTTTCAACGCCATTTCACCACGTGTTTCGAGGACATGGCGGCGGGTTTTTTCCATTTTCTGCCAATTTAATTGAGCATCCGTGGTGCCTTCGACACCGAGATGCTCATCATGGGCGCGATCGCGAATGCGATCAGCAGCCGCACGCCAGGCTTTTGAAGGAATACAACCACGCCACAGGCATTCGCCGCCCGGGAATGGACTGTCATTAATCATCGCAACCTTGATGCCGTGCTCGGCCAGATCACGCGCACAATCTTCACCGCCGGGGCCGCCGCCGATTACGACCACATCATAATCCCATTGTCCTTCAGGGATCGCGGGACCGGTGGGTCCCATCCAGGATTCGGGTTTTTCAATGAGCCCCTTCAAGGTGTTCAGATAAAGGGCAACTTCCGCACCGTTAACCACACGATGATCGGCGGTGATAGTCAAGGGCATGCCTTTGTCACTGGCTGACGCAATCGCCAGAATGGCTGCGGTACCCGGAGTTGGAATGGCATCGAAATAACTCACCCCCAGCATCCCCATGTTTGAAACCATAAAGGTAGGGTTGGCGTATTCTTCCGGTTTTAGACGCCGTTTTCTGGCGCGATCCAGTAATTCTTTCCATTGGTCGTTCAGATCTTCCAGACTGCTCGACTCACATTGACGCAGTACCGGCACAACCAGTCCGCCACCGTCAGCAGACACCGCCATGCCAATATCAACCTGGTCGCGCTCAATCAGTTTATCGACGGGTTGATAGCACCAGTTCATGGTCGGGTGTTTAGCCATCGCCAGCGCGCAAGCCTTGGCGATGGTGACCGTCAGTGACACGCCTTTTTTCTTCGACGCGACTTTCAATGCATCCGGCGAGGCATTCACCGTTACATGGAAGGTGGGCATGGATAACGAAGTCTCCATTGAATGACTGATTGCTTTCTCCATAGCACTCATAGCGCGACCATCACCAGGTACATCTACGTGCCTATGTGCAGGATGGGATGCAGCAGCAATTGTGTGTTCAGAAATACCCACATCCGAGGCCTGAATCACACCCCCAGGGCCAGTGCCTTGCAGGCTATTCAAATCCACGGCATTCATACCTGCCAGCTTGCGGGCATAGGGAGTAGCCTGTTTGCTGGTTGGTCGTGGTGCCGGTTTGGCTTGACCCGCTGCAGGCTTGATTTCATGAGCCGGGCTGGGTTGAACATTTTCTTTTGTCTGCGCAGCGGCTGGTGTATTGATTGCGGCAGCTGACTGTTGCGGTTGTGCTGAATCTTTATTGACTTGTTCGGCTTGCTCAACCAGATAAGCCAGTGCGCCACCAACACTCACCACACTGTCGACTTCGGCCATCGGTCCGGATAAATAGCCTTCGCGGAACACTTCAACATCCATGATTGCTTTATCGGTTTCGACTTGTGCGACGATATCACCGCGTTCGATCTTATCTCCGAGCGCCTTGGTCCATTCGACTACAATTCCTTCAGTCATGGTATCGGACAGCTGCGGCATTTTTATGACATATACCGTGCCTTCAGGTTCGTCTGTTGATGGGGTTTGGGCGTGATTATCAGCAACCGGCGAAGGTGTGTCCTCAGAAGCGCTACTGGGTGATGCCGGCTCATCGCTGGCTGATGAAGCATTGCTCACAACACCTTCACTCGTTGTATTCACTTCTTGTTCAGATGCGACGATATAGCCGATCGCTCCGCCAACTGCGACGGTGGCATCGATCTCGGCTATCGGACCAGACAGGTATCCTTCCCGAAAAACCTCAACATCCATAATCGCCTTATCGGTTTCAACGGTGGCGACAATATCACCACGTTGTATTTTGTCACCTGGGTTTTTTTCCCAACTCACAATGACACCTTCGGTCATGGTGTCTGATAGTTGGGGCATTTTTATTGCGTACGGCTCTGACATAATTATCCAGTCGATTTAATGCTCGTTGCTTTCAGTCCGGCTCGGTCGTGGCCGGACGTCACTACGAATTATTTTCCAAACATTTTCAAGACCGCTTTCACCACATCTTGCGGATTGGGTATGGCGGCTTTTTCCAGGGTATGATTATAAGGGATAGGTACATTCACTGCAGACACCCGCACTGGTGGCGCGTCCAGCTCAAAGAAACACTCTTCATTAATGATGGCCATCACTTCCGAGCCGACTCCAACTGCAGGCTCTGCTTCTTCGACAATAACGGCTCGATGTGTTTTGCTAACCGATGCTTTAATACCAGCGCGATCAAGAGGACTGAGCGCATACAGATCAACCACCTCGGCATCAATACCATGCTTTTCTGCCAGTATGCTGGCCGCTTGCAGACACCAATGTACCGATATGTTGTAGCCAAACAAGGTAACATCTTTACCCGAACGTGCCACTTCAGAACCTACCAGCGGCATGAAGAATTCATCATCCGGTACATCCCCTTTCATGTTGTACATCAACTCATGTTCGTTGATGAACACGGGATCATCACAGCGGATCGCAGACTTTAACAGACCGTATGCCTGACGTGGTGTTGACGGGGTCACAACACGCAACCCAGCAATACCCATAAACACTTTTTCCATGCGTGCGGAATGTTGCGCACCGAGTTGATGGGCAGTACCGCCTGGGGAACGAATCACCACGGGGGCTTTTAACTGCCCACCCGACATGTAATGAATTTTGGCGGCCGTATTAAAAATCTGATCCATCGCCAGCCAGGCAAAGTTGACCGACATGATTTCAATAACGGGGCGCACACCTAGATAAGAAGCGCCGATACCCAGCCCTGTATAGCCATTTTCTGAAATGGGTGTATCGATGACACGCTCAGGACCATATTTGTCGTAAAGTCCGTTGGTGGCCTTATAGGTTCCACCGGCCACACCGATGTCTTCACCCATGCAAATCACCATCGGGTCTCGACTCATTTCTTCATCATGGGCACGGCGCACCGCTTCCCAAAACATAATCTCAGCCATTATGCCGACCCTCCATTAACCCAGGGGTCATTTTCGACCAGGGTATATTTTTCCAGCATCTCCAGAGGTGGCTCGGGTGACTCTTCCGCAAATTTGATGACTTCGTCTTCAATGTTTTCCAGAATTTCGGTATCCATTTGTTTGTAATCGTCGAGCGTCATCTGACCTTCTTCTATCAGCCGGTCTCGCAGCATAATAATCGGATCACGTTTACTCCACATGCGCTCCTCGTCTTTTGGACGGTATGCGTTGGAATCTGACATGGAATGACCACGATAGCGGTACGTCATGAGCTCAAGAAAATAAGGGCCCTTACCGGAGCGCACATGCTCAATCGCTTTTTGTGCGGCTTCATAAACCACTTCTACATCCTGACCATCCACTTGAGCAGACGGGATGTTATAGCCAGAGACACGTTTGTATTGATCAATAACCGCAGTCGAACGATCGATGCGGGTGCCAATGCCATAAAGATTGTTCTCGCAGATATACAGTACCGGCAGTTCCCAAACTTTCGCCATATTCAGTGACTCATGGAAAGTCCCCTGATTGTTGGCGGCATCGCCCAGGAAACAGATACTGATTTCGTCACCACCTTTCATTTTGATGGCTTTTGCCACCCCGGCGGCCAACGGAAAAGGGCCTCCTACCAGCGCATATCCACCCATGAAACGCTGCTCGACGCCGAAGATATGCATGGATCCACCCAGGCCTTTACAGCAACCAGTGACTTTGGCGAACAGTTCCGCCATGACGACTTTTGGCTTTACCCCACATTTAATGGCGTGAATATGATCACGATAACTGGTCATGACATAGTCTTTGCCCACATTGGCTGCTTCAAGAACCCCAAAGGCGCAGGCTTCTTCTCCAGAATAGAGATGCAGGAATCCGCCAATTTTACGTTCGACATACGCTTCATAGCAGCGCTCCTCAAAACGTCTGGCAAATAACATTTCCTTTAATAATCGTTTTTTGACTTCAGAGTCCATAAGATTCACTTATTATGCAAATTCACTGGGCTTATTATAAAAAGAGTACAAACCCGGCAACAATGTTAAAAATTCAAACGAGCTATGATCTTCTTTTTGGGCCTTCAGGTCAAGAAAAACGACTCTAAATAGAGTGATTATTTTATTATTATCTGCTTGATAATCCTATGTTTAATATGTCAAATCGGTGCAAGAATGGCACCATGATTGAACACGAGATAAAACAATTTTGAAGCATTAAATTGTAAAATGATATCATTTGGCACCACGAGTAAGACTCAAGTAGACTTGATAGCCATGAATTCAGACGACGTAATCACCCTCACCCAACCGGATGACTGGCATTTGCATGTCCGGGATGGCGAAATCCTCAAAACCGTTATCGCTCATACTGCGAGACAATTCGCCAGGGCGATCATTATGCCGAACCTGAAACCACCGGTAACGATGACGGCCGATGCGGTGGCATATCAGCAGCGAATTCTGGATAGTCTGCCTGCTGATATTGCATTTACGCCACTGATGACCCTCTATCTTACCAAT
>Ga0316205_10003966_pt1 | contig 13416 bp, 10 predicted proteins | sample 3monthpyrite_MG_FD_204941 | JGI IMG/M metagenome (GOLD analysis project Ga0316205, IMG submission 204941) | Microbial mat bacterial communities from mineral coupon in-situ incubated in ocean water Damariscotta River, Maine, United States -... | ecosystem: Environmental > Aquatic > Marine >... | reverse complement strand
GCCACCAGCGCAATCCGGCGGCAGCGCCCCGGATCTTCTGGCCGCGCGCCTTCTACTTGGCACCGCACCCATTCTGCACCGGCACGAGTTTTCCCCGCGCCTCTGCCACCCAAAATCACCCAGCTCGTCCAGTCTCCATCCGGCGGTAGCTGATGCCCTTCCAAAGCCCATAGTTCAAAGAGCCAAGGAAGGGACACCAGCGCATTGTCGCTCAAACCATCCAGCGCTTCAGTCAGCGCCTTGGGCTTGAGCCCGCTTAAGTAGTCGATCACGGATCTCGCGTCTTGCTTCATCAAGGTCGAGCGCGGTTTCCCCTCCGCTCTGTTTTTCCCGTTTTCCAAGCGCAATCTCCATGTCAACAATTTGCTGTAAGAGTTTGAAATGCCCCTGTAATTGCGATCGAATAGCCGTCGGGTCCTCAGACTCCAGCCCGCCTTCCAGCCGCTCCACAAGTTTCTGCAACCCCCGCGCCAACCGCTTATAAACAAACTTGGCCGCGCGCAGAGTATCCTCGCCGGACCTGCCAGCTTTGGGTGATTTCAATGTCATATATTAAGCCTTCACCTGCCTCCGTAACGGGGCAGAAACGAAAAGAGCGGCACACCTTCCAGTGTTCCGCTCGCCCATTTCTTCCAGCTTGCTTAGAGTTATACCCTCGACCGTTCGCAAAGTCAAGCATTTTGCACGCTATACGTGCGAACGCTACGCAACACCTCGCGTTAACTAATTCGCAAGTGCTTGAATTATAGCCTAATTACCGGCCGCACGCCATTTCGCCACATTGGCATTGTGCTCTTCCAGAGTCTGGGCAAACGCATGTCCTCCGGTCCCGTCAGCAACAAAAAAGATAAAATTTGTCGCATCCGGATTCGCAGCAGCTTCCAGCGAAGCCATGCCGGGATTGGCGATCGGAGTCGGAGGAAGTGCCGGAATTACATAGGTATTATAAGGTGTTTCGGCCCGCAATTCGCTAACCCGAAGTCCACGGCCCAAAATCTCTTTCCCAAGCGTGATCCCGTAAATAACAGAAGGATCGGTCTGAAGGCGCATTCCGCGCCGAAGCCTGTTCACAAACACGCCGGCGACAAGGCCGCGCTCCTCTGCGACGCCGGTCTCTTTCTCAATAATAGATGCGAGCGTCAACAAGTCTTCAGGCGTCTCGACAGGCAAGTCTGTCGCCCGCACTGCCCATGCGGCAGCGAGCCGTTCTTCCTGCGCGGCCACCATTCGCGCAATCAAGTCAGAGCGCTCGCTCCCGGCAACCACTTCATAGCTATCTGGTGCAATCATGCCTTCTTTCGGCAAATCGCCCACTTCACCGGTCAAAAACTCCGCCTGTTTCAATGCCTCAATCGTCTGCCAAACAGTTGTGCCCTCGGCCATGGTTATGCGATATTCCGTGCCAGCTTCTTGCCGCATCCGGTTGTATTCACTCGGCAAATCTCCTTCACCCAGCACATATTTTGCCCGTGTAACCATCCGCTCAATTGTCGGGTCAAGTTCCCGCATCTGCAAATCACTTCGCGTCACCCCAACCCGCAGCACAATCTCGCTGCCACAGGTCGAATCTCCTACTTGGGTTAGCGTATCGGTTATTTCTTCCATCGAGGCCCCGCGGCGTATCAGAAACGTTCCGGCCTTCAGGTCCATCGATTTTCCGCTATTGCGAACCCCGATTCTAAAAATCCAGGGCGTTGAAATCGCGCCTCGTTCTGTTAAATTCTCACTGACTTTGTCAAAGTTGGAGCCCCGCTCAACCTTCAGACACATCGCTTCTGCCAGCGGTCCGGGCGCACTAAATTGCGCTTTCCCCCAAGCAAGAACAGCACCCACCGCGATCATCCCGATAATGAGAAACATAAGCGCATTTGCTGCCAGAGATTTGCGCATTTAGCTGTCCAACTTCTTGAAAACAACCGAAGCATTTGTGCCGCCAAAGCCAAATGAGTTGCTCAGGGCCACGTCAATTTTTCGTTTAACCGCTTTGTTTGGCGCAAGGTCCAATGCGCTTTCAACCGGATTTTCCAGATTGATAGTCGGTGGCGCGATTTGGTCCCGAATGGCCAGAATCGAGAAAATCGCCTCGACAGCGCCAGCAGCGCCAAGCAAGTGCCCGATTGAGGATTTGGTAGACGACATAGTTGCGCCGCTATCCGCGCCAAGCAGCCGCTCGACCGCTGACAGCTCGATCACATCAGCCATTGTTGAAGTGCCATGTGCATTCACATAATCCACATCAGAGGGTTCCAGCCCGGCGCGTTTCAGCGCGGCCTTCATAGAGCGGAAGCCGCCATCTCCATCTGCGGCAGGTGCGGTGATGTGATAAGCATCGCCAGAGAGCCCGTATCCCACCACTTCAGCATATATGGTTGCGCCCCGCGCTTTGGCATGCTCTAGCTCCTCCAAAACCACCACACCGGCGCCCTCACCCATTACAAAGCCGTCACGATCCTGATCATAGGGGCGGCTGGCTTTGGTTGGGTCGTCCGCCCTTTTGGTCGAAAGGGCCTTTGCCGCGTTAAAGCCCGCAATCCCGATACCGCAAATAGCAGCTTCGGCCCCGCCGGCTACCATAACATCCGCATCGTCGAGCATGATCAGCCGCGCCGCGTCACCGATTGCGTGCGCGCCGGTTGAACACGCCGTGACCACCGCATGGTTCGGCCCCTTAAAGCCATAGCGGATAGACACCTGCCCTGAACAAAGGTTGATCAGAGAACCGGGAATAAAAAATGGAGACACCCTACGCGGGCCTTTTTCGGCCATCATCAGTGTTGTGCGCTCGATCAGTGCCAATCCACCAATCCCCGAGCCGATCATAACGCCGGTGCGTTCACGGCCCTCGTCATCCTCGGGCAACCAGCCGGAATCTTCCACGGCTTGCTGCGAAGCCGCCATTGCATACATTATAAACGTATCTACCTTGCGCTGATCTTTCGGCGCCATATAAGTGTCGGGGTTAAAGGTTCCTTCACTTCCGTCACCATAAGGCACTTCACACGCGTATGTTGTGGTAAATTTTTCGGTATCAAACCGGGTGATGGGCCCCGCGCCTGATTGCCCGTCCAGCAACCGGCTCCAGGTTTGTTCCACTCCATCAGCCAAAGGGGTAACCATCCCCAAACCTGTAACCACAACTCGACGCATAAGATTGCCCCCGAAAATTAACGTTCCAAATGGTTTACCCCATGCCAGCAGCCAAGGGCAAGGGATTCTGCGCTATTGAATCTGTATCTGGGCGCGCTCGAAACTCGCCTCCTGAATATCTCCGTCATCATACATCATCATGATGTTGACCGAGTGGACCGACCCGACGGGAAAAGCCACGTAGGGCGGATGGGTCACAGGGTCCATCGAAGCTGGTGAAGCTGTGCCTTCATAGCAGGGCTCCATGGGCAGAACTTTGTCGGGCGATTCGCCGTTGATCCCGTAAAAAACTTCTTCCAAGCCACAGCGAAAGGTCATCAAATGGGTGAAATAGAGCAGGTCCTGTCCGTCCCATACCCGCACCGCGAGCCAGTTCGCCTGCGTCATCTCCAAAATCGGTTTCACCTCTGCCGCAGTCATAAATTGCGCCTGTGCAGCACTGCCAACACCCGCCGCCAGAATTGCGGCGCCCAATATCGCTTTTGTCTTCAAAATCTGATCTCCCAATAAAAAACGGCACCCAGCGGTGCTGGATGCCGTTTTATCACACTGTCACCAGAAAATCAGGTGTTTTCAGTGATGTATTTTACAGCGTCGCCGAAAGACTGGATGTTTTCAGCCGCATCGTCCGGGATCTCGATGCCGAACTCTTCTTCAAAGGCCATAACCAGCTCAACAGTGTCTAGGCTGTCAGCGCCCAAATCGTCGATGAAGGACGCGCCTTCAACAACTTTGTCTTCTTCCACGCTCAGGTGCTCGACAACGATTTTTTTCAGGCGATCTGAAATGTCGCTCATGGTTTCATCCTTTTGCAAATGAGCGGCGCACCGCTCGGGTTATGAGGTGTCATCGGCCTGCCGCCAAGTCTTCCATTAGAAAAACAAAATCTGCCCGCGGGGCAGCGCCCCCGGTAAATCTTGTTGGGGGCTATAACACACTCTGGTAAGTTGGCAAGTATTTTGTCGTTTTCAACCGCCAAACCTTAATTATTTTCGCGTGATTTCACGCGAGCGAGAATCACTGTGCGCAATATTACGCTTTCTCGGCAAAATAGTATCGGGAATTCTTGCCCGGCATTGAGAGCGATTGCGGGCAACCAAGCTCACACAAAACACCTGTGGCGAGTCACTGCATAGGCAGTGCCGGAATCGGGGCCGCATCACACATTTGCTGCGAAGGATCCTGACAACAGCTTTGCAAAGTGGCTACCGAGCCTTGAAAGATAGTCGCCCAGGCGCGCTGGGTCAGCGCGTGGTCTGGCGGCATATAGGTATTTCCGGGAAAGGTGCTGGCATACGTATCAGCCCCCGGCACCGGCGCTGCCCCCGTGGCTTGTTCAAGCAAGGCACCACAGGTTTCCTGAATGCCAATTCGATGGCAACCAAGGCACGTATTGTCGCGCGGATTGAGGGCAATTGTTGGCCACTTCCCGAAGCCCATTTCCGGCTCGATATGGAAGTATAGTCCAAGCGGATCAGTCGCGATTTCGCTCCATACCTGCCCGAGAAAGGGGGAATACATGATCGGATCATTATCATGGCACCCGCCACAATCGGCCTTCACCACTTTTTCAACCGGATTCCAGAAATCAGCCGCGCCGGCGGAATTGGGTGAAGGCACATTGCTGCCATCAATTGACTGGCCCTCTTCTGCCTCGGCCTGAAACCAACAGGTCGCGCCAGTGGCAGGATTATGCGCAATTACATCGATTTCATTGAAAAACAGCGCGTCTACAGGGTTTCGAATGGTCTTTTGTCGGCACATCGCCGTGATTTGCACCGCATTGCTCGAAAGGTCCAATATCCGCGACCCGGGAACACATTGGCCATCAGAATCAGGGCCATTGGGCAGCAAACCGGGGCGGTCACAGGTCATATCTTTGCTGTATTGCTCGGGAGTAACACCATTTACGGTAATTGGAACAATGACCCCCTCACCGCAATCTATGGCCGGAATTTCAGCAACCTGAGCCGCGCAAGATGCAGCATAAGCCTCAAATTCCGCCTCTTGGCCCGCAGCCGGAGTGGCGAAGGCCAGCACCAATGCAAAAAATCTAATGCTCATGGTTTGGCCTCCAGCATTTTTTGCGCAACGCCGCGCAACGCTTCATAATATCGGATATAGCCGGTGCAACGGCAAATATGGTCCCCAATCGCGTTTTCGATTAAGCCGTCAAGCGCCGCTTCCGTTACATCTGCCGTTTGCAGCCAGTTCAAAAACACTTCGGACGCCATAACAAAACCGGGCGCGCAATAGCCGCACTGAAATGCAAAATTATCCAGAAAAGCTTGCTGGATGGCAGAAAGTCGATCTCCCTCCGCCACGCCCTCGATTGTGGTGATCTCAGCGCCGCGCAGCAGCGCCAAAGGCGTCGAACAAGCGATCATCGGCTCGGCAAATTCATTTCCTGCCTTGCGCACAGAAACCGTGCAGGCCCGGCAAATGCCAATGCCGCAACAGAGCTTTGTGCCTGTAAGATTGGTGGTCTCGTGTAGAAAATCTAGCAATTTAACGTGAGAGGAATTGTCGTCTACCGTATAGATGGCCCCGTTTATCGTCAGTGGAAAACTCATTGTCCCAGCCCCGCGCGAATTTTTTCTGCTGTTATCGGGAGCGATGTAAACCGCTTGCCGGTTGCGTCTTTCAGCGCGTTGGAAATGGCTGGCGCGATAGATACCATCACAGATTCGGCAATGCCGCGCCCCACATTATCGCCCTCTGCTGGAAGCAAGATAAGCTCCTGATTTCTCTTACCTTTTACATAACCATTGTTTAGCGGCAGGTCTGAAAATCGCGGCACATGATAGTCATTTAGGTTCCACGCTCCATTGGCGGGGCCATCCATTCCGGGGGGCATATCCTCAAGTAATGCGTATCCAACAGCCATCGCCAGCCCCCCTTGCGCTTGGCCAGACACAAGCGGCTCAACATGGATCTTCCCTGCATTCAGCACCGTAACCGCGTTTTCAATTTGCACATGGCCCGTGGCTTTATCAACAACAAGGCCAATCAGGTTTACTGCTGGCGCCCAGGCATAGCGCCCGTCGCGCGGGTTGCCTTGTGGCGAAATGGTGTTTTGCCGCGGGATCATCGTATAGCCCCCGCCTAGGCTTGATGCGAAGGCAAGGCTGTCAACTTCCAGCCGCTCCGGCCCAAACAGATCATATTCAGCCGAGGCCCATGTGCCCTGAAAAAACCCGTGCGCCAAGATCGACGCCACGCCCCTATTGGCGAAATTCCGCGCCGCCAGATCAGCTTGCGCGAGCGGCGGCTTCCCTCCCGGCAGATATGTCAAAAAGCCATCCACCCACTTGGTCTGCGCTTGCTGAAGGCTCTCCAGCGCCCACGCATTTTGCGCTTGCGGCAAAAACGCGGCCAAAAACAATGCCTTGGCGGCTTGTTGCACCACATGCACCTGATGCAGCCCCGTAAGGCACGCAGAAGACGAGCCAACCGCTTTGGCCGTCCAGTTCGGGTCATCCCAGCTACCGCCAGAGGCATCGTTTAATCCGGTTTCACCAAACAGATTATAGCCACCCATATCTATACGCGTGGCGTTGCGGCCCAAAGTTTCGCCAACAACCGTAGCAAGCGTGGTCGCCGAACCGTTGCCCATATCAACCGCATCCGAGGCCACAGAAACCTCTCCCGCGGCATTGATTGTCACCGAAGCAACCACCCCGTCGCCCGAGGTTCCATAGGCCTGCATCGACATGGCAAGGCCAGTTCCATAGATTTGGCCTTTGGCGGCATAGGCAGCCTTTATCTCGGCGCGGTCAGACCAAACCGGATGCGCACGCGCAATTTCCAGCATTTCCTTCAGCCTTAGGGGCTGATTGATCTCGCCGCCCGAAATTGTGCGCCCCCCTTCGGACACAATATTGTTTAGCCTTAAATCAATCGGGTCCCACCCTTGTTGGTTGGCAACCTCGTCAAGCGCGGTTTCGAAGGCGAAATAGGCTTGCGGCCCGCCAAATCCGCGCTGGGAACCGGCAGAAATATTGGTAGAATGAACCGCTTCGGCATGAACATTTGCCATCGGAACATCATAACATCCGTTTGAACACAGCGCCGCCAGCTGAGCCACATAAGGGCTTAGGTTGCGCCGCCCGCCGCCGTCAAAAGTATACTCCATCTGGGTGATCATTATTTTTTGCTCCGGGCTCACCGAAATCATGCCGTTTACTGTGCACGCATGGCGCTTGAGGCCAACCCGGAATTGCTCAAAACGGTCATACGCAAGCCGCACAGGATTGCCCTCGGAATAAGGCGCACACAACGCCAGCATAAGTGAAAACGGTGAGGAATCCCGCCCGCCAAACCCACCGCCCGGATAGCAGCTTGTGAGCTCCACATTCTCTATACGCATCGGCGCATCGGGGCTGTCATACATGCTTACGATGTCAGTGATATCGCCATCTGGCGATTGTGTGCCAAGCACAAGTCGCAGCGTGTGGCTGCTGGCATCATGCCAGACAAGCCCAGACTCCGGCTCCATAAACATTGGGTCCATCGCGCGCATATCAGCGGTAAAGCTATGGTTGATAAGCTCTTGATGTGTCGCCATATAATTTCTGATCTTGTCTTGGTAAAACCGGGTGTTTTCCTTATAGGTTGCATCCGTTTCCTGCGCATAGGAGAAGCTGTCGCCATCCATATCGTATCGCACAAAATGGGTTTCCGGGCTAAAAACAACAGGCGGCGCGGGAGTGGCCGCAGCGCCATAGCTTTGGAATGCCGCGTCGTTAAATTGCATCGCAGACATTGCCGTTAAATACGCCTCTCGATTATCAAATAGCAACAAAGCCACCGCTTGGCCAAAGTAGTCCGGCGCGTTGCCGCGCTTCACGATCAGGTCATAATTATAGCTGCCCGGACGGTCAAAATACCCCTTGCTATCAAGATGCAAATCGCGCTTTCCGGTAATCAAAGGCGCGCGCTGGGTTGCTGACAAATCGTCGCCATAAATGACCTTCGCGGGTGCGGCTTCTGGTGGAAGCTTCGAAAGGTTCATCCTTGAGAACACATTTGAGGTGGTAATAGCACGGGCAAAAAAAGCAAACCATTCGGTGCCAGCCCATCCCATATCCGCCGCTCTAAAATCCCGCGCAAAAACCTTTTGCCCGGTTATTTTCGCAAGCCCGTCAATGCGCTCAGACGCCTGCCCTGCCTCACCGCCGGATTTGGCCTGCGCAATGCCGGTAACCGGAAGGATCGTGACAGCTACAATGCCCGCAGAGCTTAGCAAAAACGAACGCCGTGTTAACTCGCAGGGTGTCATTATAAAGCCTCTTAGTTGTTTATAAACGATATGTAACACCTTCAAACACAAGCTATGTATGTAAAGTGACAGATCGGTAATAAATCTTCTGAATAGAAAAAAGGGAGAGTTCAACACTGCCAGTTTAATTTTTCCGGCAAAACCGCGCCGCCGCAATTGCAGACTGGCCCAAGGCCACTCCGCCATCATTTGCCGGAAAAGCAACATTCGTCAAAACCGTAAGATTGTTGCTCAGCAATCGGCGTTTCACCCCGTCTAAAAGCGATCGGTTTTGAAACACACCGCCTGTCAGAACAACGGTCTCGAGGCCGTTATTCATAGCGAGTTCATTGCCCAAAGAGCTTATGACCCTAATTAGTGTGTTGTGAAATCGCATGGCAATACTTGCATCAGGAATCCCTGCTTTCATATCTGCCAGCATCCCTTCCCAAAGAGCGCGCCACCTTATATTTTCTGCAGGCAAAACAGGATAGTAGCCCGGCTCTTCAAAGCAGCTTTCCGCCAGCGTCTGCATCCGCATGGCGGCCTGCCCCTCAAATTGAACCTGATCAAAACACAGGCCCAGCATCGCAGCAGCCGCATCAAATAGCCGGCCCGCCGAGCTGGCCAAGGGTGCATTTATCCGTTTTGCATAAAGCTGGGCAAGCGTTGATGTCGGCTTATCAGCAAGATTGGAAAAAACGGGTTTAGGCCCATAGCGACACTGCAACTCTTCCAATGCCTCCGGCCCGAAAGCGGCCAACAAATGTGCCAAAGCATTTCGCCACGGTTGCTGATTTGCCTTGTCGCCGCCAAGCAAAGGCACCGGGGCAAAATGCGCGGCGCGTTTGTAACTGGCAAAATCCGCTATCAAAAACTCACCGCCCCACATAGTTCCGTCATCACCATAGCCCAGCCCGTCGAGCGCAATTCCAAGCACCGGTTCTGCATCTGGGCCAAAGCCGTGCTCGGCAAGCACGGATGCAATATGGGCGTGGTGGTGCTGAACCGATACAATGTCACAGCTTTGCCGTGCGGCAAGTTCATGCCCAAGCCGGGTCGAGAAATAGTCAGGGTGCATGTCTGTTGTTATAGCAACAGGGGAAAACCCGTATATGCGGCGATAAAGGTCAAGATTGGTGCGAAAGTCCCGCTGGGTCAGGGCGTTTGCCATATCGCCCATATGCTGGCTGGCAATCGATTGGCCGTCTTTCAGCAGGCAAAACGTATTCTTTATATCAGCGCCCATTGCAAGAATAGGCGGCCCATCGCGAAATCCCTCGTGCAGCCTAAAAGGAGCGGGCGCATACCCGCGTGCACGGCGCAGCAAATGCGGCGCTTTCCCGATTACCTGAACAACACTGTCATCCAGCCGGTTAACAATGTCGCGGTCATGCATTAACCAAAAATCCGCTACACTCATAAGCTTAGCCAGCGCGGTGTCATTTTCGGTAATTTGAGGCTCATCCGATAAATTGCCGGAGGTTAATACAATGGGGCCCTCCAGTTGCTGCATTAAAAGGTGATGCAGCGGTGTATTGGGCAGCATAAACCCCAAGCGGTTTTGATCGGGCGCGACATTTGACGCCAGCGATTTGCCGGAACTTTTTACCAATACGATCGGCGCGTGAGGGCTGGTTAAAGCCTGCGTCTCAGCTTCATTCAATGCCGCATATTTTGCAATTTCAACCGTATTTCGTGCTATCACGGCCAAAGGCTTTACGGGGCGGTGTTTTTTTGCACGCAGCGCTGCTACTGCGGCATAATTCTCCGCATCAACAGCGAGTTGAAACCCACCTAACCCTTTGATAGCGATAACCTTACCCTCGCGCAAAGCCAGTGCTGCTGCCGCAATCGGGTCGCCTGATATCTGGTCTCTATTTCTATTTACAAACACCAGATGCGGGCCGCAATCGGGGCAAGCATTAGGCTGGGCATGAAAGCGCCTGTCTGACGGGGTATCGTATTCCTTTTGACAAGCGGCACACATCTCAAATGCGGCCATCGCAGTATTTGCACGATCATAGGGGATTGCGCGGGTTATCGACAGACGCGGGCCGCAATTTGTGCAATTGGTAAATGCATAACCATACCGACGATTGTCCGGGTCGAATATATCGTCGAGGCAATCTGCGCAGGTGGCCGCATCCGGCACAATCCCAGTGTTGATGTTGCCTTTTTCACTGGCAACAATGTCAAAATCCGCCCATTTTTGCGCAGATTCAACGGGCGCGATCTCAACCGCATCAATACGCGCCAGTGGCGGCGCAGCTGTTTGCAAGCTTTCCCGAAACGCAACCAATTGCTGCGCGGTGCATACCAAGCGGACAATCACCCCCTCGGAATCGTTCAATACTTCGCCCTGCAGCCCCGCTTCCCTCGCCACACGCCAAACAAACGGGCGAAACCCGACACCCTGCACCAATCCGCGAATTCGGATTTCCCAGTTGTGTCTCATTTGGAGCACACCGCTAAAGTGTAGGGCCATTTTTCGGCCAACAATCCGATAAAATGCATAAAATCAGCCTCGCAACCAAGATAACCTAGACCGCCGCCGCAATGAGCGTCAGCTGCCTAGCGGTATCATCAAACCATTGGCGGCCATTGTAAATGTTGCGGGTGATATGTGGCGCAAAAATGTGCAAGTTTTCGGGAGAACTTAGGGCGCGCTACTTTGCACACAGCTTACAAGCTTGGTCCTTCCGCCTCATTTCCAGCGAGTCCGCCTCACTTTTCAGTGGTTAAAAACCGCTTGTCTCGATGATGCGCCAAAGTGACGGGCGTGCGCGATTTGCATATTTTGTGGACAAAATTATAACGCGCGACATGATAACTGGGATCAAAACCGAAGAAGTTTTTCTTCATTTGCGCCAATTCTTCTTCCCTATAGGCTGCCAGCGGTTTTTCAGCCTCATCCACTAAACGGCGGGCCTTTTTTTCGTCCAATGCCGCAGCAAAGCCGATCTCTGCCAGCATTTTCGCCCGTTTTTGCACTTCGGCATCAAAGCTGCTGCGATCTTGGCCAAAAGTGGAATCCGCCAAGCCGAGCGAAACCGCCTCGGCAGCCCCCATTGGCAAACGCGCCCCGGCAATCCGCTCGGCATTGGCCGCGCCGCAATAGAGCGGCAGCAGATAGGTCCAGAATTCTGAGCCATAAAGATTGCCCATGTCCTTATAGTGCGGGTTAAGCACGGCAGCGTTTCGCACCCAGACTTTGTCACTACAGCGCGCCAAAAACACACCACCGGCCCCGGCATTACCGCGCATCGCCGTGATGGTCAAATGGGATTGAGTTCGGATAATCGCCTCGGCCAGATCATCCATCGCATTGATATTATGCCATGATTCATCCGCCGCTGACGGGGCCGCTTCGATAATGTTAAGATGGATTCCATTGCTCCAGAAATCGTCGCCGCCTTCAAGGACAATAACCTTTGTGGGCTGTTTGCACGCTTCAAGATAAGCTGCGCGCAGGCGCAGGCACTGATCGGCAGACATGGCACCATTATAAAAATTAAACCGCAAATACCCGATTTCCCCCGCTTCACGATAAGCGATCTCTTGATAGCCTTGTTCTGAGTCCAGAGGTATTTCGGGCACATTTGGTGATATTATCCGCGTTGCTGGCAGCTTGAATCCGTGCTGGCCTTTCGGGTCGCGCATATGGCCAATCCAGACGGCTCCATCAACGGTGGCGCGGCAGATAGCGGGGCCAGAGGTGGCGAGGATATCGCCCGCCGGCCCACGCATACCCGGTGCTTTGTGTGCATCATATAAAAAGAAATCTCCGTCACGCACCCCTGGCACGCCATCTGCGGCGCGGATTTTCAGCAAAACCAGAGCTGTGCTATCTTTCGCCCAATCTATCGCGCGATCTTTTTGCGAAATGCCCGGCTGCAAGCCCCCCCGCCTGTCTCCTTTATATTCGGTCAGCGGGCATGGCGCTTCGCCAGCCTTCAGCTTCTCAAGAGCTTCAAAGACCGCTTCCAGAGCACCATCAGCAACCTCCAAGCGATACAGGCTCGATTTTGTGGCCTCCCGCATCGGGAATGTTCGCGTAGCCCAAATCGGGCCGGCATCCATTTCCGCCTCGGCTTGCAAAACAGTGACACCCCAATCCTGCTCACCGTGCATTATCGCCCAATCCAGTGCAGACGGGCCGCGATCTCCGGCAATGCCGGGATGCACCACCAAACACAGATGGTTTTGCCAGATGTCCGCAGGAATGGCGCGTTTTAGATAAGGCGCAAGAATAACGTCAGGGGCAAATATCTTGATCGCGTCGCGCGTCAGATCATCATTGATATCAAATTCGATCGAGGCCGCATGCCCCGCGGCCTGCAATTCCAGATAGATCCGCTGCGAGAGCGCATTAAATCCGTGGATAAGCAGCAAAATGCGCATGTCAGGTCGCCCCGATCAGCAACGTTGCCATGCCAGCCATTACACTTGTGCCGATAAAGATCGCCAGAGCGGCAACGCAGATCTGAACGACCTTTATGACCTTTGCTGCGGATTTTTCCATAAATCGCAGGGGCCAGCCAACGCTGTAAGTAAGCACGGCCATACCAAGAAAAGACCCGATGCCAAATACAAAGACATAAAACAATGCGGTGGCCATATTTTGAGTGGCAATCGCTGTCAATGCCACCAGCCCGGCCGAACCGGCCGCTCCATGGGCCAAGCCAACCAAATAAGCGCGCAAAGAAAAGTAGGCGCGAAAACAGTGCTGTGGCTTTTTGTCATGTGTATGGTTTTCGAGCCTGTGGCCAACCGCATGCAGGTGCTTCTGGCCATCTGCGTGGACATGTAAATTAAAGCGCACCCGTTGGCGGCGTAGTTTCCACAAAACCTGTGCGCCGAGCACAACCAGCATTGCACCAACCGCGAATTCCATGCCCGCCACGAGTTTCTCAGACAGCAAAACACCAAACACTATCACGGGCAGGCTTATCAACAACAAGGTAGTGCTGTGGCCCATCGCCCAACTTGCCCCCAGAAAAGCGAGC
>Ga0316205_10003965_pt1 | contig 13417 bp, 12 predicted proteins | sample 3monthpyrite_MG_FD_204941 | JGI IMG/M metagenome (GOLD analysis project Ga0316205, IMG submission 204941) | Microbial mat bacterial communities from mineral coupon in-situ incubated in ocean water Damariscotta River, Maine, United States -... | ecosystem: Environmental > Aquatic > Marine >... | reverse complement strand
ACATTATATGAATTATTCAAAGTGACTACTACATTGCTCATGATTACTTTACCCAACACATTGAAAGCATGGCAAGAAAGTGGCTTTGACGAAGGTTTTACGCTTAGTTTCAAGCAGGAAATTGCTTTGCTTGACCACAAACACCTTCCTTTACAGCAGGGCCTTTCTCTAAGCAGTTATGTTAGTAATGAGAAAGTCAGCGCCATCGTTCATAATACTGATGAAACGCCGAATAATATTATTGTGAAATCTGGTGTTTTTTATACTGGTATCATCGCTGGCTGCAGCTGTTCAGACGACCCAACCCCTCTAGATACACAAAATGAATATTGTGATCTGATGATTTATATAGATAAACTCACCGCTGAAACCTCAGTAAAGTTGATTACAGAATAAATCATTGGTATCTGGTCTAGCATCTCTAGCGCTATACCGTTAAAATTAGCCCCAATTATTACCACTCAATAGAGATCATACTCCTATGGGAAGAAGTTTTGAAAATCGTAAAGCCTCTATGGCTAAAACGCAGGGTGCGAAAGCCAAGTTATATTCACGATATGGTAAAGAGATTTATGTTTGCGCCAAAAACGGTGGTTCAGACTCCGATAGCAACCTGGCATTACGTCGTTTAATAGAAAAAGCGAAAAAAGAACAGGTTCCGGCGCATGTTATAGACAATGCTCTGAAAAAGGCTGACGGTGGCGCAGGTGAAGATTTTGTTCTAGCCCAGTACGAAGGTTATGGCCCCGGTGGTTGCATGGTGATCGTTGATTGCCTGACAGACAACAATAATCGAACATTCACAGATGTTCGTCAGTGTTTTGTTAAAAATAGCGCTAAAATTGGTACCCCTGGTACGGTTAGTCATATGTTCGATCATCAGGCGCTTTTTGCGTTCAAACATGATGATGAAGAAGCTATTCTCGACGCACTGATGGAAAAAGACGTCGATGTTACGGATATAGAAAATGAAGACGGTATGATTACAGTGCTAGCCCCACATACAGAATTTAATAAAGTAAGAACCGCGTTAAACGAAGCATTTAGCGATATTGATTTTGAAATGGATGAAATTACCTACCTGCCTCAGAGCGCCTCTAAGATAACAGGTGAGGATGTTGAAATATTTGATAACTTTATTAATGCATTAAACGACTGTGATGATGTTCAGAATATTTATCATAACGCTGAATTTGAAGATTAGTTTTAATAATAATTCAACCGTCACTTAATACATTTATCATGACGGTTTTATTAGCCCCCACCCATGACATCAGCCATGACATCACCTATCAATAAGACACAGTTAGTTAGCAGATTAGAAAATATTCTGCCAATCGATTCTATTTTACATCAAACAGAAGACCTGCATCCCTACGAGTGTGATGGCTTATCAGCCTATCGTAATTTACCGTTAGCTGTAGTTTTACCAAACGAAATTAATCAGGTTCAGGCCATATTAAAACTATGTTATGAGCTGGATATTCCCGTTGTTGCACGTGGTGCGGGAACAGGTTTATCAGGTGGCGCACTGCCCTTATCTGACGGAATTTTACTCAGTCTGGCCAAGTTTAAAGACATAACAGAAATCGACCCGGTACAACGCATTGCACGGGTACAGCCTGGTGTACGCAATCTGGCAATTTCTGAAGCCGTTGCCAAGTATGATTTATATTATGCTCCAGACCCCTCTTCTCAAATTGCCTGCACAATTGGTGGCAATGTAGCTGAAAATTCTGGCGGCGTTCACTGCCTTAAATACGGTTTAACAATACATAATATTCAGCAAATAAAAATTATTACTATTGAAGGTGAACTACTCACGCTCGGCGGCAGCGGCCTTGATGCTCCCGGTTATGACCTGCTCGCATTAATGACAGGCTCTGAAGGTATGTTAGGAGTCATCGTTGAGGTTACCGTTAAATTATTACCTAAACCTGAATCAGCTCAGGTCATTCTTGCCGCATTCGATGATTTAATTAAAGCAGGTAAAGCAGTAGGTGACATTATTTCTGCTGGCATTATCCCCGCTGGACTGGAGATGATGGATAAATTAGCCATACAGGCAGCAGAAGATTTCGTGCATGCGGGATACCCAACTGATGCAGCAGCAATATTATTATGCGAACTGGATGGCAGCCAGGCAGAAGTTGAAGAATATATTCAGCGCATAGAGCATATTCTAAAAGAAAGCGGAGCAACTGAAGTGCGTATTGCTCAAGATGAAGCCGAACGCATTACTTTCTGGAAAGGGCGTAAAGCGGCCTTCCCTGCTGTTGGTAGAATTTCCCCTGATTACTATTGTATGGACGGCACTATTCCTCGCAAACATTTACCTCAGGTTTTAAAAACCATGGCTGAACTATCAGCTGAATACGAACTACCTGTAGCTAATGTATTTCATGCGGGTGATGGCAACTTACATCCGCTGATTTTGTATGATGCAAACAAACCAGGTGAGCTTGAACGCACTGAAGAATTCGGTGGAAAAATACTTGAGCTCTGTGTTGAGGTGGGTGGCAGCATCACCGGTGAGCATGGTGTTGGTATGGAGAAAATTAATCAAATGTGCGTACAATTTGAAGCGCTTGAATTAACTCAATTCCATGCCATTAAAGCAGCCTTTGATAAGAAAGGTTTACTCAACCCGGGTAAGGCCGTTCCGACACTTCATCGGTGTGCAGAATTCGGTGCAATGCATGTGCATCATGGTGAGTTGCCTCATCCTGAGCTTGAACGATTCTAATATATGTCTAACGATAATAGCCAACAAATACAGTCACAAATACTAGATGCTTACAAAAACAAAAGCGCATTAAAAATTTGTGGCGGAAACAGTAAACACTTTTATGGACAGAGAGTTGATGCTACCCCAGTAGATATAACCGCACATAATGGAATAATTAATTACGAACCAACGGAGCTGGTCGTTACAGTCAGAGCTGGAACTCGCTTGTCTGAACTAGAAGCCACATTAAGTAAAAGCAATCAGATGCTGCCTTTTGAACCGCCGCATTTTTCCGAGACCGCTACTATTGGTGGAACGATAGCGTGCAACTTGTCTGGCCCGATTCGAGCCTATAGCGGCGCTGCACGTGACTTTGTTTTGGGTTCTAATATCATTAACGGCAAAGCAGAGAGCTTAAAGTTTGGTGGCCAGGTAATGAAAAATGTTGCGGGATATGATGCATCCCGTTTAATGTGTGGAGCCATGGGAACGCTCGGTGTCATTCTTGATGTTTCCTTAAAGGTACTACCTAAACCAGAAACAGAAATTACTTTAAGCCATCAGTGTGATATAAACCAGGCGGTTTTTAATATGCACCAGTGGGTCAAACAATCGCTGCCTGTTACTGCAACTTGCTATGATGGCACACATTTATTTATCCGTCTAAGCGGTAACAACTCATCCGTTAACTCCGCGAGAAAAATTATCGGTGGAGAAACAATAGATAATGACAAAACATTCTGGTTAGATGTAAAAGAACAAACTCATGATTTTTTCAATACAGATAAACCAGTATGGCGACTATCACTATCATCTACTAACCCTCCACTTGAGTTACAGGGCGACACCTTTTATGAATGGGGTGCTGCACTACGCTGGTTAAAAACAGATGCCTCTGCGGACGAAATAAGAAATACAATGAAAGCTGCTGGTGGTCATGCAACCCTGTTTAGAAACAACACTCAGAATATCGACACATTCCAGTCACTCAGTAGTGGCCTTTTAAGTATCCATAAAAATCTAAAAAATGCTTTTGACCCGGATAATATTCTTAATCCTGGTGTTATGTATAAAGACATTTAACCATGCAAACGAATTTACTGAACAGCATATTAGAAACGCCTCAAGGGCAACAGGCCAATGATATTTTACGATCATGTGTGCATTGTGGCTTCTGCACAGCAACCTGCCCTACTTATCAACTACTTGGTGATGAACTAGATAGTCCACGGGGCAGAATATATTTAATTAAGCAGGTTTTAGAAGGCGAAATAGCGACAGAAAAAACTCGCTCTCATTTAGATCGATGTTTAACCTGTCGTGCATGTGAAACCACATGCCCTTCTGGCGTACAGTACGGACGATTAATTGATATCGGGCGTGAGCTTGTAGAAAAACAAACATCAAGAAACTTATCTGAACGTTTTTCTCGTTTTGCATTACGTAAGATAATTCCTTATCCGGAAAGATTTAAATTTTTATTAAACGTAGGCACACTATTCAAGCCTGTACTACCGACTGTATTAAAAAACAAAATTCCTGAAATAGAAAAAGCAGGTAAGTGGCCTGTTAAAAAACAGAATAGAAAAATGTTAATTCTGTCGGGTTGCGTACAACAAACAACCAATGCACAAACCAATATATCAACTGCAAACGTTTTAAATAAATTAGGTATTGAATTAATTCAGCAAAAGGAAGTTAAATGCTGTGGCGCTGTCAGCCAACACCTTGCTGCTTCTGAAGAAGCTATTAAAACCATTAAACATAATATCGACACCTGGTGGGATCAAATTAACAATGGTATTGAAGCCATAGTTATCACTGCTAGTGGTTGCGGTGTAATGGTTAAGGATTACGCTCATATTCTTGAAAACGATAAGTTCTATGCACTTAAGGCTAAAAGAGTTAGTGCACTTGCTAAGGATATCAGTGAAATACTAGTCGATGAAACTGAGCAAATAACCAAAAACCAGAAGCTTGATAAAACAGTCTCTTTTCATAGCCCCTGCACTCTGCAACACGGCCTAAAGCTAGACGGTGTTGTAGAAAAAATATTAACCAATGTCGGATACAAACTGACACATATTGATGATTCACATCTATGTTGTGGATCAGCGGGAACCTATTCGGTATTACAGCCTGTATTATCAAAAAAATTATTGATAAATAAAATAACTAATTTACAAAAAGATAGACCCGATATAATCGCTACAGCAAACATTGGTTGTCAAATGCATCTATCAACGAAATCTGAAAAGCCGGTTAAACACTGGATTGAATTAATTGAAGCTGCAATTTGTTAATCAATGATTAACTCTTAACTTTTTTAAATGACTACAATCAAGCCTAAACTAAGCATTAAGCTCAGGCATGGAGCCAAAGTTACTTTCTAATGATAAATCAAACTGAAATTAGAAAATTTGACTTTCCTCCTGCCCCTTTCAAGAGCAAGAGACCACTTTCAATCAGGCGCGGATGTTGCCTTCAGTTTAATTTACAGGTAAAAATGTGCACTGCTGTGGAACATCTTCCTTGGGGAAAGACCGCCGTTTTTTGGCGCTCTGTCCCCTTGAACCCATACCACCAAGAATCGACAGTGTAGACAGCCGACTCCGTAAAGCTTTTGATGGCATCACAACAGGGGACGGAGCGCAAAAAGCAGCGGTCCATCCCCGAGCAAAGCAATCAAATGTGATGTCCGCTATGCGGTGTAAGCAGCCTCTCATAAGCGACAGAGTAGACGTCTAAATAACAGGGATCTGACCCCGCTTAAGTTTTATAAAAGTCATTCGTCTTTATCCGGTATAGTTTTAACATGCACATCTCTTTGTGGAAATGGAATTTCAATATTCGCTTCCCTGAATGCTTTATCTATAGCAAAATTCAAATCACTAATCACACCTAAACGACCATTTACTTCTTTTAAGAAAACTCTTAATTCAAAATCAAGAGAGCTCGCACCGAATGCCCGAAACAGAACTTTGGGAGCCCACTCACTCTCACCTTGAATTAACTTTTCATTATCTTCTGCTATTTTAAATAAAATTTCTTTAACCTGTTCTATATCACTACCATATGCAACGCCAACCGGTATGATCGCTCGCCCTCTTTTACTAGACAACATCCAGTTGGTAACCTGGTTAGAAATTAACTCTGAATTCGGAACAATTACATCAGAATTATCAAATGTTCTTATCAGCGTAGAACGAATCTGTATATTTTTCACATAACCTGCCGTTGTACCCACTTCGACCCAGTCACCTTTTCGAATTGGTCGTTCAAATAACAAAATCAACCCTGATACAAAGTTATTTACAATATTCTGCAAACCAAAACCTATACCGACTGATAATGCACCGGCAACAATGGCAATATTACCGAAATTAAATCCCGCAACAGACAGACCTATTAGAATTGAAATTAGAAACATAACATAACCGGCTATTGTCACTACCGCATCCCTTGCTCCCGAATCAATGTGAATCATATCAAGCCAATGTTTTTCAAGCTGACATTTAATCCACCCCGAAATAGCCAGCAACCCTGAAAAAATCAATATAGCCCAGAGCATTTTGCTCGGAACAATTCTGTAATCTCCCAATGTAAACCCATTGATAATATAATTTTTCAACTGGGTTAACAGGCCACCGTTATAATCCCAGATATTTACCAGTAGCAGGAAGAAGCCCCCCCATAATACAACGGAAAAAAGTAATCTGATCCAGATCAGGCCGGGGATAACATTATCACCTTCAACACCTAATTTTGTGCGTATTCTAGAAGATAACTTATTAGATCCATTATCAAGTGAATTGAAGACAAGTTTGAATATTGTTGTTACCCCAAAAACAACAATCAAAAGTACGAACGTTATTAATACACCTCCCCTCACGGCCAGTGAGAGATTAATATAACCTAACCATTCAGATATAAGAGTAAGCAATAAAATCAGGCTTACAGCACGTGAAACCCAGCTCAATTTAGGTAGTTTTCGTGGGCTGATTAAAACACGTATTGTCCACACTAGATTAATCACCACAAATAGAGAGAAAACATATCTCAGTAAATGCAAGTTTGTTTCTGTCATACTTTTTGAAAAAACTGTGTAGAATGCCAGATAACCCAATAATGCGATAAGAAACAGAACTTTTAACCGTTGAGATACCTTAACCAGAATATCCTGCATATTTTCAAGTATGGGTTTTGCCGGTGTTAAAGGCGAAAGAAACAGATTTGTTACGAGTATAAATAAGAAATACAAAGTAATTGCAAGTGAAAATTGTGTAATAAATAAATCATGTTTAATATTAATGGTTACATAATTTAGAAAAAGATAACTAGAAAAAAACACCAAAATATAAGGTATATAACGAGCACTTGCAGTAATAGCTGAATGTATTAACAACTCATCCAGGTCATTATTCCAGTTAGTCATCTCAGACTTTTTATTCAGATATTGCCTAATTCGAATCGATAAAACTAAAACAAATACAACAATAGACAAACCAATAAACCACTCAAATATCTTTATGTCCTGTATTCCAGAGTGGTCTAAAACAAAATCAGAGGAATCACTAAACAGGTCAGCCGGATTATTTACAAAGTCCACCAACAACTCAACAATGTTCTGTTGTTTTGATAAATACACCCGTTCTAAATCAGAGCTTATTGCTTTATCCAGATTTTTTTCAGTTTCAGCGATAGATAACAAATGAACATTACATTCAGCAATTTCATTTTCAATTCTACTCATATCCTGATTTAGCAAATTTCTAACTGATGTGATATTTACATCTTCACCCTCTACTGTCTCACCTAATCCGGTTATAGACTCTTTTAAGGCCAGGCGAATATCCTCTTTTTCTGATACACACAGCTCTGCCGTACTTTTAAGATTAATCGCCAGCTTGGTCCAGTCAGTTAGATTCTCACTTGTATATTTTTTCTTGCTTAACAGGGATTTAACTTCATTTAATTCAGTTATGTTTTTTTCGAATACAACTTCATCATATGAATAGGCGGATGTAGAGAAAAGCAAGCAGAGTACAAAAAAGCTGGCAACAAGATACTTCATTGAATACTTATACATAGAAAGACTCATATTTATTATCATTTTCTGACAATGGATTTATCCATCACTCAATATTTACTATAAAGCTCTGGCAGATTACCAGAACCACCCGCTTGATTTTAATTCTGCCTCACAGGTTTTTAGCTGCGCTGCATATTTACTCGCATTCTTTTTAACCTTAGCCGCAACTTTAATAAGCCAGGGCTTCTGATTATATGTTTTTCTTTTAAAGCCGCCATGACCTTCATGATACGCAAGATATTGATTATAGGCATCCCATTTAGATATTTTTAAGGTGTCATATGATCGTTTACCATACCAGCCAATAAAATCAGCAGCATCAGTAAAATCATCCCTGTCTGCACCGCTATTTCCTGTCGATTTTATATACCAGTCCCAGGTTTCATCTTTTACCTGAGCGTAGCCATATGCAGATGATTTACGGCCTGTGGGTATTATCCACATAAAGTACTGCATCTCGGTCTGCGCGTCGTGGGTGAAACGGGACTCCTGGTGAATGATAGCAAGTTGAACATGTATGGGTACACCCCACCGCTTAAAGCTATCACTCGCATCTTCATACCAGCCACCCTTCTCTTCAAAAATAGAGCAACTGTTAAGCATGTTTTTAGGCGGGCTTGTAGAGCAACTGGCTAGCGCAGATATGACAACTGACAATAAAACAACCCGCTTAACCCTGTTCAATATAAAAAGCAGCATTCATAAATTCTTATTGGTAATACATTGTTCCTGATTTTAACTGTTTGACGGATATTTAACAGTTTTAAGATTCTTTTAAGAGACTTAATTATTGCGTGACTTGATTCACAATAATTATCTTACACTCTGAGCTAAGCTTGTTTTCGACAAATCATGTGCTTGAATTAGATGACTCACAAATGGCTTTGTCTGTGAGTTCAAAATGATAAACCTCTTTATAAGAATGTAAAAAACATTAACAACTACTTATTAAGCAGGAAATATAATGAAAAAACTAGCTAAGCGTCTATTTAAAAAAAATACAGATGATCATTTTGTAACGGCAGTTGGTACCAACGTAAAAATACTCTTCTCTTCTGAAAACCCTTCTTTATTGGGTAAGACTATGCAGACCACCGCCATAGAGATGTCCCCTCACAGTATCAGACTTGAAGTTGATCACCCTATAGAAATTGACTCAGTACTGGATATTGCCGTTAAACTGGACAGTAGTGAAAGAGTCTATAATTTGACCGGCAATGTACGCTGGCGTTTACCCTCAACACGTGGGCAATACCATATTGTGTTAGTTCTACGTGAACGTGGAGATATTCGTTCAGATTTTAAGGCATGGAAGTCTAATTTCGTGCAGAACTTTGAGTATTCAAAAGTCAGTTAGATAGCTTTATCATATTCTAACAACTAGTAAAACGAATCATTCTTATATACCTGATATCATGCCTGCATCGGTAGGCATGAGTATTGTCTGTTTAAATATCTATATACAGTTTAGGCCTCATAGAATAAGCTCTGCTCACGAATAGTGTATAATTTAAATCTTAAATAAAGCCCCACCAATTACTTGAAGATTTATTAAATTGACAGCAAAGAATCAAATAATCGAAGAGACCCAATGCTGGTTAAAAACCACTATTATTGGCTTAAATTTCTGCCCTTTCGCAAAACGCGAAGAGATGCAAAACACCATACGTTATACTGTTTCAAGTTCTACAGATCTTGAATCTAACCTGCATTTACTTGCAGAAGAGTTTCAATACCTGGACAATCATGCAGACACTGAAACCAGCTTAATCATGTTTAGCCATTCTGTTCAAGACTTCGATGACTTTCTTGAATTAATTGATTATGCCAATCAGTTACTTGATGACCTGGGTTATTGCGCTGTCTATCAACTCGCCCATTTCCATCCAGATTACTGTTTTGATGGGGTTGAGCAAGATGACGCCTCAAACTATACAAACCGCTCACCCTACCCGACATTACATATAATTCGTGAGCTTAGCATGCAACGGGCAATAGAAAACCACCCTGATACTGCACAAATACCGGACAACAACATTAAACTGGCACGTGAACTGGGTGCCGAACACTTACAGTCTCTTCTGGATACATGCAAAGACACATGATCACCTTATCAGAACTTGCCATATACCCTATTAAGTCAACCGCTCAAATAAGCCTTTCTAGCGCCAACACAGGGCTTTTCGGATTAGACAATGATCGCCGATGGATGCTCATTGATGAGAATGGTTATATGCTGACTCAACGCAAGCACCCTCGAATGTGCTTAATTGAAAGCAACCTGAGTAATGACCGGTTAATTGTCTCGGCTACAGGCCTGGAGCCTCTTAGCATTACACCTCCTGACTCAGGCAAGGCAACCAAAGCCACTGTCTGGGAAGATACCTGCACATCGTATGATGCGGGTAGTGAAGCAGCTGAATGGTTTAGTGCTTTTTTAAAAACACCTGCTCGACTAGTGTATTTTCCGCAAAATGAGATAAGACAGGTTGATCAGAATTACGCTAAAAAAGGAGATATCACCGCTTTTAGTGACGGTTTTCCATATTTACTCACGAGCCAGGCATCGCTTGATGATTTAAACAGCCGCTTAAGCACTGCTGTAGAAATGAAACGCTTTCGACCTAATATTGTTGTAAAGGGTAACGAGGCATTTGCAGAGGATAACTGGAAGCAAATCCGTATTGGGGGTATCGACTTTAACTTTGTCAAACCCTGCAGTCGATGTGTCATACCCAGTATAAACCCGGATACAGCTGAAAAAACAGCAGAGGTGGTTAAGACTCTGGCTTCTTATCGTATGCGTGAAAATAAAATATATTTCGGACAGAACTTAATTGCCGAGGGCACTGGTAAACTGAAGCTTGGGATGGAAGTAGAGATAATAAGCACTTATTAACACTTAATATCCCTATTATCATAGGCTTTATACTTCAGGACCCAATAAAAAAGACACTTCTTCAAACCCCATATCTTCCAGCTCTTCCATTAAGTCTTCCCACTCATAATCAGGCAGGTTATCTTCTATTCGACCTATAGCACCGGTTGCTGCCCTGTAAACTTCCTGATCTTCGTAATCAGGTGGCATTTTCAGCAGACGGATTTTGTTACTATCTTTACTGGGTAAAATCATTAACTTTGCAGACATACTGTATAACCTTTATATTCATATGAATTAATAAACACAGCTTAAGATGAAACCATTTGCTGATACCGTGTTCTATATTTGCAATATTCTTCAATATAAAAATAGTACAATAAGCCTATGAAAAATACGAGACTTAGATTTTTACGCCAACTGGCATTATTAATATTTATATTGCCAGTTGCCCAATCTATCGTACTTGCAAGCACTAATCCTCTCATCAATTCACTACCCAGCTATAGTACCCATTACAATGTTAAGCAGGATGCTTTTAAAGACGGTGCTGCTGCAGTTAAGCTTGCAACCAGCACAAATCGTCGGATTCTAATTGAGTTAGGTGGTGACTGGTGTAAATGGTGTCATAAAATGGATGCCTTTTTTGATAATAATCCTGATATAAAACAGAAATTACATGAAACTTTTGTCATGCTAAAAATTAATGTCAGTGATGAAAATGACAATGCAGAATTTTTGAAGCCTTTTCCAAAACCTCTTGGATATCCCCATATGTATGTCTCTGAATTTAACGGTAGTGTTTTATGGTCTCAGGATACTGCAGAGTTCTTAAAAGACGGTAGTTACACACGTGAGTCATTTCTGGCATTTTTTAAACGCTGGGATATAAACAATAAATCTCAAAATAAATAATAATCAGTTATAAATAATAAAAATATGAATACACCATTAATCAATCGTAGACAGTTTATACAAATTCTTGCTTTAACTAGTGCAGGTTGGCCATTAATTAGTAAATCTGAAAAACTAATACTCGGTCGAGACACTGAAGAGGTATATAAAAACTTAACCGATCCCTGGTTAAGCCTGGCTGAGGTGCAGGAACATTTATTTCCAGCTGACAATGAGTCACCCGGCGCCAGGGATATCAATGCATTAGGTTTTTTACGTAATATGCTGGATACACCTGATATGGATTCAGAAGAAAAAAACTTTATCCTTCAAGGTGTCGGCTGGTTAAATGATTTATCTATAAAAAATCATAAAAACTCATTCGTTAAATTAAATTCAGAAAATAAAGAAACTGTACTGCGACAAATTGAAAGTAGTCGAGCAGGCAGCCGCTGGTTATCTTTGGTAATGGGTTATCTTATAGAAGCCTTATTAAGTGACCCTGTTTATGGGGGTAACAAAGATGCTAAAGGCTGGAAATGGTTAGAACATATTCCGGGCTTTCCAACCCCTACTACGGAACAGGTATATTTCAAAATTGGAATGAATGAAAATACACGCCGGAGAACAAAAGCATGAGTAAAGATTATGACGTATGTGTAATTGGTAGTGGCGCAGGTGCCGGTCCTGTCATATCTGAATTATCAAAACAGGGAAAATCTGTCTTAGTTTTAGAAAAGGGCCCGTGGTTAACCGAAGACGATTATACAAAAGATGAAATGGCTTGTTGCAGACGCAGTACATATACGCCTAGTCTGCAAGATGAGCAACACGTTCTTGAGGAAGAAACCAATAATGGTGACTGGGTAAGCGAACCGACATCAGAGTCTGGCTGGGACTTCTGGAATGGAAGTGTTGTTGGTGGCGCATCAAACTTTATGAGTGGCTACTTTTATAGAATCAAGCCAAAAGATTTTCGTTTATTATCTGAGTTCGGCCCCATCAAAGGAGCCAATATAGCCGACTGGCCTATTAGTTATGAAGATATGGAGCCCTATTTCACTAAAGCAGAAACAGAAGTGGGTATATCCGGAAAAGTTATACCCCATAAATACCAGGAACCTCGTTCGACTAAAGACTTTCCATTTCCACCAACAAGTGAACATCCAATTGTTAACAAGATTGATAAAGCCTGCGAAGAACTCAATGTAACTTCGTTACCAACACCCAGGGCGATTTTATCAAGACCATCTAATGGTAGAAACAGTTGTGAGTATTCGGGCTATTGCGGCAGTTATGGCTGCAGTTCTGGTGCAAAAGGCAGCTCACGCGCAGCATTATTAGACAGCGCAGTTTTAACAGGCCATTGCGAAATCAGGCCTAATAGCAAGGTATATAAACTTAAAAGTAACAGTAAAGGCCAGGTAGTCGAAGCGCTCTATTATGATATTGAAGGAAAAGCTCAAAAGGTAACTGCTAAAATTTTTGTTGTTGCCTGTCACGCAATAGAAACCTCGCGACTTTTATTTTCATCAACTGGACCCAAACACCCCAATGGTTTAGGCAATAACTACGCTCAACTAGGGAAAAACCTGTTGTTTTCTGGCGGCGGTTCCGGCACGGGTGAGTTTCACTATAGTGAGATGGACAAACTGACAGCTAGTTCAATGAAAGCTCGTGGTCCATTTGTTAACCGAGGCGTACAGGACTGGTATTATTTTAATGATAAAGAATTTGGCGGAAATGCTAAAGGCGGTGTTATAGACTTTTTATTACGCCACCCTAACCCCATTTCAAAAGCAATGTCTGTAAAATGGAATGAACA
>Ga0316205_10003964_pt1 | contig 13419 bp, 10 predicted proteins | sample 3monthpyrite_MG_FD_204941 | JGI IMG/M metagenome (GOLD analysis project Ga0316205, IMG submission 204941) | Microbial mat bacterial communities from mineral coupon in-situ incubated in ocean water Damariscotta River, Maine, United States -... | ecosystem: Environmental > Aquatic > Marine >... | reverse complement strand
AGGATGAACGTGACTACGCGGAGGTTATTTATATGACTCCAGATGGCGTTACCTTGGATCAAGGCATTGCCAATGAATTGTCCCTAAAAGAAAACATTATTATTTTATGTGGTCATTATAAAGGAGTAGACCAACGAGTTCGCGATCTATTTATCACTCGCGAGATCTCTATTGGAGATTTTGTCTTAAGCGGAGGAGAATTGGCTGCAGCCGTAGTTTGTGATGCAGTTATTAGACTCATCCCTGGCGTCCTCGGCAATGAAACTAGCGCTTTGACGGATTCGTTTCAAGATAACTTATTGGCTCCGCCCATCTATACCCGGCCAGCAGAATATAAAGGCCTAAAAGTTCCCGAGGTATTGTTAAGCGGTCATACAGCCAAAATTGAAGAATGGCGAGAAGATCAGGCCATCAAAAGAACAGAAGAGCGTCGTCCCGATTTACTTTCGGACTAGGCATTGCTTTTGAAACACACATAACTTGTCACCTAAAGATTCATTATTAAAAATAGAAACGCATGAAGTTCCGGCGCTTTTAGTTCGTCAAAGGCTTCAAGAATACGCCGTGGGTATTTTCCGAACCCTCCCCTCTCGCAAAAGTGCTAAGAATGCGATTAAAAAAGGATTGATTTATGTCAATGCCGAAGTAGGATATACAGGCGATTGGATTAGCGGTGGAGAAACGATCGACTTATATCAACAAGAAGAACCTAAAAAACCAGTTATAGATTTCAAATTGGATGTCCTTTATGAGGATGAGCATCTTGCGGTTATCTACAAACCTGCGGGGATTTTGGTAAGCGGAAACAAGCGTTTTACTATCGAAAATGCCTTAGCTTTTAATCTTACCAAAAGTACGCAGCAAGATGCCCTTTTAAGACCAGAGCCTATTCATAGACTAGACTACCCCACCAGCGGGGCTTTACTCATTGGTAAAACCGTTAGCGCCGTTATCGCACTCAATTTAATATTTGAATTTCGGAGTATCTCAAAAACCTATACGGCAGTAACCATCGGTCATATGAATGAGGCGGGAGTTATTGAAACTCCAATAGACAAGAGACCAGCTAAATCAAAATATAAAAGACTAATTTCCATTACTTCGGAAAAATATGGTGCTTTAAATTTAATAACACTGAATCCCCACACAGGTAGAAGACATCAACTAAGAAAACATATGTCGGAATTAGGGCAACCCATTTTCGGCGACCATATATACGGAATTGAAGGACTAATTTTAAAGGGAAAAGGACTGTTTCTGCATGCTACAAAACTACATTTTGACCATCCCATCACAAAAGAAAGTATTCTCGTTATAGCCCCACTTCCTAAGAAATTTACAAAACTATTTCCTGAAGCAACGGCTGCGTTAGGGATAGAATAGGTTACCCCGCCTCCGCCGAAAGGCTACTGGAGGCAGGCGTGTAGCCATGAAAGCCCGACCCTCCGAAGCTCTATTGAGTGCAACGAAATAGGGCGAAGGACGGGAACGCCCAAATAATCATGGATTTAGAAAGATAAAAAAGGCATGAAACCCTTGCCAGATAATGAAAAACCGTTATTTTTGCACACGATTTACATCAACCTCTGGCGATAGACGCGAATGTTGGTATAGACTAATCAGAAAATAAGTAAACATGGAAGAGTTAGTTAAATTTGTTCAAGACGAATTTGTAACCAAAAACGAATTTCCAAAATTTGGAGCGGGTGATACCATAACAGTGTATTATGAAATCCGTGAAGGAGAAAAAACAAGAACTCAGTTTTTTAGAGGTGTTGTTATTCAGGTAAAAGGAACGGGATTAACCCAAACTTTTACGATTAGAAAAATGTCAGGTACTGTTGGAGTGGAAAGAATTTTCCCACTTAACTTGCCAGCCCTACAAAAAATTGAAGTTAATAAAAGAGGTAGTGTACGTAGAAAACGTATCTATTACTTTAGAGGACTTACTGGTAAAAAAGCCAGAATCAAAGAAAAGAGAATGTAAGCTACGCGCTCACATCACTAAAAAAGCGACTCCAACAGGGGTCGCTTTTTTTATTGACAATTGTTAATAACCACAGTTTATAAGTTGTTAATTACTAATACGTTATAAAATTTGGATTTCTCAGTTCTTCGTGTAATTTAGTACTATCAAAACGAGGTAACTCGCAGAGATTATCAAAACAGGGCAACCTGCAGAGATACGTCAAAACAAGGCAACTTGTGGCGACACGTCAAAACAAGGTAACTTGCAGCGACACATCAAAGCAAGGCAACTTGCTGCGATACATCAAAACAGGGCAACCTGTGGAGATACAAATAAAGTAACGTTCTTTATTTTGACTTTCTGGAATTGTTTGAAACGGTAACTAACACTGCAAAGTGCAACGACCACTAGAGGAACGAAAGTTAGGGCATTGATTCAGAAGATAGATTGGTTTATAATCAATAGATTCGAAAATCAACGTTCGTTGAAACAAATCACGATTGCAAGGGTTTAATAAACTTGCCTCGGTCTGCCCTAGGTAGATGATCGGTAACGATATGTTTCACAAGAAGCCATAACAAAGTGTTTACGCACCGTGTTATGGCTTTTCTTGTTTTTGGCGACTTCCTATGGACCAGGAAGGGTAAATTGTGTCCTTCCTTACTTTCAAACACCTACCCAATTCACTATCTTTGCCACCCTAATTTGCCGATGTACTTACATAGCAAATTTCTTTGAACAGCACATAAATTTCTAACGAAACGCACACTATGACGAAAATCGCAAAGATCATTTATACTCAAACAGACGAAGCCCCAGCATTAGCCACTCGCTCCTTACTCCCTATCGTAGAGGCATTTACCGCCCCTAGCAATATTGCCATCGAAACTCGAGATATTTCTTTAGCGGGTCGTATCATTGCCAATTTTTCGGATTTCTTAAAGGAAGACCAACGCATGAATGATGCGCTTTCCGAGTTAGGTGACCTTGCCAAACAACCCGAAGCCAACATTATCAAACTTCCCAATATTAGTGCTTCCCTTCCCCAACTTTCCGCCGCTATTAGTGAATTACAAGCCAAAGGTTTTGCCGTTCCAGACTATCCGGAAGAACCGCAAAATGAGAGCGAACAAAAAATTAAAGCTACTTATGATAAAATTAAAGGTAGCGCCGTTAACCCAGTGTTAAGAGAAGGAAATAGTGATCGCCGTGCGCCAAAGGCAGTGAAAAACTACGCTAAGAAAAACCCTCACAGTATGGGAGCTTGGAGTGCTTCGTCTAAGTCGCATATAGCGACCATGACCGCTGGTGATTTTAGGCATAATGAGCAATCGGTGACCATAAAGAATGCTGGTTCAGTAAAAATTATTTTGAACGATAATGCAGCAAATGAGATTGTTTTAAAGGATGCAGTCCCTGTATTGGCCGGTGAAATAATTGACGCAACCACATTGAGTAAAAAGGCACTTCTCTCGTTTTTAGAAACGCAAATTAGAGAAGCTAAAGAACAAGGGGTATTGTTTTCATTACACATGAAGGCTACGATGATGAAGGTGAGCGACCCAATTATTTTTGGACATGTGGTACGTGTTTTCTTTGCCGATTTATTCCAAAAATATCAAGATACTTTTGAGGAAATTGGGGTGGACGTGAACAACGGATTTGGGGATTTAATTGCCAAATTAGCCGAATTACCTTCAGAAAAAAAGACAGAAATAGACGCCGCCATTGAAAAAGCATTTGAAAATGGGCCTGCTCTCGCCATGGTGAATAGCGATAAAGGTATTACCAACTTACACGTTCCCAGCGATGTAATTATCGACGCTTCCATGCCAGCAATGATCCGTACTTCAGGACAAATGTGGAATTCGGACGGAAACTTACAAGACACAAAAGCAGTAATCCCCGATAGCAGTTACGCCGGAATCTACGACGTAACTTTCAACTTCTGTAAGGAACACGGCGCATTTGATCCAACCACTATGGGAACCGTTCCCAATGTAGGATTGATGGCTCAAAAAGCGGAAGAATATGGATCTCACGATAAAACTTTTGAAATTCCGAAGGATGGAGTGGTAAAAGTAATTGATGATAACGGTGCCACTTTAATGGAACACTCAGTGGAACAGGGAGACATTTGGCGTATGTGTCAGGTGAAAGATGCACCTATTCAAGACTGGGTAAAACTTGCCGTTAGCAGAGCTCGTGCCACCGGATGGCCCACAGTTTTTTGGTTAGATAAAGATCGTGCTCATGATGCTCAAATTATCGCAAAAGTGAATGAGTACTTACCAAATCATGATACGAACGGACTTGAAATTAGAATACTTTCTCCTGAAAAGGCCACTGCATTTACCTTAGAACGGGTAAAGGCAGGTCAAGACACTATATCCGTAACAGGAAACGTATTGCGTGATTATTTAACAGATTTGTTCCCAATTTTAGAACTGGGAACCAGTGCAAAAATGCTATCTATTGTCCCGTTAATGAATGGAGGAGGGTTGTTTGAAACGGGTGCTGGAGGATCCGCACCTAAACATGTACAGCAGTTCAATAAAGAAGGGCATTTACGATGGGATTCGTTAGGAGAGTTTTTGGCACTAGCGGTTTCATTGGATCATCTTGGAACTAAATACGACAATCAAAAGGCCATTGTTTTAGGGGAAACACTCGATGATGCCACAGAAAAACTATTAGAAAATAAGAAAAGCCCATCACGAAAGGTGAACGAACTGGATAATAGAGGAAGTCATTTCTATCTAGCCATGTATTGGGCGGAAGCATTGGCCAATCAGAATAAAGATGAAGTACTTAAAAACAGATTCAGCCCTGTCGCCAAGGCATTGCAAGAAAATGAAACTCAAATTATTACTGAATTAAACGATGCTCAAGGTGCGCCAGTAGATATTGGAGGATACTACTTCCCTACCGAAGAATTGGTAGTAAAACAAATGAGACCGAGTGCTACCTTTAATGAGGTACTTTCAGCAATCCAATAAACTTTTGAGTCATAAGCTACGTTTAGTTTAAGGACAATGTTAATTTTAAAAACCTTCTGTTCCAGAAGGTTTTTTTATTGTAATTTCATTCGTATTTTTAATAAAAATTCGATTTGAAAAAACTCTTCCTCCTCTTTTTGTTCTTCGGAACTTATATCGCCACCGCTCAAGAAAAATATACACTTAATGGAACCTTAACAGAAACGGCAACGGGGGAAACCTTGATTGGGGTGAATGTTATTTTTCCTGAACTTCAGTCAGGAACCATTACCAATGAGTATGGCTTTTACTCCATTACAGTACCAGAAGGTGAATACGAAGTGATCTTTAGCAGCGTTGGTTTCACACCAAAACGATTGACACTCCTTCTTGACAAAGATATTACCCAAAATTATACGTTAGAATACGATACGGAGCAATTGGACGAAGTAATTATTAAAGCCGATGTGGAACGAGCCAGTATCCGTGCCCCGCAAATGAGTGTTAATACCCTAAAAGCTAGCACCATTAAGGCCATTCCTGTGCTCCTAGGGGAAGCAGATGTTATAAAGGCATTACTATTACTTCCAGGGGTGACCAACGCTGGTGAAGGAGCTTCGGGCTTTAACGTACGTGGAGGTGCCGTGGATCAAAACCTCATTCTATTGGACGAAGCGACTATTTTCAACTCTTCGCACCTATTCGGTTTCTTTTCTGTCTTCAACCCAGATGCCATAAAGGACGTGAAACTATTTAAGGGAGGAATCCCTGCTCGTTATGGAGGTAGGGTGTCGTCTGTACTTGAGATATTTCAGAAGGAGGGAAATAGCAAAGAACTAAAGCTTACTGGAGGTATTGGTGCTGTGGCCAGTAGGTTATTATTAGAGGCCCCTATTGTTAAGGACAAAGGCGCCTTTCTTATAGGAGGTCGTGCTTCTTACGCCCATTTGTTTCTGCCTCTCTTCGATATTGACAATAAAGCTTATTTCTATGATTTAAATACCAAATTAAATTATCGAATAAACGAAAAAAACAACATTTTTCTCTCTGGTTACTTCGGAAGAGACCTCTTCAGTATCAATGATAGTTTCGTTAACACCTATGGAAATGCAGTAGGTAATTTTAGATGGAACCATATCTTTTCAGATAAACTATTCTCTAATCTTTCTTTAATTTATTCCGATTACTTCTATGGACTTGAATTGGATTTTGTTGGATTTGAATGGGAGTCGGGCATCCAAAATTTCAACTTAAAATACGATCTCAAATACTACCTTTCGGATAAGCTTCAGATTAATTCAGGAATCAATAATATCTATTATAGCTTTAACCCAGGTAAAATTAAACCGAACAGCTCGGATTCAGGGATTCTCGAGGAGCAGCTCATTAAAAAATATGCCAACGAATTTGCAGCTTATGTAGATGTGGAGCATAAAATCTCTCAAAAATTGAGCCTACAATACGGTCTTAGACTGAGTCATTTTATTCGCTTTGGACAAGATGAAATTAATATTTATGAAGACCAAAACCCAGTTGTTTTTGACCCTTTCCTTCTCATTTATCAAGAAGCGGAACCACTTGAAACGGTAGCATCCAGCCGAAGTGACCAATTGGCTTCTTTTACTAATTTTGAACCAAGGGTCTCCTTTGCCTACTCCTTCAATGACGACACCTCGGTAAAAGGTAGTTATACACGACTGTCACAGTACTTGCACCTCTTATCTAATACCAGCTCTCCCACTCCACTCGACGTTTGGACACCCAGCGGACCCTATGTGGAACCTCAATTATTGGATCAATACGCCTTCGGGTTTTTTAAAAATTTACGAAATCGAGATTTCACTTTGGAAACGGAAGTTTTTTATAAGGACATTCAGAATAGGATAGATTATATAGACGGGGCTAATTTAATAGCCAATAACGCCATCGAGCAAGTAATCTTAAATGGTGAAGCTAGAGCATATGGTTTAGAAGTTCTTCTTCGGAAGAATACGGGAAAATTACAAGGTTGGTTGGCCTATACCTTATCTAAGTCGGAGCAACGAACTCCCGGTAGAACTGCCAGCGAAATTGGAATTAACAACGGCGAGTGGTATAACACTCCTTATGACAAACCCCATGATATTTCGCTCTATATGAACTACGAATGGAACGAAAAATGGAGTTTTAATTCAAATTTTGTATTTCAAACAGGACGCCCAACCAATTACCCAATAGGACAGTTCGAATTCCAGGAATTGGTCATCCCATATTTCGGCTTAAGAAATATTGAGAGGTTACCTAATTACCATCGAATTGATATCTCAGCCACATTAAAGCCAGCTAAAAACAAAGGCCGGTCTTGGCAATCGGAATGGGTATTTAGTGTCTATAATGTATACAACCGAAGAAATGCGGCCTCCATCAATTTCAGACAAAATGAAGATACGGGAGTAAATGAAGCGGTTCGTACCTCCATTTTTGGAATCGTTCCTTCGGTGACTTATAATTTTAATTTTTAAAAAGTGAACAGGACGGGTAACATATTAGGACTATTGCTAGCTTTTGCGACACTTGCCTCTTGCGAAGATGTTGTGGAGGTGGCAGTACCTAACGAACCTCCCAGGCTCACCATTGATGCTCTCATACGTGTTGACACATCACAGGCGACCACACTCGCACAAGTGAAGGTGAAAGAGACAAACTCCTTTTTCGAATCGGTCGTACCAGCTAATTTAACACAGATCACCATATTCGACTTAGCACAAAATAGTGCTTCCATCCTACTCGAAGATCCCGAGGGTTCAGGTATTTATAGTTCCGAAATGAGCACCGAAGCCTTAGTAAATGGAGGTGAATTCTTCCTCCAAATAGATTTTGAGGATGAATTTTTTGTGGCCTACGCCAGTTTTCAACAGAGCGTGAAGATAGATTCGTTGGTTTTTGGAGAAGGAATTCTTTTTGACGAAGACGATACAGAACTCGTCGTAACCTTTACCGATGTGTCTGAGCGGGACGATTACTATTTATTCGATTTCGACCTCGGTAATTTTTTGGTCACCGAAGATGAATTCTATCAAGGGCAGACCTTTTCATTTTCTTACTTCTATGAAGACGAATTAAACCCTGGAGATGAACTAGAGGTTAGCATTATGGGAGTTGACGAGGACTTCGCCAATTATATGAATAAACTAATTGAGCAAAGCGAAGGGGCCTTTGGACCTTTTGAAACACCAGCAATTACGGTGCGCGGCAACATTATCAACGCCACCACGATCGATAACGAGAATAACTTTGACAATACTAATACTAGCGACAATTTTGCATTAGGCTATTTTGCTATTGTACAGGAAGATAAACGAATAATCATCGTAGAAGAATAGGAATATGAAAAAACTGTGCTACTTCTTTATACTTACCATGACGCTGGGCTCAATGATGTCCTGCGAAGACGTTATCGAGGTTGAAGTTCCTTCCGAAGAACCAAGACTTATTATCGACGCACTCATTCGAGTGGACACACTGCAATCCACCACCCTAGTTACGGTGAAAGTGAGTCAAACCAATTCATTTTTTGAAACCGTACCCCCAGCAAACTTAGAGCAAATATCACTCGTAAATTTAGATTTTCCCGATGGCGGTCCAGTCCCACCAGTGCTCATCGAAGAAGAACCCGGCACCGGAATTTATAGCAAAATATATCCCACAGCATACTTATTGAGAGGCCGTATGTTTTTACAAATAGATTTTGAAGATGAATTTTTCGTAGCTTATACTGAATTTGTCCCTACAGCACCTATTGATTCTATCGAAAATGGAGACGGCTTTATTGGTGACGAAGATGACACCGAAATCATTATCACCTTTTCCGACGATGCCGAACGAGATGATTTTAATTTATTCGATTTTGGTTTTGGAAACTATTTGGTAACTGAAGACGAATTCTATCAAGGACAAACCTTTTCCTTCTCCTATTATTATGACGAAGAATTAAATGCCGGCGATGAGGTTGAAGTGAGCATGATGGGAGTAGATCAGGATTTCGCCAATTATATGAACAAACTCATTGAACAAAGTGAAGGCGATTTTGGTCCTTTTGAAACTCCTTCTATTACCGTGCGTGGAAATTTCATTAATGCTACCACTATCGATAATGAAAACAACTTTGACAATACTAATACCATAGATAATTTTGCCTTGGGATATTTTGCAATTGTTCAAGAATACAAACAAACACTAATTATAGATTGAATTAAAGGTATATGAAAAGATGTGTTTACTTATTTAGCCTTATAGCAGTTTTGGCCACCGTAACTTCTTGCGAAGATGTTATTGATGTTGACTTACCCACTGAAGCACCAAGACTTATTATAGATGCGCTCATCCGCGTAGACACTCTGCAAACCACAACGCTCGTTACGGTAAAAGTGAGTGAAACCAATTCGTTTTTCGAATCTCTTCCTCCTGCCAATTTACAGCAAATCACATTGGTAAATTTGGACTTTCCCTTAGGAGGCACTGACCCGCCAGTACTTAACGAAGTGGAATCTGGGTCAGGTGTTTATAGCAGACTGTTTCCAACGGAGTATCTAACCCAAGGCCGTCTCTTTTTACAGGTGGATTTTGAAGACAAATTTTTTGTTGCTAATGCCCAGTTTGTTCCAACAGTTCCAATAGATTCTATCGAAATAGGCGATGGGATTTTATTTGACGAAGACGACACAGAGTTGATAGTGACATTTACCGATGATCCAGATAGAGACGATTTTAATCTATTCGATTTCGATTTTGGTAACTTTTTGGTAACTGAAGACGAGTTCTACCAAGGCCAGCAATTTTCATTTTCCTATTTCTATGATGAAATTCTCGTGGCGGGTGACGAAATAGAAGTAAGTATCATGGGAACCGACGAGGAATTCGGCAAATATATGAATAAACTCATCGAACAAAGTGAAGGTGATTTTGGCCCTTTCGAAACCCCATCCATTACCGTTAGAGGCAATTTCATTAATGCCACGAATATCGACAACGAAGGAACCTTCGACAATACAGGTGATTCAGATAATTTTGCACTTGGATACTTTGCCGTAGTACAAGAATTCAAGGAAACCGTGGTTATTGAATAGAGAGAATCACAATCAAGCTAATTTTTAATACGGCGATTGTAATTTCAAAAAGGGAGCTTACAAAAGTAATTTACCTTCTCAAAATTTAGGCTTTTATCCGTACTTTTGAATACACTCAAAATTTGAACCCATTGTCATTTTCGAAAACTACAGAACAAGACTCCTCTCACCAAGACCTTGAAAAAATGTCGGTCAAAGAGCTTTTGTTTCATATCAATTCAGAAGACAAAACGGTACCCGCTGCTATTGAAAAAGTCTTACCAAGTATCGAAAAACTCACCAAAGTTGTTTCAGAAAAACTAAAAAACGGAGGACGTCTATTTTATTTAGGTGCAGGAACCAGCGGACGATTAGGAATCGTAGATGCCAGCGAATGCCCTCCCACCTTCGGAGTCCCGCACGGCTTAGTAGTAGGGCTAATAGCCGGGGGAGATAGCGCCATTAGAAAGGCGGTAGAGTTTGCCGAAGATTCAGAAGAACAAGGTTGGAAAGACTTACAAGAACAAGCGGTAACCACGAAGGATGTGGTTATTGGAATTGCCGCGTCCGGTACGACCCCTTATGTAATTGGTGCTTTAGAAAAATGTAATGAGGAAGGTATCGCAACTGGTTGTATAACCTGCAATGCCAATAGTCCGTTAGCTAAAACAGCCCAATATCCCGTTGCAGCGGTCGTAGGTCCCGAATTTGTAACCGGCAGTACCCGAATGAAAGCTGGAACCGCACAGAAATTAATTTTAAATATGATTTCGACCACGGCTATGATTCAAATGGGAAAAGTCAAGGGTAATAAAATGGTGGACATGCAACTCAGTAATAACAAATTAGTAGACCGTGGCACCAGAATGATTATGGACGAATTAGAAATTAAAGAAGACGAAGCCGCCTTTTTACTCGAAAAACACGGTAGTGTTCGCCTTGCCGTAGATGCCTATCAAAATGAAAGAAACTAATCAGAAATATACGGACAAGCAATTGTTAGTCAAAGGCTTAAAACGCCTTGCTCTTGCATTACCTTTATTAGTCCTCACCACCTACATCCTTACTTTTGCCTTCTTAAATAAGGACACCATCCCACTTTACATTTTTCTGACGCTTGGAATAATAGCCATGGGAGCCACCATCTTTTTGCTTTTCAGCGGAATTAAAACAATAATGAAATCTTTATTCAACTAAGAAAATAAAGCATTCCGAACACGCCAATCAATAAAAGAACAGCTAGAATATTAACCAAATAAGCGTTTTTTCTACGCTCTCGAGGATGATTCAATTCACTCATCTTCCGCTTACCCAAATACCAACAATAGCGAATCAAGGCACCCATAAATGCAGTCTGAATCAACTGAAACTCGTGCCCATCATTGAGTTGGTGATGATGTCGATCCTTATAAACTTCACTTTCCTCGTCCGTCATATCACTATTGGTATTAAAAAATGGAGCAAAGTTACATTTTGGCTAAATCAAATGTCACTAGCATCAATTTGATATGATAACTCGAACCGTCTGACGTGAATCCCCAGAATACGCATTCAAGAGGTAAACACCACCCTGAAGTTCTGTAACGTCTATCGAAATGGAACCCTCCATTTCGGTCATCGCCAAAACTTCTTGTCCCAACATCGTGTAGATAACAATACGGTCAATAGCTATTTTTGATTGCAAGTAAATTTTATCCGAAGTTGGGTTCGGATAAACTACAAGCGAATCTGCCGTAAAGTCTCCAGTTGAAAGAATAATAGTCACAGTTACCGCAAACGGATCGCTTAAACAGCCACTCACTATATTTACAGCGTAATACGTGGTTGCATCTACCAGCAAGGTTCCAGTTGGGAGCGGGTTGATACCATTTAGCGCGTCGTTTTCGGTGGCAAACCAAGTAGCATTGGTTGGAGTAATCACGATGTCCTCGATAGTAGCTCCTTCTGTAAAAGTTTGATTTGTATCGCCAGTCGGTGGTGGTGGTGGTGTACATGCACCGAAATTAATTCGCGCAAAATATTGCCCAGAATCATTAGAAATGGAAGTGGCTACTCCATTAGTAGGGTCTAAAATACTCACGCCTCCACTGTTGGAAATGAGAATGTTTCCATCTTCCAACGCAGCGACTCCACGTAGACTACCTTCAGCTCCCCAGTAATTCAATAGAGCACCATCGCTCACAGCGAACTCATATAAACCGGACGGATTACTACCCAGCGAACTAAATACTGCGGCATAAACCGAGTTGTTGCTGCTATTCAATTCTAGCTGTTGAATAAACTGTACCACACCTTCTTCTACAATATTTCCTAAAACATTCCCGCTATAATCACGACGTTCAATCTTAGACTCTGACGAAATATAGGAGATGTAAACTTCCCCTCCAACGTCAATAACGTCAAAGGAAGATTGACTCCCAGAAGTAGCGAAGAATCCCAGATTATTCCCGTCCAAATCAAATCGTACGATGGAATCACCAGGGGCATCGTTGTTTGAACCAGCATTAGTCACCCATACTTCCAAATTGTTTACCACGGCCATTCCTTTAATATTATCCAATCCTCCATTAGAAACCTGTCCTCCAATGGTGCTCAAGTAATTTCCAGAAAGATCGAATCGGTCGATGCGGTCCTCTACTTGATCAGAAATCCATATCTCATCATCTACTTGAATCATGGCTTTGGGTGTGCCTTGGGCCAATGGCGAAAGATCAATAAATGCAGGATCGATCACCGTTCCATCGCTAGGATCTAGAAGAACAACAAATGGTTCTTGCAAACTTGCTATTCGTTCCTGCGCAGTTGCGTTAAACGATAAGAATGAGGCTGTTACTAGTAAAATAGAAAAAATGGTCGCTAACTGTTTCATGATGGATGGCTTTTGAGAAATAATAAATTTAAGTCAAGATACAGAAAATAATAACGACAAAGTAATGTAGTAAAATGGTATTTGTCGGCCCTTAACTACTTAATAATAGGACAAGTCGCTGCTCCTTGGGTCGCTGCGACCGCGCTATCCTTGCTATCTTTTTGCGCAAACAGTAGGCACAAAAAGGATATTCATCCTATCGCTCTTGCGGTAACCATGGTAGTTGAAAGTGGTCGCTAGTTTTGCTACCACAGACTTGTGTGAAAAGTGAGTTTGATTTGGTTTTAGGGTAAAAAAAGGTCCTATCAATATAAATGAGGAGTTCTAAAAGTCGGTTTGGAGGTAAGAAAACAGCAAAACAACATAGTAGTTGCCTTGTAAGTCTAAGTGGTCGCTAGTTTTGCTACCACAGACTTGTGTAAAAAGTGAGTTTGATTTTGGTTTTAAGGCATAAAAAAAGCTCCTTTACATTGCTGTAAAGGAGCTCTAAGAAGGCGGTGACCTACTTTTCCACAAGTG
>Ga0316205_10003963_pt1 | contig 13420 bp, 9 predicted proteins | sample 3monthpyrite_MG_FD_204941 | JGI IMG/M metagenome (GOLD analysis project Ga0316205, IMG submission 204941) | Microbial mat bacterial communities from mineral coupon in-situ incubated in ocean water Damariscotta River, Maine, United States -... | ecosystem: Environmental > Aquatic > Marine >... | reverse complement strand
TAGCTTGTTACTTCGTAACCATTGGTTAAACGAACACGAGCCACCTTACGCATTGCTGAGTTAGGCTTTTTAGGTGTAGTTGTATATACACGAGTACATACGCCGCGTTTTTGCGGGCAAGCCTCTAACGCAGGAACATTGCTTTTTTCAACTTTGCTCTTGCGCGGGTTGCGTACTAACTGATTAATTGTTGGCATAAACAATTCTCTCTCAACTACCTGGAACCGCCAGGTCGGACTTAAACTTTCCCCATAACTACGCTTTTTCAGGGCAGATACTAAACAACAGGCGCAGCTCCAAAAAAAGCTACGCCTGTTGCGGGAGCGGAATATTATGCTTATCAGGGCGCTGTGTCAAGTGAAAGTGAGGTTTATCGTATGATTGATGGGGATGGCGGCGGGAAGCGGTTATGACACATCACCCCCAGGGACATGTCGCTGCTTTTTGGCGCCGTGTCCCATGTGGTGATTCCGATCGGATGGGCAGGGCGATGAATGACTTCGATCAACGCTTGATGGCATCACAACAGGGGACAGGGCGCAAAAAGCGCGACCTTTCCACGAGGGCTATGCGTCAGAGTAATGCCGATTAAAATCCACTTTAGTATCGCTGCGCTTTTTGTCGTTAGCAAAAGCCAACGCCTACAAACATATCCATAAAAAAACCCGCTATAAAGCGGGCTTTTTATTTGAGCTTATTCTGCTGACTTTTAAGAATCGGCAGCTGAATCTTCAGAAGTTTCAGCTGGAGCCTCATCTATTGAAGCAGTCGCTTCAGCCAAACGCTCCATTGCAGCCTCTTCCTGAGTTTGCTGACGCTTTCTGCGACGCTCGTTATGGAAAGCCAGACCAGTACCTGCAGGAATCAGTCTACCCACAATAACGTTTTCTTTCAGGCCGCGCAGATCATCTCTGCTGCCACGCACCGATGCTTCTGTAAGAACACGTGTGGTTTCCTGGAACGATGCGGCTGAAATAAATGACTCGGTAACCAGTGAACCTTTGGTGATACCCAGTAACATTTTCTGGTAGCTACAGGGCACTTTGCCTTCCGCTTCCAATTCCGCATTCACATCAATCAGCTTGCTCAGCTCAATGATTTCACCTTTATGATAACGACTGTCACCACCGGTGATCACCTCAGCCTTACGCAGCATTTGCTTAATAATAACTTCGATGTGTTTATCATTGATCTTTACACCCTGTAGGCGATAAACATCCTGAATTTCCTTAACCAGATAATCGGCCAAAGACTCAACACCACGCAGGCGCAAAATATCATGCGGATTCGGCTCGCCGTCAGCAATGATTTCACCCTGATCAACGTGCTCACCTTCAAACACGTTAATGTGACGCCATTTTGGAATCAGCTCTTCATAAGCCTCACCATCATCACCAGTAATCATTAAGCGCTGCTTACCTTTGGTTTCTTTACCGAAACCGATAATACCGCTCTTCTCCGCCATAATGGCAGACTCTTTCGGAATTCGTGCTTCGAATAAATCCGCTACCCGTGGCAGACCACCGGTGATATCACGGGTTTTGGAAGATTCCTGCGGAATACGCGCAACCACGTCACCCACTTTCACTTCGTCACCATCTTCGATACCAACAATCGCACCCGCCGGTAAGAAATACTGCGCTGGAATATCGGTGCCGGCAATCATTAAATCATCGCCCTTGGCATCAACCAGCTTAACCATTGGACGCATATCTTTACCCGCGGCTGGACGCTGCTTGGGATCGATTACGACCGTTGAAGACAGACCCGTAATTTCGTCCTGCTCTTTCTGTACACTGGTTCCATCGATAAACTCACCAAATTGAGCCTTGCCGTCAACCTCTGTGATAATCGGGTGAGTATATGGATCCCAGGTCGCAACAATTTCGCCACCCTCAACCGAATCACCTTCAGCGGTAGAAATAATTGCACCGTAAGGTACTTTATAACGCTCTTTCTCACGACCCGCCTCATCAACTATACCAATTTCACCGGAGCGGGAAACCGCAACCAGGTTACCGGATTCCTGTTTAACAACTTTGATGTTGTGTAAGCGGATACTACCGTTGTTTTTAACTGAAATATTATTCGCAGCAGCAGAACGAGATGCAGCACCACCGATATGGAAGGTACGCATAGTAAGCTGTGTACCCGGCTCACCAATGGACTGGGCCGCAATAACACCTACCGCCTCACCCATATTTACTCTATGTCCACGCGCCAGATCACGACCGTAGCAGGATGCACATACCCCGTGCACCGCTTCACAGGTAATTGCCGAACGAACTTTAATTTCGTCTATACCCATTTCGTCGACCCGCTCAACCCATTCCTCATCAAGGAATGTGCCAGCTTCGATTAACACTTCATCCGTATCTGGCTTTACGACATCAACCGCCACAACACGACCCAGTACACGCTCCTGTAATGGCTCAACAACATCACCACCTTCGATGATGGGAACCATCATGACGCCATTTTCTGTACCACAATCTTCTTCAAGCACCACATTATCCTGTGACACATCAACAAGACGACGGGTCAGATAACCGGAGTTTGCCGTTTTCAGTGCAGTATCCGCCAGACCCTTACGAGCACCGTGGGTAGAGATGAAGTACTGTAGTACATTCAAGCCTTCACGGAAGTTTGCCGTAATTGGTGTTTCGATGATCGAACCATCCGGTTTCGCCATCAGGCCACGCATACCTGCCAGCTGCCTGATCTGTGCCGCACTACCACGAGCACCGGAATCCGCCATCATGTAAATATTATTAAAGGAATCCGTTTTGTGGATATTGCCTTCTGCATCCTTCACTTCGGTTTTTGAAATCTTGTCCATCATGGCCTTCGCCACTTTCTCATTTGCATGGGACCAGATATCAACGACCTTGTTGTAACGCTCACCGTTAGTTACCAGACCAGACGAATACTGATTTTCAATTTCTTTAACTTCAGTTTCAGCTTCACCCAGAATAGTGGCCTTCTCAGCCGGGATAACCATATCGTTAAGACAGATAGATGCACCCGCACGTGTTGATTCACGGAAACCGGTATACATTAACTGGTCAGCAAAAATAACCGTTTCTTTCAATCCCGCTATTCGATAACAGGTATTGATCAGGTTAGAGATATTCTTTTTAGTCATATCTCTATTAATGGATTCAAAAGGCAGGCCATCCGGCAACAACTCGGACAACATGGCACGCCCAACAGTCGTTTCAACTAACTTACGAACCGTTTGCATTTCGCCATTTTCATCCGGCATGGTTTCATTAATACGCACGCGAATTTTAGACTGAATGTGGACCACTTTATTTGCATGGGCACGGGTGGCTTCTTTAACATCAGCAAACACCATGCCTTCGCCCAGGCCATTAATGTTTTCGCGAGTCATATAATACAGACCCAGTACGATATCCTGGGAAGGAACAATAATTGGCTCACCAGATGCGGGTGACAAAATATTATTTGTCGACATCATCATGGCACGGGTTTCTAGCTGAGCTTCGATTGATAATGGCACGTGTACCGCCATCTGGTCACCATCGAAGTCGGCGTTGAATGCGGTACAAACTAATGGGTGAAGCTGAATCGCCTTACCTTCAATGAGTACCGGCTCAAACGCCTGAATACCTAAGCGGTGAAGTGTCGGTGCACGGTTAAGCATCACCGGATGTTCGCGAATCACTTCTTCAAGAATATCCCAAACTTCTGCGCCTTCACGCTCTACTAATTTCTTAGCCGCTTTAATGGTTGTAGCTAAACCGCGACGGTGTAATTTACTAAAGATAAATGGCTTGAATAATTCCAGCGCCATCTTCTTTGGCAATCCACACTGATGTAATTTCAGCGTTGGGCCAACCACGATAACCGAACGACCAGAATAATCTACTCGCTTACCCAGTAAGTTCTGACGGAAACGACCCTGCTTACCTTTAATCATGTCAGCAAGTGATTTCAGTGGACGCTTGTTAGTACCAGTAATGGCACGGCCGCGACGACCGTTATCTAATAAAGCATCAACCGATTCCTGCAACATACGCTTTTCATTACGTACAATGATGTCCGGAGCGAAAAGCTCTAACAGACGACGCAAACGATTGTTACGGTTAATAACACGACGATATAAATCATTCAGATCAGATGTCGCAAAGCGTCCGCCGTCGAGTGGAACCAGTGGACGCAAGTCTGGCGGCAGAACCGGCAGAACTGTCATGATCATCCACTCGGGCTTATTACCTGACTCAACGAATGAATCGATTAATTTTAAGCGTTTACCGTAGCGTTTTAATTTAGTTTCAGACGCGGTATTACCCATGTCTTCACGAATCTGTTTTGCTTCTTCACCGAGATCCAGACTGCACAGCATCTCATAGATTGCTTCTGCACCCATGCGTGCATCAAACTCATCACCGTGTTCTTCAATGGCTTCAAGATAAGTTTCATCCGACAGTAACTGACAACGCTCCAGGGTTGTCATGCCAGGGTCTATAACGACAAATGCTTCGAAGTATAAAATACGTTCGATTTCACGCAGAGTCATATCCAGCAATAAACCAATACGCGAAGGCAATGATTTTAAGTACCAGATGTGTGCAACCGGACTCGCAAGATCAATGTGACCCATGCGATCTCGTCGCACTTTAGACTGGGTAACTTCAACGCCACATTTTTCACAAACGACACCGCGGTGCTTTAAGCGTTTGTATTTTCCACAGAGACATTCGTAATCTTTAACCGGGCCAAAAATTTTGGCACAGAATAAACCTTCACGCTCTGGCTTGAATGTACGATAGTTAATGGTCTCAGGCTTTCTAACTTCACCGTAGGACCAGGACATAATTTTATCAGGTGATGCCAAACCGATACGGATAGCATCAAAGTCGTCGTCCGCAGCCTGATTGTTTAATAACTTGAGTAGATCTTTCAAAATCTTATCTCCAAAAATTTATGTTTGCTAAAAAAATATTAAGGTTTCAATTAAAAACTAATATTTAATCAGCATCCTGTTCCAGTTCGATGTTGATACCCAGTGCACGAATCTCTTTTAACAATACGTTAAATGATTCCGGCATACCCGCTTCCATTCGGTGGTCACCATCAACAATATTTTTATACATCTTGTTACGGCCGGCAACGTCATCGGACTTAACCGTTAACATTTCCTGCAAGGTATAGGCAGCACCATATGCTTCCAGTGCCCACACTTCCATTTCCCCGAAGCGCTGACCACCAAACTGTGCTTTACCACCTAATGGTTGCTGGGTAACCAGACTGTAGGGACCAGTAGAACGTGCGTGCATCTTGTCATCAACCAGATGATTGAGTTTCAGCACATACATTACACCCACCGTCACCGGACGATCAAAGGCTTCGCCAGTACGACCATCCCATAATGTGGTTTGACCAGAAACAGGCAAGTCTGCCAGCTCTAACATGCGATGAATTTCTTCTTCCTCTGCGCCATCAAATACAGGCGTTGCCATAGGCACACCTTTGCGCAGATTACCCGCCATGTTTAATAGCTCATCATCGTTAAATCGAGCCAGGTCAACTTTATCCTGATTGTGGTTGTACACCTTATCCAGGAAGTCACGCATTTCGGTTGTCTTGCACTTATCATCAAGCATTTTGCCGATCTTCAAGCCTAAGCCCTGTGCAGCCCAACCTAAATGAGTTTCTAAAATCTGACCAACATTCATCCGTGATGGAACACCTAGCGGGTTCAACACGATATCAACCGGACGGCCGTGCTCATCGTAGGGCATATCTTCAACCGGTACGATCATAGAGACCACACCCTTGTTACCATGACGTCCTGCCATCTTGTCACCCGGCTGCATGCGACGTTTAATAGCTAAATAAACCTTAACCATTTTCAGTACGCCCGGCGCTAAATCATCACCGGTTACAATTTTGCCTTTCTTCTCTTCGAACAGCTCATCCAGCTCTTTACGCGTGTCTTTTAACTGTTTGGCCAGAACTTCCAGAGCCGCGTTCGCGTCATCTGTTTTCAGGCTAATTTCAAACCATTTAGATTTTTCCAGGCCATCAAGATAGTCCTGAGTGATTTTAGCACCGGCCTTAAGACCAGAAGGACCACTCGCTGCCTGCTTATTCAGCATTAACTTTTCAGCACGTGCATAAATATCTTTCTGTGCAATACGCCACTGGTCATTGTTATCTTTACGGGCTTCGGCAATCTGCTCTTCTTCTATCTCTAAAGCACGTTTGTCTTTTTCAACACCGTCGCGGGTAAACACCTGCACACCAATAACGGTGCCGACTTTGCTTGAAGGAACGCGCAAAGAGGAATCTTTTACATCAGAGGCTTTTTCACCAAAAATTGCACGCAGTAATTTTTCTTCCGGTGTTAACTGGGTTTCACCTTTAGGCGTAACCTTGCCTACCAGAATATCATTGCCACTTACTTCTGCACCAACATAAACAATACCTGATTCATCCAGCTTGGATAACAGGCCTTCGCTTACATTGGGAATATCCGCAGTAATTTCTTCCGAACCTAACTTGGTGTCACGCGCAACACAGGTCAGCTCTTCGATATGAATCGTTGTATAACGATCTTCTTCAACAACCCGTTCTGAAATCAGAATCGAATCCTCGAAGTTATAACCATTCCACGGCATAAATGCGACACGCATATTCTGGCCCAATGCCAGTTCACCCAGATCGGTAGACGGACCATCGGCCAGTACATCACCACGGGCAATTATATCGCCAGGCATCACTAATGGGCGCTGGTTAATACAGGTGTTCTGATTAGAACGGGTGTACTTGGTTAATGAATATATATCAACACCGGCTTTTCCACCTTCAGTCTCATCATCATTCACTCGTACCACAATACGCCCAGCATCAACCGAATCAATTACACCGCCACGACGCGCCTTAACAGCTGCGCCGGAATCCATTGCAACCGAACGCTCCATACCGGTTCCCACTAATGGCTTATCCGCTCTTAGTGTTGGCACCGCCTGGCGCTGCATGTTTGATCCCATTAATGCACGGTTAGCATCATCGTGCTCCAGAAATGGAATAATGGACGCCGCTACCGATACAATCTGCTTTGGCGATACATCCATATACTCCACTTTATCTGGCGTTGATAATGCGAATTCATTTTTGGTTCTGCAGGAAACCATTTCCTGAATCAGTTTACCGTTTTTATCTAAATCTGTATTTGCCTGGGCGATAATAAAATTACTTTCTTCAATTGCAGAAAGATAATCTATTTCCATCGTCGCCTTACCTTTAATCACTTTTCGGTAAGGAGTTTCCAGAAAACCGTATTCATTGGTGCGCGCATAAACCGAAAGCGAGTTGATCAAACCGATGTTTGGTCCCTCTGGTGTTTCGATAGGACATACACGACCGTAGTGAGTCGGATGTACATCGCGCACTTCAAAGCCTGCACGTTCACGGGTTAGACCACCGGGACCTAAGGCGGAAACACGACGCTTGTGAGTTACTTCGGATAACGGATTATTCTGATCCATAAACTGTGACAGCTGACTGGAACCAAAGAATTCTTTGATTGCCGCTGAAACTGGCTTGGCGTTAATTAATTCCTGGGGCATTAAGCCTTCAGATTCCGCCATTGATAAACGCTCTTTCACTGCACGCTCAACACGAACCAGACCTACACGGAAAACATTTTCTGCCATTTCGCCAACACAACGAATACGACGGTTACCGAGGTGATCAATATCATCAACGATGTCGTTGCCGTTACGAATCATAATGAGCTGCTTTAATACATCTAAAACATCAGATGCATCACCCAGCTCATCAAATAATTTTTTCGCCTCTTCGTCTTTTTTACGCTCGGAGAAGTAACGACCATCATAAAGAATACCTAAACCGGTAGACTCATCACGACGCAGACGACGGTTGAATTTCATACGACCAACTGCAGACAAATCATAGCGATCACTGGTAAAGAATAAATTCTTAAACAGGTTTTCTGCGGCGTCCTTAGTCGGTGGCTCACCGGGGCGCATCATGCGATAAATCTCAACCTGCGCTTCCAGCTGTGAAGCCGTTGGATCAATCGCTAATGTATTTGAAATGTATGCACCCGCATCCAGGTCATTGGTATACAGAATATCAAAGGTTTTAAAACCAGCTTCCGTAATCACTTCCATAGTTTCAGTTGTAATTACTGTATTCGCAGGCACCAGAATTTCACCGGTGCTCTCATCGATTAAGTCATGGGCAAGAATTTTATCTTCCATGTATTCATGAGGTGCAACTAACTTTTTAACTTTGGCTTTTTCAAGCGCTTTAATATGGCGCATGGTGATGCGACGACCAGCTTCTACAACAACCTCAGAACCTGACTTGATATCGAAGGTGGTAGTTTCGCCACGCAGACGCTCAGCAACCAACGGGATTTCAATTCCGTCTTTAACCATTTTGCAGCTGATTTTCTCAAAGAACATATCGAGAATTTCTTCAGTCTGATAACCCAGCGCACGTAGTAAAATAGTCGCGGGTAACTTGCGACGACGGTCAATACGCACAAACACTGAATCTTTGGGATCAAACTCAAAGTCCAACCATGAACCACGATAAGGAATAACACGCGCAGAATATAATAACTTGCCCGAGCTATGAGTTTTACCTTTGTCGTGATCGAAGAACACACCGGGAGAACGGTGTAACTGAGACACAATCACCCGTTCAGTGCCGTTGATAACAAAAGTACCGGTATCGGTCATCAGCGGAAGTTCACCCATGTAAACTTCCTGCTCTTTTGACTCTTTAATGACTTTCGTTTTAGGATAAAGATCTTTATCCATTATGGTTAAACGAAGCACAACACGCAGAGGCGCCGCATAAGTCATACCACGCAACTGACATTCTTTAACGTCAAATGCTGGCGTACCTAAACGGTATTTTACATATTCTAACTGTACATGACCCGAGTAGCTGACTATGGGAAACACAGAGTCGAAAGCAGCCTGTAAACCAGCCTGTTTTCTGTCCTGTTCTTTTCTGTTTTCCTGTAGAAAGCCTCGATAAGAGTCGATTTGCATCGACAATAAAAAGGGTACATCAAGAATAGGTGGGCGTTTACCGAAATCCTTACGGACACGTTTTTTATCGGTAAAAGAATATTCCATCGAAGTTCCTCGCAATGTTTAAGTGCAATGGCATGTTTACCAGCTCATGCCGGGAGCTGTATTTCTCGCAGCTCTTCATCTCACCTCCGGGGATACCATTTCTTCGTTGAAAAATGCACACATACATTTGCATGCTTACACTTTCCGCCTTGAACTGGTATCCCCGGAGGCAACCTGAAAAACTGCTTTCTTTCTTACTTAGGCCTTAATAAAGGCCTTTTTTATTTCAGCCTGTAGGCTGGTGAAAAAAGTCTTTTTAGACCGCGCCTAAAAAACATTTTTTATCAAACTACAGTTTTATCTTTCTCAATCATACGCTTCACAAATAATAAAGCATATAAGCGGGAAAAGGCCGGTGAATAAATTCACCAGCCTTACCACACGGGCAATAAGTTAATTGCCGAACAACAATAGAATTATTTCAGTTCTACAGTTGCACCAGCTTCTTCAAGCTGCTTTTTCATATCTTCAGCTTCAGCTTTAGCTGCGCCTTCTTTCACTGCAACAGGGGCACTTTCTACCATTGTTTTAGCGTCTTTCAGGCCAGCGCCCGTAATAGCACGAACAGCTTTGATTACAGCAACTTTGTTGTCACCGAAGCCAGTCATCATTACGTCGAACTCGTCTTTTTCTTCAGCAGCAGCAGCGCCAGCGTCACCGCCAGCAGCAGGTGCAGCAGCAACTGCAGCAGCAGCTGAAACGCCGAATTTTTCTTCCATTGCTTCGATCAGGTCAACAACTTCCATTACTGACATGCTAGCAATCGTTTCCAGGATATCTTCTTTAGATACAGCCATGGTATTTCTCCAAAATTTTATATACGTTTAAATCGTAAATACTAAGTGATTAAGTGCTAAGCCTATTTGGCGTTCTTGACTGCTTCTACAGTACGAACCAGTTTGCCAGGTACTTCTTTCAAAGTACGTGCTAGTTTTTCTGTAGGCGCCTTCATTAGAGCCATTAACATGCTGATAGCCTGATCTTTGGTTGGCATCTTCGCCAGACGGTCAAGTTCTGTTGGAGCGAGCATTTCGCCACCAATAGAAACCATCCTGGTTACCAATGCGTCGTGATCTTTTGCGAAGTCTTTTACAAGACGCGCAGCAGAACCGGGATCTTCCTGCGAGAATGCCAGTACTAGTGGACCCACTAGACCAGTATTCATACATTCAAAATCGGTACCTTCAAAGGCACGACGAGCCAATGTGTTTTTTACAACACGTAGATAAACACCAGAATTACGTGCGCTAACACGTAAAGCCGTCATTTCATCTACAGTCAGGCCATGGTATTCAGCTGCAACAACTGAATGAGCCTCAGCGGCAATCGCACTTACCTCAGCAACAATGCTTTTCTTGTCTTCAAGATTAAGAGGCACGTGTATTACTCCTGTTTCGGTTGGAGCACGGCGTATGAATCTTTCGATTTAAACTTCATGCCCAGCCAAGTATGAAAGCAGACGCCGTGTTTCCACGACACTCTGCCACCTGCGGTGATTTCAATCCAAAGGAACAAAATCACCCTCTGCGGTAGTTTTAATTTTAAAAATCAAAATCACCATCTGCGTGAGATTTGATCATCCTGATCTCATTAAGCCTGGCATCATAAATGCCCCGACTCTCACGGTCTTTGACGCCACCGATACCGGCTGGTCAAATTCTTTTTGTAGACAGTTTATTCAAATCATTGTTCATGATTTTCCTGCACCTTTGGAGCTTTTAAGCTCGCTTCTACAAACAAGGCACATCCCGTGCCCTCTTTTATTCTTTACTTCAATGCTTCTATAGAAGACGCATCAATAGTCAGGCCTGGACCCATGGTTGATGACAAAGTCATCTTCTTAAAGTACACGCCTTTTGCTGATGTTGGCTTGGCCTTTTTCAGACTTTCTAGCAACGCATCAATATTTTCTTTCAGCGCAGCAACTTCAAATTTTGCCGTACCAACTGAGCCGTGAACGATACCCGCTTTATCAGCGCGGAAACGAATCTGACCGGCTTTGGCATTTTTAACTGCACCAGCAACATCCGGGGTAACTGTACCCACCTTAGGGTTAGGCATTAAACCACGTGGACCTAATATCTGACCTAACTGACCTACCACACGCATTGCGTCTGGAGAAGCGATAACTACATCGTAGTTTAAATCACCCTTTTTCATTTCAGCTGCCAGCTCGTCCATACCCACTACGTCAGCACCTGCTTCTTTAGCTGCATCTGCTGCTTCACCCTGGGTGAATACTGCGACACGAACTGTTTTACCTGAACCCTGTGGCAATGTTGTTGAACCACGAACCACCTGGTCAGATTTACGAGGATCGATGCCGAGATTAATCGCAACATCAACAGACTCATTAAACTTTACAGTAGAAAGCTCTTTAATCAGGCCCAATGCTTCTTCAATTGGGTACTGCTTATCTGCAACCACTTTTTCTGCAATTAATTTTGCACGCTTAGATAACTTGGCCATTATACAACTCCCTCAGTTTCCAGACCCATACGAGCCGCAGTACCAGCGATAGTACGCACCGCAGCATCCATATCAGCAGCCGTTAAATCTGGCTCTTTGGTTTTTGCAATCTCTTCGAGTTGAGCGCGCGTAATCGTTCCTACCTTTTCAGTGTTAGGACGACCGCTACCTTTCTCAAGACCCATTGCCTTTTTCAGCAGGATAGATGCAGGCGGAGTTTTTGTAATAAACGTAAAGCTACGATCACTGTAAACAGTGATTACAACAGGAATCGGCATGCCTTTATCAAAGCTGTCTGTTTTTGCATTAAATGCTTTACAGAACTCCATGATGTTCACACCGTGCTGACCCAATGCAGGACCAACTGGGGGGCTAGGATTCGCAGATCCTGCCGGTACTTGCAGCTTAATATAAGCCTCTACTTTTTTTGCCATGATTTTACTCCTGTGGGTGATAACGACTTACTAACTCGTGCGAGCTTTCAATCTCCCCTGTTTTAGCAAAACCACGCGAACCATTGCTCGCATGGGTTAATAAATTATTTAGCCTTTTTCTACCTGACCAAAGTCAAGTTCAACCGGCGTAGAACGCCCAAATATAGAAACCGCCACTTTCAGGCGACTCTTATCATAATCAACATCTTCAACAACTCCATTGAAGTCATTGAATGGGCCATCGGTAACCCGAACCACTTCACCGGGCTCGTACAGTACTTTAGGCTTGGGCTTCTCAGCACCTTCCTGCACGCTATTTAAAATAGACTGGGCTTCTTTTTCTGTAATGGGTGCTGGCTTGTCTTTTGTTCCTCCAATAAATCCCATCACCTTTGGCACATCTTTTACAAGATGCCAGCTTTCATCTGTCATCTCCATTTGAACCAGAACATAACCCGGAAAAAACTTTCTTTCGGATTTGCGCTTGTTACCATCGCGCATCTCTACCACTTCTTCCGTGGGAATTAAAATTTCACCAAATAATGACTCCATGCCATTTAACTTGATGTGCTCCAGCAAAGACTGTTTAACTTTTGCTTCGAAACCCGAATAAGCATGCACAACATACCAACGTAACGCCATGCCCTAGCCTCCCTGCCCGGTTAACAGCAAAACACCCCAACGCAGAAGCATATCAATCAACCAAAGCATAATCCCCACCAATATAACCATCACCACGACCATTAAGGTTGTTTGAACAGTTTCCTGACGGGTTGGCCAGATCACTTTTCTGACTTCGGTTCGCGCATCACGAGCAAACACCCACAAGCCGTAACCCAGACGCGTGGTATACATTACGACACCGGCCATAACAACCATCGCCAGTAGACCCAGTATGCGATACAACTGGGACTCTTCAGCAAAGTAATAGAACTGCCAAATTCCGCCGACCAGCAGCGCAATTGCAATTAAAAACTTCAAACTATCTAGCTTACCGCTTTCTTCTGTTTCAGCCTTTGCGACCATGATTACTCTATTTACTCGTGTTTATAATATGGCAGGCCAGGAGGGACTCGAACCCCCAACCCTCGGTTTTGGAGACCGATGCTCTACCAATTGAGCCACTGGCCTAGATTTTTTACTCTATATCACCCAGCCGAAAAAACACATTGCTTCTACTCCGGGGTTTAACATGGAAAAGCGGAGCACCCAAAAAGGGAACCCCGCCTCCAATTTTTTTCAGTAAGAATTAATCAGTAATCTTACTTACAACACCTGCACCAACGGTACGGCCACCTTCACGAATCGCGAAGCGTAAACCTTCTTCCATCGCGATGGGGGTAATCAGGGTAACGTCCATTTTAACGTTAT
>Ga0316205_10003962_pt1 | contig 13421 bp, 10 predicted proteins | sample 3monthpyrite_MG_FD_204941 | JGI IMG/M metagenome (GOLD analysis project Ga0316205, IMG submission 204941) | Microbial mat bacterial communities from mineral coupon in-situ incubated in ocean water Damariscotta River, Maine, United States -... | ecosystem: Environmental > Aquatic > Marine >... | reverse complement strand
CCACCTGAACTGGATTCAAACCGATGACATCGCCATCCACCAGGTCGAAGAAACCATCCAGAAAGTGCCACCGGGTACGCCGCCACCGCCGCCATTTTACGGTACAAATATTTACAGGAAAGACGACCATGGCTGGCACCTGATCGTTCATCAGAACGCACCGACTCCTCCACCGCCGCCCCCGGAGCTGGAGATGCCCGGGTAAGTATTCAAGGGCTAGATAGCGGGATCTTATAGAGCAATTCCGGCCGAATCATCCAGTTGATCTGCCATTCGCTGCCATCTTCCCGTTCCAGGCAGACAATGCTGCCGGGCTGAAAAGCAGTAACAGGCCGGTTTTCATCACCGCTGACCAGGTGAGCCACGAGTTTAGCCATAAAGGGTAAATGGCCGACAACCAGCGTGTTGTGATCCCAGCTGCCACTTTGCCAGTCAAACGCCTTGGGGTTGTCATTCGGGTTGATGATGCCGCTCGACTCAAGCGCCACTCCCGGCGCCACCGCAGCCGCCAGACACTCCGCCGTCTGCTCAGCGCGGAGCTTGCCGCTGTGTATCACCCGTTCTACCCGCACACCTGCAAGCCCGAGCAGCGCGGCCAGCCGCTCGACATCGGCCCTGCCAACATCGCTCAGGGGACGCTCGGGATCAACGTCTTTTGTACATGCGGTGCCGTGCTGTACCAGATACAGTTTCATACCTGTAACTATAGTCAATCTTAATCCCGGAACCAGCAGTACTGGCCGCTCACTACTTTTTCTCGTCCCAAATTTGCCGGTACGCTAATGCTTGTAAGGCGAAACCGAAGCCGCCTAACAATCGATAGTCCACGGTCGGAAGTCGGCGACGGAAATTATGGATCAGTAGCAGATCGCAAAAAACAAAAAAGCCCAGGCAAGACTATCACCTGGGCTTTTTACTGATTGGTAGCGGGGGCTTAAAGCAATCAGCCTGCCCACTCTCTTTTCAAGACAAAAATGTGCCCGTTTATCGGAATATCTCTGTCAATACGCAGCACCTTCGCATCCATATTCACTTCTCGCAAGCCTGTCGCTGCCGCTACCGTTTTGATGTAACTGACGGAGTGCGCGTACCGGCCTGTAGCCAGCAAGGAATATCCATCTCCGTCGTTTCCGGACTCAACCGAAAAAGCGAACAACCCGCCGGGTTTCAGAGCCCTTTCTACAGCCTCGAATACCTGCTCCAGTTCTCCGACATAAATGAAGACATCTGCTGCGAGGACAACATCATAAGCGGATTTTGACTTGCGTAATACGGAGCTGATATCGCCCGTTATCAATCGATCATAAACACCGAGTTCTGCTGCCTGTTCCAGCATCCCGGGAGCAAGGTCCACACCGACCAGCTTTTTTGCCTGTGGCCGGAATAATGGGCCACACAAGCCCGTTCCGCAGCCGAGGTCGAGAAAATCCAGCGAATTATTATCTTCATCCAGGGCGGTGCTTACTGCCGTCTTCAGGTATTGGGGAACTTTATATTCGAGCACCTCAACCAGATGGCGGTCAAAGCTTCCAGCAGCACCATTAAACAGCCCGGCCACGTAACTTTCCGGCGCTGTAGTTGTGGTCCTGCCTTGTAGCGCCGCCAGCAGATGTTGTGCCATTCCATTATTTTTGTCGAGTTCGAGGACACGTTCGAACAAAGAGGCGGCCTCTGCGTTGTCGCCTTTGTCCATCAGGAGCTTGGCAAGGTTGTTCATAGCCTTGGTGAAAACCGGCTCTATGGCAATCGCCTGCCTGAAACTGGAAATTGCTTCGTCCAGCTTTCCGGTCTCATACAACAGGTTTCCAAGATTGAAGTATGCCTGCGCATAATTCGGTATTAGCGCGATGGCTTTCCTGAGTGACGCCATAGCTTCGTTCTTCTTGCCAATAATGGACAAGGCGTTGCCAAGGTTATTATGTGCCAGAGCGAAATTCGGATTGATGACAATTGCATCTCCGAAGGCTGTGATCGCTTCTTCCATCTGCCCGGCTGCCTGTAATGCATTACCAAAATTGGTACACAATTCCGGACTGTTCCGATTATTGGCAATCGCTTTTTTGTAAAGTCGCATCGCCATATCGTTATTCCCGGACTGATGCGCGATCAGGCCCAGCATATGCAGAGCATCGTTGCAGCCAGGATCGATCTTCAACACTTTCTGATAGAGCTTTTTGGCCTTCTGTAACTTTCCAGCCTGGTGTGACTTCAAAGCTTCATCAATTTTTACTGCAAGTTCATCTGCAGAGACTTTAGGTCGCTGGCTATTGCCGATTTTAGGCTCGCGTTCTTGCATGCTTATCTATATCTGCTTTAATTATTCACACTGTGACCTTCAGCATAATTGACAAAGTCGCGCCCGCCAACCCACCCTGCTTCGGTAAAGTCACAGGACATGATGAATTTAACTTGCCCATCCACAAAACCCGAGCAAGATCAGGGTCGAAAGAAAATATTCGCCTCATAGCTACCCTTCATGCCGAGATCCCATGGCCCGGATGGCAAGCAACCAGAGAACGCGGATAGTGCAGGAATTAATCACTTGGGCTTTTCTTAACATGTGGTAGCGGGGACCCGCAACCCGTATACGAGACGCCCAATCTTCGCATCCCCATCCGGATCTTATCCAAGCGAGTGCCGTATGACTATCTGCCTGACCCCGCAGATCTTCGTGACCTGATAAGCACCTGATTTCCACGGCTAGCGGGGCAGAAACCTTCCCGGCAACGGTTGTTCGTGGAAAAGTATCCGAATGTTTTGCGCACGCCTGGCGCACGCTGACCAATCCAGATATTGATCACCCTCCCCTGACCTAGTGATTGCGAATCACAAAACAATGAGCTGTATGTCTTTTTCCGGGCAGAAAGCGACATCCGTCATGTAAAAGACTGATACTATGACCTCCGGCTTACAGCCCCGCAGTTCGAAATACCCGCTTAGTCCCACAGCATTATGAGTTCTTCGGCCTCACCACATACAACGAGCATACAATGACACCCACGGACATATTTGCCGCCTTACGCCAGGACGTGATCGGACAGGACCAGGCACTTCAGGACATGGCTGTTGCCATTTACAAGCACCTGATCGAGCATTCGGTGGGCAACGTACTGCTGATCGGCAATTCAGGCACCGGGAAGACCACCATCATGCGTGCTGCGGAGCGATTTTTCGCCCATGCCGAAGGTTTCGAGAAATTTTCCACCATTATTCGCATCAATGCCAACCTGGTGGCCGACCTGGCGAGCCACGGCGTGCAAAGCGACGTTGTCATGGAGCGCCTGGCGCGCCAGGCCGCTAACATCCTCGGCGAGCGTGCCGATCTCGATACCATGCTCGACTATGTCTCGCACGGCATTGTCTGTATCGATGAGGTCGACAAGCTGCGTGCGGTAGTGGGCGGGGAACCGAACGTCAAGGGCATCGTTGCCCAGGACAGCCTTCTTACCCTGATGGAAAACGAGCATGTTCAAGTCGACATGCCTTACTTCGAGGCAGGCAGCTGGCATTCACTAACCATGCCGGTCAACACCCAGCATATCCTGTTTGTTGCCGGTGGCGCCTTCGAAGAGCTCTATGACCAAGTGTATCAGCGCGTCACAAAAAAATCCGGGGCCGACAAGTTCTACAGGCTGGTGCCACGCGCCGACGGCAGCCTGGAGCGACGCTTTGTATTTGACATGGCCAGGCACATAGCTCTGGAAGATATATTTAACTACGGCATGACACCGCAGTTTCTATCCCGCTTTGCCGCCATCGTCATACTGCGTGATTTCACTGCACCCCACCTGGTAACAATCTTCCGGGACATTCCCGGTGCCATCTGGCCCATCGCGGTCGACTATTTCAAGAAAACGGGCATCACCCTCACTATTACCGAAGAGGCCGCGTTCCTGGTTGCCGACAAGGCAGCGCGCGAGAATCGTCTTGGCGCCCGGGCGCTGAACGACGTATTCGGAACCATAGTGAAACGCCTGGAATTCGATCCACTGGCCAGTGGCCTGGTGCAGGAACAGGACGGACAGCAGGTGCTGGAGATCAACCGCGACGTGGTCGAGGCCGCTTTCCAGGTATAGCGGTGCAAAGACTGCGGTCGTATCCGCGGCTGGAAAGCCCCGCTTCTTGTTAGTTATCGGGCCATGGGCTGAAGTTCCGACTTGGGTTGCACCTTGTCGTTTAGCTAAAGCTAATATTCAGGACGGCTGACCAATCCCAGGCTCGGAAAACCCAGCGTGACCAGATCGTGACTGACTCCAGATCAAACCTGTACAAATCAGTCACGTTTAGTCACGATTACGCGGGGCTTGATTGCGTAACATATTGAATTATATGCAATCGCGTAATGGGCAGTGGATTCACATGGCCGGGGGCACTGGTTCAATCCCAGTATCGCCCATAATATTAATCAATCACTTACAGGATCCGGCTCAGGCCGGTTTTTTGTTGGGGATCCATTGGGGGGTACATCTCAGCCTCTACAAAGGGCAAAGCCGCCAGCATCTAGAACACTGGCGGCCATGCGACCCTGTAATAGGCCGCTTAGCTAGCGACGCGGAGTTTTCGATGATTTTACTGGAAAAGGTGAGATTAATTTCGCGCATAGTCAACGAGGCGCGATGCGGTATTTCGTGAAAATATCTGCGCGTCCAAGATTAAAGTATAGAGCTCCCCCCAGGCCGATACGCTCAACCGCATGAGATTTTGGAGGTTGTTATAACCATCCCGGTGAGGATACGATTTGACGCCACACACCGCGCATCCATACACTGCAGATGCGATAGTGCTGGAGAGGTGCGTTAAATGATCGTCAATGTTGAGGACCTTCGTGCCCGTTTCCCTGTGCTGGCGGCGAATGCGTCTGCGGAGGAACTCTCCGCACTGATAAATGTTATGGAGCTGCTCCGTGTACCGGCCGGTGAGTTTCTGGTGCGCGATGGTGAACCCGCGCATACCTTGTACTTCCTTTGGGAAGGCCGCATGGTTGCCTACATCGAGTCCGAAAACACTTCCATCGAGCTGGGACATATCGCGCCCGGCGAGACCATCGGTGAGGTCGCTGTCCTGGACCCGGGGCCAGCGACGGCGACCGTCAGGGCCGAGCTCGACTGCACTGTACTTGGGTTGTCACCCGACGGATTGCGCATCCTGAACCAGATCCATCCGATGATCTGTAACAGGCTGGTGCGGATGCTTTCGCAGCTACTGGTTGAGCGGCTGGGTGAGGCCGATGAGCTGCTGTTGCGTCATCGGCAGGCCACCACCACCGAGGAAGGCCATGAAACAGCACCGCATCACCTGCGCGACTGGTCGACGAAGGTTTACCGCAAGCTGTTCGGACACCGGGAGGTCGCGGCATGAAACTGATCGAGCTGCTTGAGACGGCGCCGGAATTTGCCGGCTTGTCACGCGCCGATGTCGATGCCCTCGACCGCATGATGTTGGAAAAGGACTATCCCGACGGGTACGAATTCTTCAAGCAAGGCAGCCCCGCTGATACGATTTATCTCATCATTGATGGCGAGGTGGCGGTCACGCAACGGCACAGCGACGACCGCGGTCATACCGAACTCAAGCGGATGCGTTCCAGCGAAATTTTCGGGCAGTGGGCCCTAATCGATCATGCCAGACGCAGCGCGTGCTGCAGAGCGGTCGGGCCGGTACATGTAGCCTCCCTGCCGCGCAATGCCTTCGAGTTACTGTACACAGCGAACTCGCCTTTGCCCTACCATTTCCAACTCCTCATAGCGCGCCAGCTTGCACGCGACCTGCGCTCGTTGGTGGGCACCCTTCGCAGCGCCATCTTTGCGGACAGCAACGCGCCGGTGCCGCCATACAATGCTCCCGAGCGACGCTCCGATAACGATCGCCGCAAGAGCGAGCGTCGCAGCACATGAAGTCCATCCGCTGATCCAGCGCCAGCCGGTCAAGAAGGCAGGCACCAAGGCATGGAAGGCCGCTTTAGCACGTGCGGACATTAAGGACTTTCGCTGGCATGATTTAAGGCAAACGCAGGCGAACTGGCATGTACAGTCCGGGGCACCGCTGCACGTAACATTTTCATTTTAACCGGTCGGTTGCATGCACAAGGCGCGTGCTAAGTATCTCGTTTAGATTGGAAAATACCCGCGCGGCAATGCGTGGATACCTTCGCCGCAACGTCTCAAGATTTTCACGGGTAATGCGAATCAGTCGTGCGTCATCTACAACATCGACATTTGCCGTGCGAGTAGCAAAGAACAATCCCGCTTCACCGAAGGTGTCACCCCGAACATGTGCATCCAGGTTGATATTGCCACTGTCCCTCTCAATCGACGCCTGCAATTTGCCGTCGATCACCGTATACATTTCTTCGCCCGGCTGACCAATCTGTATAATTCGTTCACCACGCTTGACATCCCTGACGCTTGCCATGCGAGCAACGATGCGCGCCTGAAAATTGGAAAGCCCCCTGAAGAGCGGAATCGTGTCTTGAGGCCTGCTTCCCAGGTCCAGTGTCAGAACATCCCACAAGGTGGCAATCCTTAGCCTACTGCAAAGCGCCGGTGTCAGAAAAATATCCGACAGCCATGCAACCAGCAGGGCGAAGCTTGCCATGACGCCGACCTGTGCCTGCATTCGCAGTTCGCTGGTAGTCAATAGCAGAAAACCCACACAAAGCGCTAAAGACGTGTAGGTCATAGGCCGGCCAACTGCCCCCAATGTCATGAGTGTTGATTGATCCGGATCGGGGTATCTCTTGGCAAAGCTGTTGAGTCGCGAAAAATAATGAATCGTGTCGTCAATCGCCACACCAATTATCATTGGCGCAATCAGACTGGTACTGGGATTCAGGCTGATGCCGGTGATACTCAGCGCTCCGAAGTACACGACAACAGGCAGGAGGTTGGGAATGAGCGCAATAAGCCCTATGCGAAAGGACAGAAACAGGCCTACCAGAATCCCGTAGACAATGATCAGGGTGGTAAACACACTTTCGACCTGACCCCACATAATGCCGTCTATCGCCTGATTCATCAGTATGGGATTGCCAGTTGCCCTCGCACTCAGATGAACTGGCAGTTGTTCCAGCCTTTCATTCACGCGCTCAACAAGATCTTTAACATCGTCGGAATCGATCACCTTGCCGCGCACGATGACGTTCAATGTTCTGTAGCTGGAATCCACCAGCTGCTCGATATCATCACTTTCAGCGAAAAAGAGCAGCTGCCCGACCATTTTTTTCGTGGCAGGGATTACTTCATGGTCGGGATCGTTGTCGTTGAATGCCCTGTTGACAAATTTTAGGTAATCAACCAGAGAGGTCACACCACCGATTTCAGGTTGCGACTCAAGCCAGCTCTGCAAGCCCTCAATTTCCTTCAAATTCGCCGGTTGCTTGAAAGCATTCGAAGAATTCGCCTGCACGATAATACTGAACGGGACAATACCATTCAGTTTCTCGTTAGCATGCTCGAACGCCTGCCTTATCTCTGATTCAGGCTTGAAGTTTGTGATGTGCTCGGTACCGACTCGTAATTGTGTCATACCCCCAATGGCAATGATAAATACAGCGCCCGCGATAAAAAATATCGCCATTCGGTGTTTGGCATCAAAGCGCGCAACGCGACGAATAATACGATCAAACGCTGTGTCCTCGACCTGGCGAACCGGACTTTCTGTCTTTGGTGATTGCCCCTGCAATAGCAGAAGTGCCGAGGGTGCAAAAACAAGCGTAATAATGGTCGCATATATCACGCCAATCACCGAGAAAAGGCCAAACTCCCGGATAGCACCCAACTCGCTCAGGTACAAGGATGAAAACCCGACGGCCGTTGTCAGGCCGGCAAGAAATATCGGCAGCGATACCTTCTGCAGAATTTCAGCAGTCTCCGCCTCCCCCGCCAGCTCCCCTCGCGCCGATAGCCGAAAGTCCGAGACGACGTACATGGCATATGAAAGTGTCACGATCATCAGGAGAGGTGGCACAAGGGCAGTCACTATATTCAGCGAATAACCCATCGCTGTTATGGTTGCCATCGTCCAGACGACCGAAATGATAATAGTGGCTAGCGGTACCAGAACACTAACCAGGCTGCGGAGCAGCAGCCATAGCAAAATCATCATTACGAAGATAATCAGCGGCGGGAACTTTACAAGATCATCAAGCACCATTTCGGTGGTCGCAAGTTTTATCCGTGACGACCCTGTTACCCAGATTTGCGCACCACCCCGCTCCTCTTTGACAATCCCATCCACCTCGGCACTTATTTGACTGAAGAATTCATGGCCCTGTGTGTTATCAAGATTGACAAGGATCGCCGTAGCATCGCCTTCATTTGATACCAGTGTGCCGGCAATCAGCGGGTTCGCCATTACCTCGCTGCGCAACGCCTCGTATTCCTCCGGCACTTCCGGCATTTTTTCCATTGCCGGCACGATATCCAGCCCGTACTCCGAACTGCGAATTACCAGCACGTTAGCAAGCGAAACAACGTTTCGAACACCTGCCACCACTTCAAGTCTGTGAGTCAGGCGCGACACAAGTTCGACAGTCGGCGGCGCAAATACGTCATCTGCCTCAATAGCAATCAATATGGTCTCATCGTTGCCAAAGATAAGCCGGGTATTCTGATAGAACTGCCAGCTCTCATGATCAGATCCGAGCAAGCGTTCTTCAGACGGATCTACGCTGAGCTGTAATTCGCCAGTGCGAAAGTCAATGAGTTGCGTAAGAGCAATAATGAACAGAACCAGCACTACTGTAACCATGGTGCCCGGGAAGCGACAGATCACTGCCGGCAATGCTGAGCAACGTGACAACCGTTTGGTGTCACTCAATGCCATGAGGTTCCTTGAGTTGTGCGGGATCAAAAATCGAATCCGGAATCACAGGGTCCAGGCGTACTGAGGTAATGACCAACTCGGTCTCGCTCTTTTTTTTGAGATCTTTCATTTGAAAGACATGGGGAATGAGCATTCCACTTACCTGCTTTACGGCCCCGGGAGCCGCGGACAGTATTTTTCTCAACTTTCGACCGTCTTCGTAAAATTCCACCTTGCGAATGACACAGGATTTCTTCTCAAAATAGGAAACGACTTCCTCATATTTTGAGCCGGATGCATCCACAGGAACGACAGCGAGTACATATACCGGTTCCCCGTCGAGAATCGCATCAGGTCTTTGCTCGGAGGTCGCGGTTGCCAGCATGTTGTACAACCACTGAAAGTCTTCATAGGAAAAATCCATACCGTACATCGATGAGGCGATACGACTTGAGGTGATGCGCCGCACCTTGAAAAAGGCTGGCATATACAAATAAATTTCTTTATCAGGCTTCTTTTCCAGAAACAGTAACCGCGATCCGCTGATATCCGATGGCTCCTCGAAAACAGCAAGCAAATCGGAATTTCCGTCGGGGAGTTGCTTCCAGTAAACGGTTGCGTCGAGAATTTTCTCCTCGAACATATCATCCATCGAGCTGAGGCGAATATGCTGGATGGCAGTCGATTGTGGCGCATTCTTTCTGATACAGTCCTCAATCTCCTTATCAACACCAGATGCCGCCGCAATAACCGGGCAACTGGACACGAGCGTGAGCAGTACCATCCACGGTGCCAACCTTAACTTCATTGTTTCGGCTACCTTTTTCTATGTATATGCCAACAGTTAAGTACGTTATCCCCATTGCCGTTATTTGGCAAGGGAAATGCCTGGGGGCCACACGACTCTATGCCGCAAATACACAAACTCTCATTCTTGTCCTGCCGCCGCCACTAGCAGCCGTCGTCTTCTACCACGACCTGACCGGTTACCGGATCCTGCTTCGGCCTGCCTGCTTCGTCTGTGACGATGGTACCGGTGAACATCATCGACTCTACGCGGTTAAATTGCTCGTCCAGCGCTATATTTACCTGGGTATCCGTCAAACCTTGGTAAATCATCACTCGCCCTCTGCTTTCTACTTCCAGTTGTGCGGGCGTCGGATTAAACAAATGCGCCAGTTGCCAGGATTCCGCCTCAGCGTGCGCACTGTTTTGCCATCCCGAAATCACCAGCACCAGTGCGAATACGATAACCAGTAAATTGATTCTATCCATGATAATCTCCTCGGAAATTGTCTCTACGCTTCCCAATCCACGTTTACAGATTACGCAGGAAGGCCTGCGAGCTCTGTACCGGATTACGGTGTCAAAGTGTGAAATATTCACATTCAGATGCACGAGGTTGGCGAGCACAGAAAGCATGAGGGCTAGCCATCCTATACAGCCCTCCCCAGACAAATGTGCTTTTTAAACCTTGAACTCTTTCGGTTAATTCTTGATAGTAACTACCTTTAAGAACCGATATGGGTCGGGCAAGACAATCGATGGCACACAAACCAGAACCCGCAATATTTGAAAACGTGCCGTTGTTCGCGAAGCTTCTTCCCGGCGAATTGAAGGTGCTGGAACAGCACGCCACAATTCGCACCTATCCTCGAAATAGCGTGATAATAAATGAGGGCGATGATGCCAGTACCCTGTTTGTGATCCTTTCGGGACAGGTAAAGGTTTTCCTGAGCAACGAGGAAGGCAAAGAGATAGTCGTCAATATGCAGGGGCTGGGGGAACATTTTGGAGAACTCGCGCTGATCGACAGTGCCCCGCGCTCTGCATCCGTGATGACAGTTGAAAAAACCAGGCTAGCATCCATTTCCAAGGCGGATTTCAGCAAAATCCTGGCCGATCACCCGGATATTGCACTCAGGCTAATCAACAATCTGGCCGCGAGGGTCCGTGTGCTGAGTGAAAACGTCAAGAATCTAGCGCTACTCGATGTCTACGGCCGGGTTGCAAAGACGCTCTTATCCCTTGCCCACGAACAGGATGGCAAACTCATCATCGCGGAGCGCCTCACCCAACAGGACATCGCCAACCGCGTAGGCGCCTCCCGGGAAATGGTGGCTCGCATCATGAAGGACCTTGTCAGTGGACAATATATAACAGTGGATAATAAACGCATCCAGATCAATGAAAAGCTGCCGGAGCACTACTGAGCCGGATATAGAAACATGGCGGCCTGTGGCAAGGAGTTAAATAAATGCCCGGCAACCAATATTTGTAAGGTATATCACAAATTTATACTGTAGCACTCAGGATTACAGAGTTGCCCGGCAACATAATGCCCAATAATAATGGTGACCCTTATAGTGAAATATCTGCACCAACTCTTTCTTATCGAAGAGGATGAAGCTGGCACGGTCCTTTATTTTCTTGCCCTGCTACTTGTCATCGGGTGCGGTATGGCGCTTGGCCGCGCGACCGCCAATGCCCTCTTCCTGAAGCGCTTCGGAATTGACTACTTGCCACTGGTATACCTGGTGCAGGGTGGTGCGTGCTTTGTCACCAGCCTGCTTTACGCTGGGGTCGCCGATCTCATTCCGGCCGAGCGTTTCTTCAAAATACTGTTCGCCCTGCTCGCCACAACCGTGCTCGCATTCTGGCTGCTGATTTCGCTGACCGCTGATCCGTTCCTGTTTCCCACCTATTTTCTTTTTTACGAAGTCATTTCCGAAGTCTTGCTCATCCACAGCGCCTTGTATCTGAATCAGAATCTCAACACGCTGCAGGCGAAACGGCTGTCACCCATCATCTTCTCGGGCCTGCAGATCGGTACGATTATGGGCGGGCTTTTCCTGGCGGCTTATGCACCCATGCTTGGTACACGCAATCTTCTGGCGGTGTGGGTGACACTGCTGCTGACGGCCATGCTGATGGTCGCGCTGTGGCACCGGCGTAAAGGGCCATCACCGTATTTCCGCGCAGCGCGCAAATCCACTCACAGGCTGCGCCGCGTGACCGCACAGATCCAGCAGGGCTTTCGATTCGCCTTAGATTCTGAACTGCTGCGGTCCAGCACGGTCGCCATGGTTTTCATGGTAATTACGTACTATATAATCAGCTACAGTGTTAAGCGCATCTATACAGACACCTATGCAACGGTAGATTCGCTCACCGCTTTTTTCGGGCTCCTGACCATCTCGACAAGCGCACTGGCTTTGGTGTTGCAACTACTCCTCACCAACCGGCTGATTCGTCGCTTCGGTGTCCCCGCCGTCAACCTGTTTTATCCGCTGGCTTCGCTGGGGAGTTTCGCGGGAATGATTTTCAACCTGGGCTTACCAACTGCGGTTGCCGCCAGCGTAAACATCGAATCGGTCATGCCAGCCTTTCATAACCCGGTACGAACGATTTTTCTTAATGTGCTCCCGCAACATATCCAGGGACGGGCCCGCGCCATGTCGCTGGCCATTGTCCTCCCGGTTTCACTGTCGATATGCGGTATTCTGCTCTGGTTTCTGCAAAAACTCGATAACCCCCTTTATTTCCTCATACCAGGCGCCGCCGCTGCAGGGGCGTTCTTCTATTTCAGCATCCGCATGAATCGCGCCTATGGAAAGACACTACTGACTCACCTGAAAGAACACCTGTTTCTTCCAGAGGAACAATCGGCCGCTTCCCTGCGGTACACGGGAAAGGACAATATCGCATCCATTATCGATGCGGTCAGTCGCGGCGACGAGACATCGGTGAGCTTTGCCCGGATTCTCGCCGATGCCTATCCGCAAGCCGCGGTGGATCATATTCTGCCGGTGATTAAACGCACCACAGGCAAAGTCGCCGACCAGTTGCTCAAGGTTGTGTCGACTAAAAACGATCCGTCTGTTTACCGGTTCCTGGTCGAGCACCCCAACCTGCATGACAATCACTTTCGCGCGACCACACTTATTACGCTGAGCAGTTCCCAGATTCAGGACGCTGTGCCCCTGCTGCTTCAGGCACTTGATGACCCGGACCCGCGCATCCGGGCAACGGCCATTCACGGCATCCTTTCCTGGCCGCTGCCTGAGCACCAGGTTAAGGCATATGGCATCTGGATCGCCTTGCTAAACGGCACCGAAAAAGAACAGCTCGCGGCGCTTGAGCTTATTCCCGATATCAAACACATCGTCACACCGGCGACGCGTGAAACCGTAGAGCAAGCTTGCCTTACTTCCAGTGCACGTATCTTCGGCACACAGAGCAGTGCCGCCAAGATCCTTATTCTGAAAGCCTTTAGCCACTGGGAAGGCCCGCGCGCTCCAGAAGTCCGGCAAATGGTCACCGATGCAATGGGGGACACTGATCCGGGGATACGGACTGCCGCCACAAGATGTGTTCACCTGCTCCCTCAGGAACAGCGCCATGAAAAGCTTGAGGGCGCACTGGGTGATGGCCATGCCCGGGTTCGAAATGCAGCCGTGGACGCATTACGCAAGGAAACGCCTGACGTTTCACAATTTGCGCTAAAATGGATCTTTGAGGACAACAGGGGCACGCCGCGTGCGCAGAACACGCTGCTTGGTGCGGTGATCGAGAGTCTGCCTTTGAGCACCCTGGAGTCGATCATCGGCAACAAGATA
>Ga0316205_10003960_pt1 | contig 13430 bp, 17 predicted proteins | sample 3monthpyrite_MG_FD_204941 | JGI IMG/M metagenome (GOLD analysis project Ga0316205, IMG submission 204941) | Microbial mat bacterial communities from mineral coupon in-situ incubated in ocean water Damariscotta River, Maine, United States -... | ecosystem: Environmental > Aquatic > Marine >... | reverse complement strand
CAGATTTACACGCTGAAGGGATTCATGTCGTTATGTTAACTGGAGATAGTAAAACCACAGCGCAGGCCGTGGCTGAAAAACTGAACATCGATCAGTTTCAGGCTGAAGTTTTACCTGAACAAAAAGCCGAGGTGGTTAAACAGCTTCAGACTGAAGGTCACATCGTCGCCATGGCGGGCGATGGTATTAACGATGCACCGGCACTGGCTCAAGCGCAAGTGGGTATTGCTATGGGTACGGGAACCGATGTTGCGATGGAAAGTGCCGGTGTAACCTTAGTGAAAGGGGATCTCACTGGTATCGTTCGAGCCAGACGTCTAAGTCGGGTGACGATGCGCAATATTCGTCAGAATTTGTTTTTTGCTTTTGTTTATAACTCTGCTGGTGTACCGATTGCTGCAGGTGTTTTATACCCTATATTTGGAATCTTATTATCGCCAATTATTGCTGCAGCTGCGATGAGTTTTAGTTCAGTTTCAGTAATTACAAATGCCTTGCGGCTTCGAAATGTGAAACTGTAATAAAGGAGAATACTATGTTTAGTAATGATCACACAATGTTGTTTGGAGGCGGTTTTATGTGGCTGGTGTGGGTGCTTATAATTATTGCTTTTGTTTTTATTTTAAAAATATTAATAAATAAAGATCAAAGTTCAAATAATAGTGCAATTGAGACGCTTAAAATTAGATTGGCCCGTGGCGATATTGACGAAAATGAGTTTCAACGTAAACGAAAAGAACTGGAAGGATAATTTTGTTTTATAAATTCACTAAAAGATGTAGTGGGTTTTTATTTGTGTCATGGCTTTTCTCTATGAATGGTCTGTTAAATGCTGAAGAAATCAGTGCTGAACAAATATATTTACAAAATTGTGTAGTGTGTCACGGTGATGATGGTAGTGGAGCAATGCCAGGTGTGCCTGATCTTGCAGACAGCAAAACGTTTATGGTTGAAAAAGATTCAATCATCCTAGAAAAAATGAAATCAGGCATACAGTCACCGGGTAATTTGAGTATGCCTGCCAGAGGTGGTAACCCTGAACTGACAAATGAGCAGTTATTAAACGTATTGCATTATATGAGGCAGATTTTAAAAGAGTGAAAAGTACTTTCTTATTTTATCGTAGCTATATGTTAATGAGGAAATAATTATGAAAAAAATTATATCAGTGGGAATATTCGTTGCAATTGATTTGTTAGTTAGCAATACACTGTTGGCATCGCCCACTGTGTATATCCCACTTGGTTCTGCTAATCAAGTGATTGCTATCGATGCAGCCAGCAGCAAAATTATCAAAACATTTACCGGCATCGAAAATCCACATGGTCTTGTGGCAACGCCCGACGGCGAATATCTGGTGGCAGGCAGTCTTAAAGAAAAACCATTAAAACCTGGCCAAGCTGAAGATACGCCAAACAGTCAGTTGTATCTTATACACCCCGTTCATGGTCATGTGATGTCGACTATTCCTGTTACAGGTTGGACCCACCATCAGGCCATAACACCTGATGGCCGTTATGTTATTTCTACTCACGCAACTCGTGGATATGTCAGCGTTGTAGATCTTGAAACTAACCAGTCAATTAAAACCATTAAAACCGGTAATGGGCCCAACTACACACTAGTGACTAAAAATGGACGATATGCGTATGTCAGCAACAGTGCCAGTAGCTCTATTAGTGAAATAGATATAAAGAGTTGGCAGGTAATGCGTACTTTAGACGCAGGTGCTTCTCCTGAGCACATGGCCTTTTCTAAAGATGAATCGATTATTTATGTTGCCAATCCACGTGCAGGGAAAGTCTCAGCCGTTTCTGTGAACAACGGGAAAATTATCGAGCAATTTGTTATTGGTAAAAGTGTCCATGGTCTGGACATTAGTGATGACGGCAACTCCTTGTTTGTTAGTAGTAAAAAAGATGACAAGTTGGTTGCTGTAAATATCAATACCGGTATCAAACGTGAAATAAATTTATCACCCGCACCTTATCATCTTAATACCATTCATGGCACAGGCAAGGTGTATGTATCGAGTAGAAAGAAACCACTTATATGGGTGATTGATCAGAACGATTTTAAACTCATAAATACCATACAATTACCTGCTGGTGAAGCACATCAGATGGCCATAATTGATGACTGAAGTAAGTTGTTTGTAACATCGCTTATTATAAGGATAAATAATGGATACTATTTACAACAAAATAACAGCCTATATTCAGCCATGTATGCTTGATCCTGTTGAAGAAAAACTTAAAACTCTTTGTGTGCCCGGAATAAGTGTTATTAAGGTTCAGGGTTATGGTGAAGAACGTAATTTTTTCATAGTGATTTAACCTATGAATACATATGTATTCAGATATTCATAGAGAGCTATAGAGTTAAAGAAATTTCTCTGGGTATCATGGGTGCCGCGCATACAGGAAGTGAAGGTGATGGCCTTATTGTAATATCACCAGTCGAGACGTTGTATCGAATTCGTACAAAACAGCTGGTATAAATTGATAGATAATTTTTAATTTATTTAAATGGAATAAGACAGTTGTAGAATTCAAGGAGTCGTAGAATAAAATCTTAGTTTTACTTTAAATTATATAAATAGAGGATATGAAAATGAACACTAAATATTTAATACTTGCAGCTGCATTAATTACATTTCCAATCTCCGTTATCTATGCGTCTGATACAGGTCGCATGGATAAAATGACACCCGATATGAGTATGAAAGGTGACATGAAAATGATGGGGAATATGCATAAACAGATGCAAAAAATGATGCAACAGATGAATGAAATTCATAATACAAAAGCCCCGGAAAAACGTGATCTTCTTATTGAAGAACACATGAAGAGCATGCAGGAAGGCATGAAATTGATGGGGAGTGGAATGATGGGCGGTATGAAGGACAAGTCTAATATGAATACAAACATGAAAATGAGTAAGGATGATATGCACAAGCGGATAAATATGATGGAAAATCGCATGGACATGATGCAGGGCATGATGGGCCAAATGATGAACCATAGTATGGAAAAAACTAAGACTACCAAGATAAGAAATCGTCGGCATAAATAATTAATCGATATTTCTCAGAACGTCGTAAGCCTGTTTTTTTATCTAGTGTTTTGTATTAAAAATTGGAGACACAACATGTCTATTACAATCAAATTATTTCCTAAGAGATTATTGGCAGTAGCGATTTCAGTAATACTGCCAGTAACAGGCTTTGCTGCAAATGACCTTGAGTTATTAAAGCAGGAAGTCGAACAATTAAAAATCGATGTTAAGGATGCCAAAGAGTGGCGTAACCAGAACTCACTTATGCATATGGCAGGATATGCTGATGTGGGTTACGTAAGTAATGATAACCCTGCAATAGAAGATAGTTATACAGTGGGTACCTTCGCACCAATTTTTCATTACCAATACCGAGATCAGGTGATGCTAGAAGCTGAAATGGAATTTAGCGTTGCTGAAGACGGTTCTACTGAAGTCGCTATGGAGTACCTGACCATTGACTGGATCATGAATGACAATATGATTCTAGTAGCCGGTCAGTTCTTAAGCCCTATAGGCAATTTTCGTCAGAACTTGCATCCATCCTGGATAAATAAATTGCCTTCTGCAGCTCCGGGTTTTGGTCACGATGGTGCCGCGCCTGTGTCGGATTTGGGCTTTCAACTTCGAGGTGGATTCAATCTTGGTAGCATGAAGGCTAACTATGCAGTCTATATGGGGAATGGACCTGAGCTTAAAGCAGAAATTGCAGAGTTAAATGCGTCGACTATTGATGAAATTGAATACGATGGAATCGAAGCCGAAGCGTTTGGCGCCGATCGTGATGGTGAAAAAGTAGTAGGTGGTCGTTTTGGTTTGCTACCTATTCCCTCACTGGAAATCGGCGTGTCTTTCTTAAGCGGTAAGGCCACCGTGTCTGAGTATGAAGGTACTGATGATGTTAGTGTTTATACGGCTTCGCCTGTGAATGACCTGTCTGATTTGTCGACGATAACATCAAGTGATTATGACGTTACCGGAGTGGATGTATCTTGGCGCAACAAATCATTTGATGTGCGTTATGAATATATTAAATCTGAAGTAGGTGAAACCACTATAAGTGGATTTGATCTTGAAGCAGCGAAATGGAGCACATGGTATGGACAAGTGGCTTATAAAATACCTTCCACTAAGTTCGAAGCTGTGATGCGTTATACCGATTTCGATTCACCTCATGGCAGTAAAGATCAGCAGCAAACTGCAGTTGGCGTGAATTATCTAATCGCCAGTAATTTTATCGCAAAACTTGGTTTTGAAATCAATGACAACCCTAATGCAGGTCAGACTGCATACGATCGCACTTTGGTGCAATTGGCATACGGTTTCTAAGGAGAATATATTATGAAATTTAACAATAAAAATTTAATCCTGATCAGCTTTGCGCTACTGGGCCTGGCTCTATCAGCATCAGTCGCTATTGCAGCTGACTACCCTGAAAAAGGCAACTTTGTTAAAGGTGCCAAGGCCTGGGCTGATAATTGTGTGCGTTGTCATAACATGCGTGATGCAAAAGAATTACGTGATGATCAATGGATCACTACGTCATTCCACATGCGAGTGCGAGGTGGATTAACAGGTCAGGAAACGAGAGATATTATAACTTTCCTACAGCAGAGTAATTAAAATATATCTATGGGATTTATTCGACCTTGTGTCTATCAAGGTCGTCTATTTCTAAATAAAATGTCAAATAATTAACTAGAGAAAATTTAATGAGAAAAAAATCAAATAAGTTAATAAGTACCAGTACAGCTCTACTAATACTTGTAGGTATAGGGAATGTAAATCTAGCAATCGCAGACGGAGCAGAAATTTACAACTCGACATGTATAGTTTGTCATGGAGAAGATGGAAAAGGTGTGTTGACAGGTGTGCCTGATTTAACAGAAAGTGCAGGGCGTTTATCTAAACCAGCAGAAACGCTATTCAATAATGTGGTGAATGGCTTTCAGAGCTCTGGCTCTTCTATGGCCATGCCAGCTAGAGGAGGTAACACAAATTTGTCAAATGAAGATGTGCAGGTAGTATTAAAGTATATGAAAAATGAGTTTATAAAATAAACTGATTGAAGCATAGAGTTTTATAGTCTAATGATTAAAGTTCTGTAACTAGATAATTATTAGCACTGTTCAATTTCTTTAATTCGAACTCATGTTAAATAAACATATTTTATAGTTAGATTTAAAAATTACTTCTGCATGGAGGAATTAAAAATGAGTAAAAATATAATAATGGTATTTCTTACTGGTGCAGCATATATGACATGGTTATCTATTAGTATGGCTGGGACTGTCGATATGCCTATGCGTTTTACATCAAATTCTAATCCAGAACAGGTGCTTAAGAGTTATCCTTTAGGAAAATTGAATAAACAAATGGCATTAAGTCATCATGGTAAGGAAGATGAACAAATCATCCTTCCAAATGGTTTACAAGCCTGGGTATATAATGTTGACTTTTACAAGATGCCGAAAAGCTATACCTTACCTAGCGGTAAAGAAAAGCTCATGTTAGAGCGTAAAAAAAATGGAATTAATAAAAAATATTTACTTGTTTTTAGTAACGACAATAAGATTATTGATGTTATTCATATAAAAAACTTTAAAGCATCGTCTGCATTGAAACTACAGCTAGATGATTAAACTATCAGCGGTCATGTGAATATTAAAACATGAAACAGCGCAGAATTATTTAAAGCATATACTGTATTAGCCGGATGATATTTCACCGATAGCTGGCATTATTGATGTTGTCCAATATAAATATCTTTTATATTAGTATACTAGTAGTAAGCAAGAGTGGTTTTGTGATGATTAAGAGATAAATATATAATGTTACTGAAAATTTTTTACTTAGCTAGGGCTAATATTTTAATTGGTCTTAAGTTTGAGTATGACTAAAATGCATGTTAATTATTTTCTGCCTCGATTTCTAATATGGGTCTCCAACAATATAGAGTAGTAAATGCCACATTTTTGTATGTATCTACCTGATGTTATTAAAAACAATGTTGCTCATTTTTTGGGTATAGTTATATTTTTAATGATTTTATCTTTTTTAGGTCAAATTTAGGGTCATTAGCTGGCTTGTGGGTAAAGTCATATTCGTCTCGTAAATTCACATGTCGCCAAGTGATCACGGAGTTCTGGGCAATGGCTTCTATTAGGCCTTAATGTATGGGATCAACTGCTTCGCCAGGTCCTGAATGGTTATACGATCACCACCAAATTTATATATTGTTGTTTCAGACATTATTCCTCCAAATTGTTTTAGTGACTAACCCGCACAGCAGGACAATTGTTTTACGTCTTTATTAAACGTTTGCGCTGTCAGCTTTAATCCTTCAACCATTGTTAAGTAGGGAAAAAGCTGATTAGCTAGATTCTCTATTGTCATGTTATTACTTATTGCCAATGTTGCTGTCTGGATGATTTCACCGCCCTCATTGGCCAATACCCACCAATAAAGTAAAAAATATTGCACGTATCATTTTTATCACTTCTACAATTCAATATTTGGTTAAAAATGTTTATTCAAAAAACGCAATGCCGTAGTACGGGAACGTCAACAGTGCGGTCAGCAATACGGACACGATCCAGAAAATGATGCGTTGGTTACGCAAGGTGCCGGGCGCAGCGCAGGCATCATCAGGAGCACATTGCGAGGCACCAGGTAAAGCTTGCGAAAAGCCAGAAAGAGAAACACCAGAGTGATCCCGATGAAGATGGGCCGATAAGGTTCCAGTGCCGCGAGACTGCTAATCCAGGTACCACCAATATCTGGAGCAGTTTTTATTGTGTCGACCTATTTCCATTAAATCCTAGTAAACAGTATTGCGAATCACTATCATTTGCATTACTATACACGCCATGAGCTATAGCAACTCACTTTTAGTTAACATTAAACATAAGCACATCCTGGTCGGCGGTCTAAGTCTGGTCTTGCACTTGTTGATTATTGTGACGCTGGTAGCTCAGGCTGAGCCGGAAGCGGTAAAGCCGCGGACAGTAGTGATGGTGTCGATGATGGAGGCGGCAAAGCCGACGCCGGAGTTGCCGACGGAACCTGAGCAGAAACCAAGGCCAAAATCACAGCCGAAGCCTGAACTAAAGCCAAACCTGGAGTCAGAGCCGCAGGTGCAGGCAGAGCCAGAGCCGGATGAACCAGAAAATGAGCCTGTAGAAAATACCGATGCGTTAGCGTCGCAAGAGACGCAGGCCGAGATCGAGTTGCCACAGTTTCAGGCGGATTATCTGCAGAACCCACCGCCGGTTTATCCACGACTGTCACAACGCTTAAAGGAACAGGGTGAAGTGTTACTGAGGGTGCAAGTGGGAGCAGGTGGTCAGCCGCTGGAAATTAGTGTACAGCAGAGCAGCGGCCATGCTCGGCTGGATCAGGCGGCGCAGAGAGCGGTGACGCAATGGCGCTTTGTGCCAGCGCAACGCAATGGAAAAACGGTGGTCGCCTGGGTGGTGGTACCTTTTGAATTCGCATTAGGAGGTTAAATGAATCTTGCAATTGTTTTACAGGAAGGCGACAGCGTTTTAATCGGCGTGTTTCTCAGCTTGCTACTGATGTCGGTATTCACCTGGTACCTGATTCTGTCGAAGTCGGCAGCCATCTACCAGTGGCGTCGTCATAACCGCCAGTTTTTACAGCGCTTCTGGGATGCGCAGACACCTCGTGAAGCCTGGCAGCAGGCATCGCAGAATATGCAGGCGCCGTTGGCGCGTCTGGCCGATGCGGCATTTAACGGTATGCAGCAATTTCAGCAGCGGCCGCGACTGGGTAACCAGGATGAGTTTCTGGTGCGTAATCTACGCAACGGTATAAATCGTGAAACTTCGCGTACCGCGACGGGCATGACATTACTCGCCTCCATCGGCAGCACCGCACCCTTTATTGGTTTGTTTGGCACGGTATGGGGTATTTACCATGCGCTAATCACCATTGCACAGTCTGGTAATGCCAGTATGGAAATAGTGGCAGGCCCATTGGGTGAAGCCCTGGTGGCAACGGCTGCAGGCCTGGCGGCGGCGATTCCGGCGGTGCTGGCCTATAACGCCTTTCAGCGCGCGAACCGCACTTTGCAGGAAGATTTGGATGGCTTTGCCCATGACCTGCACGCATTTTTAATGAGCGCTGAGGTAAATGATGGGATGGTCAATACGCTTGATCAGTTGGCTGATGCAGCGGATAAAACTATGCAGGAACGGGAGGTCGCCTGATGGCATTTGGTGGATTTGAAGCCTCACGAAATGAACCCATGGCGGAGATGAATGTGATTCCGCTGGTGGACATTATGCTGGTGCTACTGGTAATTTTTATTATCACCGCACCGGTCATTACGCACTCGGTAAATGTAGAGATGCCACAGGCATCGAGTCAGCCAACACCTGCAAATGATCAGGCATTGAAACTCAGCATTCGCGCCGATCAACAGATTTTTCTGGATGATACAGCGCTGAGCTTGTCCGAGTTGGAAACAAAGCTGCGAGAATTGGCGGCGCGAAATCCGCAGCAGGAAATTCATTTACAGGCGGATCGTAACGCGACCTATGATCTAGTGGCGCGCAGTATGGCGGCGGCACAACGTGCGGGCATTGTGCGCATTGGTTTTGTTACCCAAGCTGAGACCACAAAAAATGAGTGAGAAAAAAGATATAAATAATTCGGTGACAAGTTCGCCCTGCATACCACCTCGCGTTAGCAGCGAAACACTGCTTGCCGGTACTCAGGCATTACATATTGAACATATGGGCGAACTGTATATTTTGCGCCGCACAAGTAACGGTAAACTGATTCTGACCAAGTAGAAATTTCAGCTAAAACATTCAGCTAAATCACCCGGTATAAAAACTGGACAAAATTCCGCAAGCCAGCCTTATAGCATTGCTATGTAGCCAGCCAGCCCAAACATTATTTTAAATTTATCAGAAAATAAACGGAGACTGGCATGAAATGCACCCCGAAATATCCCGTGAACATTGACAGTAAAAAACTGTTTCAACCCTGCTTGCTGGTAACCGCCATTACACTGGCCTTAAGTCCTGTGTTGTTGCAGGCACAGGAAGCAACACTCGACAAGATGGTTATTATTGGCACCAGTGAAGACGCCAAACAACTCGCCGGTTCAGGCGCGGTGATCGATAGCGAACAAATCGAAATCGAAATGGCCAGTGATATAAACCAGTTGCTGAAAACCGTTCCCGGTGTTTACATTCTCGAAGAAGAAGGCAATGGCCTACGGCCTAATATTGGTATTCGTGGGGCCACCAGTGAACGCAGTGAAAAAATCACCCTGCTTGAAGACGGTGTGATGATTGCCCCTGCACCTTACTCCAACCCGGCTGCGTATTATTTCCCTACCATCTTGCGTATGTCTTCAATTGAAGTATTAAAAGGTGCGCCACTGTTACGTTATGGTCCGCAGACCACAGGCGGTGTGGTTAACATGCTATCAACACCCATTCCACAGGAATACAGTGGTGAGGCAAGCTTCAGCACCGGCTCATTTAATAGCAGTGATTTGCATGCATACTACGGTGGTACGGAAAGCCAGTGGGGCTGGTTGTTTGAAGCCGTTGAGCGTAACAGCGACGGCTTCAAGAAGATTGATCGTAGTGACCGTGACAGCGGTTACAATATCTCTGACTATGTCGCCAAGTTACGATGGGAATCGGATCAGGGTCCGAAACAGAGTGCGCTGTTAAAACTGCAGCGTTCAGATGAAATATCCAATAGCACTTACGTGGGTTTAACCGATAATGATTTTGCCGTGGACCCGAATCGCCGTTATGGTTTGTCGAGTATCGACCAGATGGTGAATGACCACACCGGTATTCAATTTGTGTATAGCCGTGAATTGAGTGACAGTGTGAATGCCACGGCCACGCTTTACCAGAACAAGTTTAATCGTAACTGGTTCAAACTGTCCGGTGGCGGCAGCCTGATTGATGGTGCCAATAATGGTGATGCTACCGCACAGGGTATTCTGGATGGTGATATTGATACTACCGGTCTAAATTACAAGAACAATAACCGTGCTTATGAGTCCAGCGGTATAGAAGTGAATTTTGATGTTGATATGGGCCTGCATCGTCTGGCCATTGGCACACGTCTGCATGAAGATGAAATGGATCGTTTCCAGCCGGTGGACGTGTATGATCAGGTCAATGGTTCACTGGTGTATCAATCAGTTACTGCTCCCACCGGTAGCAATAACCGCATTGAAAAAGCAGATGCAACCACCTTATGGGTTACCGATGACTGGCAGGTGAGTGAAAAACTGAATGTTAACCTCAGCCTTCGTTATGAAGATGTAGAAAGTAGCCGTGTTCAATATGCTGATGCAGCGCGCAACACTGTGGATTCAACCCGTTCTAACCAGAGCAGTGAAGTACTTCCAGGTGCATCATTTACCTATATGTTGAATGATAGCTGGCAATTACTGGCCGGTGTGCACAAAGGGTTTTCACCACTGGGAGGTGGCGCGACAGAGGAAGAAGAGCCGGAAACCAGTGTCAACTGGGAATTAGGTGGCCGTTACAATAAAAACAACCTGTTTGTAGAGGCGATTGCGTTTTACAGTGATTTTTCCGATAAAACCGAAAACTGTTCTGTGGGTTCTCCCTGTAGTGATGGAGCAATATCCGGCACATTCGTGAATGGTGAAGCGGTGATTAGTGGCCTGGAAACTCAACTGGGTACTGAATGGCAGGGTGATGAATTCAATGTGCCATTGAGCATCGCCTACACTTATACCCAGGCTGAAATTAGCGGTGACAACCCAACCAATGGCTTGCTGGATGGCGACGTATTGAAAGATGTGCCGGAAAGCACTTTTAGTGCACGAGTGGGTGTGGAGCACAGCAGTGGCTGGAACAATTACGCAGTCGCCAAATACGTTGATGAGATGTGTGTTGCCGTAGGATGTAACCGTTCGGCTTCTCCACAGGCTAAAACCGAAGCAGTGTTTGTGGTCGATTACATCAGCCGTTACAGTCTGGATAAAAATGCCGAGGTGTATTTTAAGGCGGAAAACCTGTTCGATGAACAGCAAATTGTGGCACGTACCCCGGATGGTGCGCGCCCCAATAAGCCTCGCAGTGTGATGCTGGGTATGAAGGTTGGTTTCTAGTCGATATCGGGTCATGTAAAATGAATCCGAAAGATATAAACCCGGTTCTCTGTAGTGGGTAAATACCAGTAGTCTGATTCCTGCTGGTTATGGTCAGGCCGGTGCAATGCACCGGCCTTTTTATGTACAGTAAGTATGGTGTTCCGCGAGAGACAGGGGGATGGTCATTAGTCTTTTGTCTTTTGTCGGTTGTCTTCAGACTTTCGGCGAACGACTGATGATAAATGACGTCGAGCAGCCTGGCTTCAAATAAGCGGCTCCAGCGTATGCACTCGAGAAGACTTACACCTCAATCAGAGGTAAAGCATAAAAACACCCAGCAGTCAATTCTTAATGCCGCTATCTTAGCTGTCTGCTGCTATGAATTGTGGCTCTATCAGGGGTACTGGGGACATCCCGGTTTTGGAAGGGTGACATTACTTATGATAATATACATTATCAAAAGGTATGTGCGTTTTGAGAGGGATGGTTTATTTCAAAGGCCTTCCAATAATATATCCGATATTCGAAAATTTCATGGTTATACACGTGACTTAAAACCGCTGTTTAAAAATCAGATATAAGCAGACCTTCGCTTAAGAATCTGCGTTGTCTCAGAACAATCATAAGCAGACAATCAGAGTTTTAAACGTAGCAGCTCCCATCCTAATTCAGCTATTTAATTTTTTTGTTTATAGCTAAGTAACAGGCAAAAGCAGTCAATAAAATTCTCTAAGAATTTAGACTATTATTTAATCTAGTAAATAATAGTATTTCTCATGTGCCAATGAAGTCGGTTTTATTTTATGCTTTGACCCCAAACCGATAGATACAGCAAAAGCATCCATGCTTAATGCTATTGCCAGAATAATTACTTCGACCATGCCAGAATAATTCTCTTGTAATAAATAGTATTAATTTGTTTTTATAATTAAATATATCACGAACTTGAAGATATTTTATTCATCCAAAGTAACCGGTGTCACAAATCCCGGAGGCTTGACCGCAAGCACCGAACAGTCAAGTTGATTGAGAATGCTTTCGGCTGTATTACCCATAAAAAAACCAGAAATCCCTGTACGCGCAACTGTGCCCATGACAACTAAATCTACATCCATATCTATGGCAAATTCTGAAACTGTTGTACGTGGGTATCCTTTTAGTAAATGAGTTTGAGGATTGAGATAACGTATTGTATCACTGCCTAATTTTTCAATACTCTCATCTATTAATTTACTTAAATTCAGCTGTTGTCTCTGCCTGACCTTTTCAATATAAGTATTAATTTCTTCCTCAGGTCTTCTCATAAAAGCACCTTCCATTAAGCTTTCGCCTATAGCCTGCCATACATGAACTATATGTAACTCAGCTGGTTCTGATATTGCCAGTGAACTCGCCATTTCAAGTATCTGAATATTAAGTAAATGTCTTGTATCCAGTTCTTCAGGTGGATAAGCATCATCAGCATCTACAGCAGCCATTATTTTTTTATACGCCTTTGGTGATGTCGATTTAACTAACCATACCGGGCATGGGCACTTACGTAACAGGTGCATATCATCACTACCAAATACGCGTTCTAACAGCCCACTATTTTCAGCTGTCTTTATTACCAGGTCATGTTCATTTCGTAGCACCTCGTGAATGACTTCCAGATAAGCGATGCCTATAAGCACTTTAATTTGAATATTTAAATTTTTACTCCAGGCATTAGTGAGTCTTTCGAGTCGCCGTTGATGCGCGCTTATCATTTCTGATAGAAGTTCTTCTGTTGTCTTACCAAGAGCTATCTCTTCCATATCATTAGGCTTTTCTTCAATTACATAAACAACGGTTAGATTTGCCTGATTATTTTCAGCTAATGTAAAAGCATGTTTTAAAGCTACATTGGCTCTATGTTCCGCACCAATAACGCAAAGAATCTTTTTAAATCGTTGCATGGCATTGTTCTCCATATTGAGATAATTATCTTATTTTTTTTAAAAAAGCACACGTGTGCTACACACTATTTAGTTCGCTCTGACCGTCGTACAAAATACTTTTCTATCTCTACCAGAAATAACACCGATGAAGCGACGAGTAATATGCGTAGCCATATGCTCAAGTTGATGGCTGTTGTACCAAATAAAGACTGCATCGGCCCAAGGTAAGTAAAGCCTAACTGCAAAATGATAAGTACGCTAATCGCGATAAGCACATATCGGTTTCCCGTTAACCCTTCCCAATTAAATACTGAGTCTTTAATATAACG
>Ga0316205_10003958_pt1 | contig 13440 bp, 10 predicted proteins | sample 3monthpyrite_MG_FD_204941 | JGI IMG/M metagenome (GOLD analysis project Ga0316205, IMG submission 204941) | Microbial mat bacterial communities from mineral coupon in-situ incubated in ocean water Damariscotta River, Maine, United States -... | ecosystem: Environmental > Aquatic > Marine >... | reverse complement strand
CGGTTTCTTGCAACTGCTTTCGCACCTTGCCATGGCCAAGAAAAAAGGTATGCTCAAACTTCTGTATGGAGGATTTAAATATTTCAGGCACAACAAGACAGACCTGAAAGAAGACACAGAACGGTTTAGAAACAGTTTCTTTCCTGCTATTTGGGGTAACTCCACTGCTCAGTTCTCAGCATTTTTAGACACCTGGCTGGCCACATTTCTGGTCACCGGGTCTATCTCTTATCTCTATTATGCCAATCGTGTCTTTCAGCTTCCTCTGGCACTCTTTGCGATTGCGACAACAGTGGCTATCTTCCCGCGTATTTCCAAATATCTACGGCATAAAAGATTCGAAGAAGCTGACCAGGCCTTCTATACTGCATTTTGGTTTTTAGCTTCATTGCTTACCTTCAGTACGATCGGCGGCTATATGCTCTCACATGAGATCGTCTGGCTACTTTTTGAACGCGGTGCCTTCAATGCTACCGACTCACTAAACACTTCATCGGTGCTGCAGATGTACATGATCGGACTGCTGCCTTTTGGACTTAGTAAGCTGCTCTCCTTAAAACTGTACGCAGAGCACCGACAAGGTGAAGCCGCCAAGATCGCAACCTACAGTCTGGGTGGCAATATCGTGCTTTCACTCGCACTCATCTCCCCTTTAGGAGCTATGGGATTGGCACTGGCGAGTTCTCTAAGCGGGCTTATCTTGTTTGTCTATACGCTGAAGGCCTATGGCACACAGAGGTTTTTAGTTATAATCTCAAACAAGAATCCACTCTGGCTACTCTTAGCCTCTGCTATTTTAATAGTAATCTTATTTATCTTTAAAGAAATGATCCATGACTATATATGACAGTGTAAGTAAAACAAAACAAACATTTGAACCTATTACTCCCGGCAAAGTAAGCTTGTATGTCTGCGGGCCGACCGTCTATGATGATGCCCACCTCGGACATGCAAAGAGCGCACTGGTCTTTGATCTACTTGTACGTGTTCTCGAAGCAAACGGTCTTGACGTCACCTTTGCAAGAAACATTACTGACATCGACGATAAGATTGTCAAAAAGCTCTCTGAGAGCGACTTAAGCCTTCAGGAACTGACGCAGTACTATACCGATGCCTATCACCGCGATATGGATGCGCTGGGTATCCGCCGGCCCGATATCGAACCCAAGGCAACCGAATCTATGGATGCAATGATCGCGCTCATCTCTGATCTGATCGAAAAAGGTCATGCCTACAAGACTAAAGATGGAGACGTCTATTTCAACACCCAAAAAGACAGTAAATACCTGAGTATCTCCCATCGTGTACAAGAGCAGGACGACACGCAAAGCCGTATAGAGCAAAATACTCAGAAAAAACATCCTTCCGACTTTGCCTTATGGAAGCATTTTGACGAAGGTGTCCGATATGAGACTCCCTTCTCATCAGGCCGTCCTGGCTGGCATACCGAATGTGCAGCGATGATCGAAGAGCATCTCGCAGTAGAAGGTGACTATGCCATTGATATCCACGGAGGCGGAGCCGATCTGCTTTTTCCTCATCATGAGAACGAAGCCGCTCAGCATCGTTGTTCAAAAGACCAAGAGCTGGCAAAGTACTGGATGCACAACGGTTTTGTGAACATCGACGGAGAGAAGATGAGCAAGAGTCTGGGTAACAGTTTTTTCCTCAAGGATGCACTGCGTTCATACCACGGCGAAGTCTTGCGTTTTTATCTTATGAGTACACATTACAGGAGTAACTTCAATTTTAATGAGATCGACTTGCTCTCTTCCAAGAAACGCCTTGACAAGCTCTATCGTCTTAAAAAACGCCTGTTTGGGATGAAGAAAACTGAGGAGAAGACGACTTTTCAGACGGAACTTTTGGAAGCGCTTAGTGATGACCTTAACATCTCTGTTGCACTCTCGCTCGTAGACGCAATGATCTCCAATGCAAATGAGACGCTTGACGCCAATGCAAAAGACAAACTCATCAAACGCCAAAGCCTTGCTGACCTTGCTTTTATAGAAAAGGTGCTCGGTTTCGGCCTGCAAAACCCTTTTGAATACTTTCAATTCGGCATTGATGACGAACTCAAGACCAAGATCGAGGGACTCATCGAAAAGCGTACTGAGGCAAAAGCGGAAAAAGACTTCGCACGCTCTGATCTTCTGCGGGATGAACTGCTTGCCTTGGATATAGCTATCATGGATACGGCCGAGGGAACGTTTTGGGAAAAGAACTAAATTCTCTTCTTCGAGTTTTCTCTTTTAGTATGGCTTATCGCAACCCTCTTACCGCGATTCAAACTCATCTTAAATATTTTTCTGTATAATCTCGTAAAAATAAGTCATGTGTATTACATGCTACAAAGAAGATAGATGATTCCCTACGCTAGCCTTAAGCCTTATCTTTTTAAACTTCAGCCTGAAACGGCACACCATCTGGTGGAATACTTTTTACGCGGTGCCAATATCCTCCCATCTGCTTATAACCCTTGGATCGAAGATCATTTTATTCAGCATGACACCCTTCAACAAGAACTTTTCGGACGTACTTTTTTAAATCCGGTGGGCCTTGGTGCGGGATTTGATAAGAATGCAACGATGATACGCGGTATGCAGGCCCTTGGATTCGGTTTTACCGAGATCGGGACCGTCACACCAAAACCGCAGGCGGGAAATCCGAAACCAAGGATGTTTCGCCATATCCAAGAAGAGAGCGTACAAAATGCCATGGGATTCAACAACGATGGCATGTATAAAGCTGAAAGACGTCTGCAGGAACGATTTCCTTTTTCTACGCCTATCGGTGTCAATATCGGCAAGAACAAGACGACCGAGGACAAAGATGCGATCAGCGACTACACAACACTGATCAAGAACTTCAAAGACCTATGCGACTATCTCGTCATCAACATCTCTTCGCCAAATACGCCCGGACTAAGAGACTTGCAAAACGAGAGCTTCATCAAGGAGCTTTTTGCCGAAGCCAAGAAGCTGACTGACAAGCCCATCCTTCTCAAGATCGCTCCTGACATGAGTCCTGAACAAGCCGTAGAGCTTTCAACTATGGCTGTCAATGCGGGTGCTGCAGGCATCATAGCCACGAATACTACCATCGATTACAGCCTTGTGGCAAACCCTGAAGCTATCGGCGGTATCAGCGGTGCTGTCTTAAAAGAAAAAAGTTTTGAGATCTTTGAGGCCGTAGCCAAAGCACTCTATGGAAAAGCCGTACTTATCTCTGTCGGCGGGATAGACTCGGCAGAAGAAGCCTATAGACGGATAAAAGCCGGGGCTTCTTTGGTCCAGATCTACTCCGCTCTTGTCTTCCACGGTCCGACCCTTATCCGAGACATCAATATCGGTCTTATAGAGCTTTTGCAAGCCGATGGGTTTGGCAATATCACAGAAGCAATAGGGGTCGATAGAAAATGAGACCCATCTCTATCTTATGTTCAATAATCTTCAGCGCAGGAGTAATGATGGCTGCATCTTTACCAGAGTATAAAACCAAGACCCTAGAAAATGGTCTGCAAATCGTTGTAATTCCTATGGAAAACAATACCAGTGTCATCTCAACCGATATCTTTTACCGTGTGGGAAGCCGAAATGAAGTCATGGGCAAGAGCGGCATAGCCCATATGCTTGAGCACATGAACTTCAAATCAACCGACAAGCTCAAAGCGGGCGAGTTTGACGAAATCGTCAAAGGTATGGGCGGTATGAGCAATGCCTCTACCGGTTTTGACTATACACACTATTTTATCAAGAGTTCGACGCAGAACCTTCCGAAATCACTTGACCTTTTCGGTGAGCTGATGGAAAGTCTAAAGCTTCAAGACGATGAGTTCCAACCCGAACGCAGTGTCGTTGCAGAAGAGCGAAGATGGAGAACAGACAACTCTCCTTTGGGCTACATGTATTTTCGCCTTTTTAACAATGCCTATCTTTATCACCCTTACCACTGGACACCGATCGGTTTTATGGGAGATATCCAAACCTGGACGCTGCAAGATATCAAAGATTTTCATGCGACCTTTTACCAACCGAAAAACGCTATTGTCATCGTAACAGGCGATGTCAAAGCCGAAGATGTGTTTGAATTGACACAAAAGCGTTTTGACAAGATCCAGAACAAGAAAGATATTCCGGAAGTGCACCAGGTCGAACCGAAACAAGACGGTGCAAAACGTGTTGTCGTCTACAAAGAGAGTGAAGTAGAGATGTTGGCGATGACCTATCACATCCCTAATTTTCAGCACAAGGATCAGCCTGCCCTTTCTGCTATCTCCGAGATGCTCAGTTCAGGAAAAAGTGCACGACTGTACAAGACCCTGGTCAATGAAAAACGCTTAGCCAATCAGATCTATGCCTACAATATGGAAAACATCGATCCGGGTCTGTTTATCTTTATGGCAGTATGTAATCCAGGCGTCAAAGCGGAAGATGTTGAAAAAGAGATCTTGGCAGAGATTGACAAACTCAAGACAGAGCAAGTCAAGCCAGAAGAACTTGAGAAGGTCAAGATCAACACCAAATCAGACTTCATCCATTCTCTGGAGTCTTCCTCTTCAGTGGCAGACCTTTTCGGAGGTTATCTGGCCCGAGGTGATCTCAAACCGCTTATGCAATACGAAGACCATATCAACGCTCTGACTCCTGAAAACATTCAGACGGCTGCACTGAAATACTTTGATGCAACACAATCGACAACGGTAATTTTACGCAAGGAAGAGAAATGAAAACAGTAACAGGCGCAACGACAGCACTTATTACTCCTTTTAAAAACGGAAAACTTGACGAGCAATCCTATGCCGCCCTGATCAGACGTCAGATCGCCAACGGTATTGATGCTGTCTGTCCGGTCGGGACAACAGGAGAGAGCGCGACATTGACGCATGATGAGCATAAACGATGTATCGAGATCGCTGTTGAAGTCTGTAAAGGCACTACGGCAAAAGTATTGGCAGGTGCTGGTTCAAATGCAACAGCCGAAGCGATCGACATTGCCAAGCATGCTCAAAAATCAGGTGTAGATGCTATCTTTTCTGTTAGCCCTTACTATAACAAGCCATCACAAGAAGGACTTTATCAGCACTATAAAGCCATTGCGACTGCGGTTTCTGAGCTTCCTTTCATGCTCTACAATGTTCCTGGCCGTACCGGAGTCGATATTTCTGCGAATACGACGATCCGTCTTTTTGATGATGTCGACAACATCTATGGAATCAAAGAAGCGACAGGCAGCCTGGAGAGAACGGTAGAACTTCTTTCAAGGCGGCCGGAACTTGCTGTACTCAGCGGTGACGATGCTATCGACTATCCTATTTTGGCCAATGGCGGTGCAGGTTCGACTTCGGTCACATCTAACCTGCTTCCGGACTTAAAAAGCCAACTTGTGCATAAGGCTTTAGAAGGTGACTTTATGGGTTCAAAAGCTATCAACGACATACTTTACCCTGTCAACAAAGTGCTTTTTTGCGAGTCTAACCCTATCCCGATCAAAGCCGCGATGTATATCGCAGGCTTGATCGAGACACTGGAATATAGACTGCCTCTTCTTGCACCAAGTGCAAAGAACATGAAGCGTATCGAAGACGTACTCAAACAATATGACATCAAAGGACTGTAATGCAAGGTAAGACTCTTTTTATTAGTGGTGGGACACGTGGTATCGGAAAAGCGATCGTATATGCTTTTGCTGAAAAAGGCTGTGATGTTGCATTCACCTATGCCTCAAGTGCCGAAACGGCCAATGAGATCATAGCCGATGTCGAATCAAAGTTCGGCGTTAAATGCCGTGCGTATAAACTTGATATCTTGGAACCGACTACCTACAAAGATGTTTTCAAAGAGTTTGATGAAGATTTTTCCTCTTTAGACTTTTTTATCTCTAACGCTATCATCTCTGGACGTGCTGTTGTTGGTGGATTTGCACCTTTTATGAGACTAAAGCCAAAGGGTCTTACAAATATTTATACAGCTACTATTTCTGCCTTTGTTGTAGGTGCACAAGAAGCAGTCAAGCGTATTGAAGCAACAGGGAACGGTGGTTCTATCATCTCTATGAGTTCTACTGGAAACCTTGTGTATACTCCAAACTATGCAGGACATGGAACAAACAAGGCAGCTGTTGAGACTATGATTAAATATGCAGCTGCTGAACTTGGAGAGAAGAACATTCGTGTAAATGCTGTCTCAGGCGGTCCAATTGACACAGATGCACTAAAAGCCTTCCCAAATTATGAAGAGGTGAAAGGTGAAGTCGTAAAACGTTCTCCTCTTTCACGTATGGGTGAAGCAGAAGATCTTACAGGCGCTTGTCTTTTCTTATGTGAATCGGGATCAAGTTGGCTTACAGGCCAAACTATCGTCGTTGACGGTGGAACATCATTTCAATAATCAATGAGCCTTTGGCTCGCTATAAAGTGACTTATGTCTAATCAAAAACAGATACTTAATATCCCAAATATCCTTGCATCCATTCGCATCTTTATTGCCCCTGTGATGTTTTGGATCATCATCACACCTGAGTTCTTCACTGATCAGGGCATACACATCACCTGGGTCTATTATCTTGCGGCCCTGCTCTTTGTTCTTGCCAGTGCGACAGACTTCTTTGACGGCTATATTGCCAGAAGCTTTGACCAGATCACCCTGCTTGGTAAAATACTCGACCCTCTTGCTGACAAGATGCTCACTATCGGTGCTTTTTTAGCATTGATGCTCACAGGAGATGCAAGTGGATGGGCAATCTATATCATCATCGTACGTGAACTCTTTATTACCGGATTGAGGACGGTCGCAGTAGCTGAACATATAGACATCAGCGCATCCTGGGCCGGAAAAGTAAAAACCGTCGTTCAAATGATCGCTATCGGATTTTTGATCATGCATTGGCCTTTTGCAACCGCGCTTTTATGGTTTGCTGTCCTACTAACTCTGTATTCGGGCATTGAATATATCCTTGGCTTCGGCAAAGCGTTTAAAGGAAAATAATGGGCTGGCTTATCTCTTTACTCGTCTTATCGCTTCTGATCTTTTTTCATGAGTTAGGACACTTTTTAGCGGCAAAGCTTATGGGTGTGCACGTAAAGGTCTTCAGCATAGGCTTTGGAAAAAAGATAGCCTCTTTTCAATGGGGAAAAACAGAATGGAGGATCGCCATGATTCCTCTGGGTGGATATGTTCAGATGAAGGGACAAGAAGACCTCGATCCTTCCGCACGATCACAGGACGATGATTCATACAATGTCAAAAGGCCTTGGCAAAGGATCTTTATCCTGCTCGCCGGTCCTTTTGCAAACTTCCTCCTCGCTTTTGTGCTGTTCTGGTTCATCGCACTTGGCGGTCCACAGGTACTTTCGCCTGTCATCGGCCAAGTTGTCAAAGACTCTCCTGCCCAGCTTGCCGGTCTTCAAACAGACGACATCATCACACAGATCAACGGTATACCGATAGAGACCTGGGACGAGATGGCAGAGAACATCTCTCAATCAGAAGGCTCTATCGACTTTTTAATCGAGCGATCGGGCTATCTTCAACACTTTACCATCACACCTCAGATGCGTGAAGCCAGAAATGACTTCAACGAGACAGTGCAAAGACGTATGATCGGTATCGGTGCAGCCGGGGTCTCCAAAGAGCTTGAAGTCAAAAATTCTTTGACTTATGCCTGGGACAAGACACTCTGGGCTTCAGGCCTTATCTTTGGCGGAGTCCAGCGGCTTGTCTCCGGTGCGGTCCCGGCAAAAGAGCTGGGCGGTGTGATCAGTATCGTCAAGATCACGGCAGATGCAAGCGATCAGGGATGGATGCCCGTTCTGTTCTTTGCTGCACTGATCTCCGTCAATCTTGGTGTATTGAACCTTCTGCCTATACCTGCACTTGATGGTGGACATATCGTCTTCAATCTCTACGAGATGCTCTTTCGCCGCGCACCTACCGAAGCGATGCTTATACGTCTAACCATAGGCGGCTGGGCCATTCTGATCGGTCTGATGTTTTTGGGCATCTATAATGATGTCACACGATTAATAGGATAAACAAGGAAATCTACATGACAGAAACAGAGTACAAGATCCATTTGGACCATATCGTTCAGCGTATAGAAGATGCCCGTATCACTGTCAGTGAACACCATATCGTTAAGATCGTTGCTGTCAGCAAATACTCTACGGAAGAAGCGATCAAACGGCTCTATGCCATCGGTCAGCGCGCCTTTGGCGAGAACAAGGTCCAAGACCTCGTCACCAAAAGCCAGAACCTTGATGAGATTCCTCTTGAATGGCATTTCATCGGCAACCTTCAAAAGAACAAGATCAACCACCTTATCGATGCCAATCCTTACCTCTTTCAGGGACTGGACTCACTTGAACTTGCACAGGCCCTGCAAAAGCGTCTTGAGGTAAAAGGTACCGAGATGGAGTGCCTTCTACAAGTCAACTCAGCCAATGAAGCCAGCAAAAGCGGTGTCTCAGCTGAAGAAGCCAAAGATATCTACACTCAGATCAAAGAGAGCTGTCCCAACATTGATCTGCGCGGTCTGATGAGTATCGGGGCCCATACAGAAGACAAGAAGATCATACAGCAAAGTTTTGAGACGACCCATAAGCTCTATGAAAGCCTTGACAGCGCAGATATATGTTCCATGGGGATGAGCGGGGATTTTGAACTGGCGATCAAATGCGGGTCGAACATGGTCCGTTTGGGCTCCGTTATGTTTCCTAACTAGAAACTTGTCCGTCTAAGTCGCCTTCACGAGGTCGATTGAAAAGCATGCACCTTGATTGGTGTTTGAGACCTTGATGGAACCCTTCATCTTCTTGATGATCTGCTCACTCATATAAAGTCCTATACCCGTCCCCTTGCCTGCCTCTTTTGTCGTAACATTTGCTTCAAAGATATGATCAATGACATGTTCTGGGATACCGCCGGCATTATCTTCTATACTCATATGAATACGGTCAGCTTCTTCAGCGGCCTGAATTCTGATCACCCGCTTAGTAACAGCACCCTCGTTAAAAGCATCTTTGGCATTATTGATGATGTTCAAGATCAGATGTTTAAACTCATTCTCATTACCTTTAAGCCTTATCCCTTTCTCAATATCAACTTCGATGCTGATGCTGTTTTTTAAGAACTCATCCTTTACCAAGAACTGAACACTGCTGATCACATCACGCAGATTAAATATGCGAATACCCGTATTGGGTCTGAAAAAGTCTCTAAACTCGCTTAATGTATTCGTCATATGCTCGATCTGCGTCTGGACACCTTCGACCATCTCATCAACGTAAGCTTTATCTACCCTACCGTCTTCATAATCACTTTTCATCAGATCAGAATACATGGACAAAGCATTAAGCGGCTGTTTCCACTGATGTGCGACCGCATCCATCATCTCGCCCATAGATGCCATCTTACTTTGTTGCTGTAACATTATGCTTTGGGCTTTTATACGGGCTCTGCTTTCGCGTCTAAGCCGCCAATAAAACAGCGTTCCCATCAAAGAGATCACGGCAAAGACAGTTAATGCGATATATAAAGCAGTATAATCGATTTTTTCTACATAATCTTGTCGTGTCCATGTTGAGAGTACCGACTGTACAGCAGCTTCAGACCGCTTTTCAATCATTTTGTTTAGTATCTTGTGCAAAATTGGGTACTCAGTATTGACCCCAAAACCTAACTCGATCTGTACCTCAGTCTTACCCACTATACGCAGGTTAGAAAGCTGCATCTTCGCTATCTTATAACCGGCTTCGGGAAGTGAACAGAGAAATGCATCAATTTCACCCAAAGCAAGACTTTTCAGTCCCTCTTCAATACTTTTTGAAACACTATAGTTGATAGCCGGATAATTCTGTTTGAATATTGGTGTCGTCGTCTTATTCAAAACAAGACCGATTCTTTTATCCTTAAGCTGGTGGAGTGATGAGACATAATCTTCACCCTGCTGCATCACGATCACGACAGGTGTCTGAAAAAAAGTTTCTGTAAAAAGCAATGATGTACGTGCATTGGAGTACTGGCTCTGTGAGATCATCATCACACTGCCGTCCGTCATCTTATCCAATGATTCTTGCCAGCTCTTTGTATCAACATGCCTAAATGTCAACGCTGTCTTGTCCGAAGCCAATTCTAGAAGATCAGGTACTATACCTATATAGTTACCATTAGCATCATGCCCTTCAAACGGCAACCACAACGGATCACCGACAAAGGTCACAATGGGGTTTTCTTCCATCCATCTGTTTTCTTCAGCCGTGAACCTGTCATCATAGGCGAAAAGATTGATAAAGAACAGAAGAGATATGATAATAATACGCATGTTGACCTCAATACAATTCAAAACATTATCATACCTAATCTTGTACGGTATCAGGGTAGAGTCCCTTTTAAACCCGCATAAATATAATAAAATCGAAGTCAATGCTACTAAACTGGTGGATAGTGATCTATTTATAAAATGAAAGGAGGGAAAGAATAGAGACGAGCTTAAACACTATCACAGAGTACAGTAAGCTTAGTGTACTCTATGCATGCACTCAGATTGCAATATTATTGGATGAAGGGGAAACTGCAGGATCGGCTTTTATCTGTGCCATTGGTTCACCGATGTAATACCCTTGAGAATAGTCGACGCCCAGTTCACAGACTTTCTTGTGCACTTTTTGCGTCTCGACAAACTCGGCAACGGTTTGAGCACCGATCCTGTTGGCAAAGGCAACGATGTTTTGTACGATCATCTGATTAGACAGGCTTGTATCGAGATCTTTGATAAAGGTGCTGTCGATTTTGATCGTCTTGGCTTCCATTCGCAACAGACGGGAGAAGACAGACTGTTCGACGCCGAAGTCATCGATGGTGATATTGAATCCTTTTAAACGCAGGCTCTTTATCTGCTCCAAGGACTTATCTGAACCATTAAGGCTAATATTCTCAACGACTTCGATATAAACACGCTCAGGTGAGATATTGTAATAGTCGCATTTGTACTGCAAGAAATCTTCCAGATAATGCTCATGAAAATCTTGTGCCGATACGTTCAGAGCAAACTCATAGCTGTTATGCTGAAAGTATTTGAAGGCCTTGTCGATCATGACCCGTGTAATCTTGGTAGACAGCCCGGCAATACGCGCAGGATGAATGAATTCACTCGCATCCACAACATTTCCCTTACTGTCCAAGATACGGCACAAGGCCTCATATTTGTCAATTTGACCTGTCTCGTTGTTATAGATTGGCTGATAGTAAGACATCAGTCTGTCATTTTTAAGAGCACTTTTAACGGTCTGTATCCAGTAGAGTGTCTCTTTTTGGCGTTTAACATACGCAGAGCTTTCCTGGAAGACGACCATTTGCGAACGTCCACGCTCTTTTGCATCTTGTGAAGCAATCTTGGCATGCGTGAAGAGCTTGGCATGATCACCTCTGTCCATACCCATAGAGAAACTGATCTCAAACTCCACATCGTTTATGATGATAGGTGCCTGCTGGAACATCGCGATGATCTGCTGAGAAAGCTGCCGCTCTTGCTCAGGCTGTGGCGATGAGATCAGAACGACAAACTCATCCGCACTGATCCTAAACAGTTCTGTATTGGAAGGCATGAACTTTGAGAGTCTAGCAGAAGTCTCTTTGAGCACCTTGTTGCCGTATCCCATCCCATACAGAGTATTGATATTTTCAAAGTGATCGATATCAATGAGCAGGAGTGCTTTCTCGCCCTTTTCAGCAAGAGCATTCTTGAGTGCATTTTTGTTTGACAATCCTGTCAGGTCATCTTTAAAACGGAAATTATCGAGTACATTCTGCTGCTCTTTCAGACGTGCCTGAGTCTCTTTCTCCTGTGCCAACAGGCGGCCCAGTCTTTTGCGCTCATACGCCAAAGCTTCCGTCAGGTTCTTTTCACTGTTTTCATAATACTCTTGAAGCTGTTGCTTTTGCTCTTTGATCTGTTTTGAGGCATCAGCCTGCTGCTCTTTTTGGGCTGCGACATAGAGTTGAGAACAACTTTTATGCATACTTTCTAACAAGGCCTGCATATTTATAGGTTTGGGGATAAAGCCTTGTATCCCCATATTACTCCACTGCAGAAGGGTTTGAACATCCTGTGATGCGGAAAGAACAATGACATGCTGGGACGCAGAAAGTTTTTTGATCTGCTCTATCATAGAAAGGGCTGAATAGTTTTGAAGATCGATATCGGTGATGATAAGATCATGCTTGTTGATCTTATAGTGGTTAAGACCGTCGTACCCGTCGGCCGCATCATCGACTTGGGCAAATATCTTCGAGAAGGTCTTGACAAGAGATTGTCTGACTGCACTGTCGCTATCAATACACAAAAGTTTTAATTTCTTTGTATAGGGTAACAGATCTTTTAGTTCAAACATACAACACCTCTTTTCGCATAAGAGCCTCTCACTCTTTCTTGCTTGCTTATAACTCTTACTTTATCACAAATAAACTAATATTCGGTAAATAATAAACATTAATACTATAATGTTTAATTATATATTGAGCAGTACATTTTTGATCCATTTATCAATAGAGGGTCCTCTGAGTATAAGCCCTATGTTGTAGGGCTTGGCTCTCCAATATAATAGCCCTGAGAATAGTTGATCCCCATCTGTGTGACCAATTCATGGAGCTCTTTTGAATCGACATACTCTGCCACGGTCTGAGCACCGATCTTACGCGAAAAATCGACTATGTTTTCCACAATGATCTTCGCATTGTCATCGCTTAAAAGCTTTTGTATAAAGTGTCCGTCTATCTTCAATATCTCAGCATCGATCTGCATCATACGAGAAAAGTTAGAACTGTCTATACCAAAGTCATCTATAGAGATATTACACCCCAGATCTTTAAGGCCTTGTATCTGTGAACAATAGCCCGTAGCTGCTTCTGTACTTATGTTTTCGAGGACTTCTATATAGATGCGTTTAGGGTCGATCTGGTATACATCGCATTTATATGATATGTATTCAAGCAGATAGTCCGCCATAAAGTCTTCACGGGTTATATTGATGGAGAACGCGTAGTCACTGTTTTGAAAGTTTTTAAAACTTTTATCAATGACGACACGGGTGATATCACACATCCTTCCTGCCACAATAGCTGAAGGGATAAAGTCATTGGGTTGATGAAGTACCTTATCACTGTCTTCTATACGGCAAAGCACCTCATACTTAGTGATGTTGTTGCTTTTATTGTCCATGATAGGCTGATAATAGACCTGTATCCTGTCTTCGCTTATGGCCTCTTGGATCACCTTGACCCATCTTATGTGTTCCATCTGTTCTTTGATGAAGAGAGACCCCTTATCGTAGGTCGCTATTCGGCTTCCGTCTTTTGCCTCAGACAAAGCGATATCACTTTTTTCGATCAATTTAGTTCCCGTCGCTATTCCGATATCCGTATGGATCTTCAGTAAAAAACCGTC
>Ga0316205_10003957_pt1 | contig 13441 bp, 12 predicted proteins | sample 3monthpyrite_MG_FD_204941 | JGI IMG/M metagenome (GOLD analysis project Ga0316205, IMG submission 204941) | Microbial mat bacterial communities from mineral coupon in-situ incubated in ocean water Damariscotta River, Maine, United States -... | ecosystem: Environmental > Aquatic > Marine >... | reverse complement strand
CATAATAAAATATCTGAAATCCTTAAAGAGAATAAAGATATAAAAATTCTAAAGAACATAAACCACTCAACTGAGCCTGCATACCTTAGAACCGCTTTATTTGTTAAAGACACGAAAATAAGAGATATGATAGTTGCCGAATTAAATACACATGGGATTGGCGCCACTACTTCCTACCCAGAGTCAATTGCTGAACTAAAAGAAATAAAGCACTTTTCACTAGTACATAATAATGAAGCTTCAAACGGAAAATTTGCTGCTAAACACATTATGACTTTACCAAATATTTCTTATTTAACAGATATGGACATTAAAAAAATAAAGAATGTATTAGATTCTTACGTAACATATGCAAATTAAATTAAGTAATTCGATCGACAATATACCACTCAATAAAAAATCATGGAATGATCTGGTACAAAACAACTCAACTAATACTATATTTCAAACATATGAATGGTTCATAAGTTGGTGGGATAATTTTAATAAAGATCATGACTTATTTTTTTTAACGGCATTTAAAAATGATAAAATAGTTGGGTTCGCCCCATTAATGATTTCAAATGAATCTTTTGGTCGACGAACTATAAAATTCATAGGTGACGGTAATTCTGATTACTGCGATCTAATAATCAACGAAAACAAGTATGAAACTGTCTGTGCATTTTTAGACTTTATTAAAAACAGCGAGATAAAATGGTCATCATTTTCGCTTCTTAACATTCCATCATCCTCCACCACTAGAGCGTGTATTGAGACATATTGTTTAAAAAGTAATATACATATTCAGTTATTAAGAAACACAAAAACCCCGATACTACTGCTCAATGATACTCAATTAGTTAATGAGATAACAAATAAATATAGCGTTATGAGACACGTTAAAAAAATAAATAAAGCAGGCTGCGTAACCATCAAAAACACTTCAGACCATGAAACAATTGAAAAATATCTAAACATATTTTTCAATCAACATATAGAGAGATATTCATTGAAACAGGACTCAAGCCTGTTCTCTGATAGTAGTAATAAATCATTTTATAAAGCTCTATCATACAATCTTAAAGATACAAACTGGATATTATTTACAATTTTATTTTTTGATAGCAAACCCATTGCATTTCATTTTGGGTTTGAATACAACAATTCTTTAACATGGTACAAGCCCTCATTTGATATAACATACAAAAAGTATTCCCCTGGAACTGTATTATTAAAGAGCATAATTGAATACTCTTCTGATAAATCAATGAAAAAGTTTGATTTCACAATTGGGGATGAGTCATTTAAATCTCGGTTTTCGAATCTTAATAAAAAGAACAATAATTTTGTATTATACAAATCTCCTATTTTATATAGATCAAGTCAGATCAGGTGCTTTATAAGCAAACTACTTAATCGAATTAAATAATCACTTAACATGAATAAACTTTACCACTCATTTTCAGACTTAATAGATTTTAAATCGCCCTGGAACATTCTAGCAAAAAAGGCAGGCAACCCTCTTCTTACGTATGAATGGTTTTATGCCGCTGCACAAGCCTTTCATGATGATGATAAATTGTATATATTTTTCATTTTTTCATCTGGTAAACCTGTCGCAATTGCTCCTTTATATCAGAAAAAAATTTCAGGAAAATACGGAAGACTTAGTATTATTGGTGATAATGATTTGGCTGAGCCAACATCATTAATATACAAAGATAATGAATCATTAAAAGAACTAATTCAGTTCATAAAATCTAAAAATATTGCTTGTTTGTTTAATAGGATACCAAGCAATATAAGAGATGATTTAGAAGTATCATCTAAATTTGATTATTCACACTTTATAAACTCAAATGGCTCTCAATTTCTAGATAATGTCGGTGATTTTTCTATTTTTGAATCTTCACTGAGCTCAAAGCGAAAATCTGATTTAAGAAGAGCATATAAAAAGCTAAATTCTTATGATTCTCATTTCTTTAGAATATTTAAACCAACATTTAAAGAAATTAATGAGACACTAAAAATCGCATTTAATGTAGAGAATGCTGGCTGGAAAGGTCAAAACAATAGCTCTATTACTAATAATAGAAAAATAGAAAATTTTATAACAAGACTATTTGAATCTAATTCAGACAATGTTTCAACTATTGGGCTTTTATATGTTAATGATAAAGTTATATCATGTAATTTAGCACTTAATTTTGAACATAAACTTTGGTTCATTAAAATAGGTTATTTAGAAGAGTACAAAAAATGTTCCCCTGGAATTTTACTTACTCATGAGATGATTCGGTATTGCGGCAACAACAACATCAAAAGCCTTGAATTTCTAGGTAGTAGTGAAAAATGGATAAATTTATGGCGCCCAAATGAAAGAAACTACATGACTTTTTTGTACTATCCAGTATCATACAGTGGTTTGATAGCATTCAAAAATGACTTTCTTTATATGACAAAACGTAAAATCAGTAGGATACTGACGAAAAAAGGGTAAGTTTATGGAAAAGCACATCCACAAGGTAAAGTTCTTCATTAAGAATATAATTGCATATTCTCTGTTTTACTCAGGTGCTTTATTTATAATAAAAAAGTACGTCTGTAAGAATAAATATTGCATCTTAACCTATCACCGTATTCTTCCTGACTCTGAAAAATCAACCTCTTTCTCAAATGACGGCATAATAGTTCGACCTGAAACTTTCGAAAAACACCTTAAATTTTTATCAAAACACTTCAACCCACTTAGTGTGGATGATTTTTACAACACCATATCCTGCACAAAAATAAAAGCACATAAACACACACCCTGCCTTATTACATTTGATGATGGATGGGTTGATAATTACATATATGCAGCACCTCTATTAAAAAAGCTATCGTTACCTGCAACCATATTTTTACCTACAATGTTTATAAATAAAAACAACCTATTCTGGCAGGAAAAAATTGCAAGAGCGATAAGTAATTTATTAACCACGACTGGAGATGAAGCTAATGAAATTATTAATAAATACAATCTAAAAAACCTGGCAAACTCAAAAATTGAAATACAACGACTTAACATACTAAAATATGTAAACGGAATAAAATCGTGGCCTTATTCAGAAATAGATGAATTGTATAATACTATCACTGATTTAATAGGTGAATCATTTTTAAATAGTCATATAGACAAATATATGGACTGGAATCAAATTAACGAACTTTCTAATTCAAAAATTTCATTTGGTTCTCATGCTCATACACATAAAGTACTCACGAGACTTAATACAAATGAAATAAATCATGAAATAAAATCCTCAATTCAATTAATTTCAAATTCTTTAAATAAAACTGTAAAATATATTGCATATCCTAATGGAGATTCAGATCAAAAAGTTCAAGATATTGCTAAGTCATCTGGACACTTATTAGGATTTGGGACTATTCCAGGCCTAGTTACAAATAACGATAATTTATATGATTTAAAGCGTATAAATATGCATGAAAATAAAGCACCAAATGTACCATTATTATTTATGACAATTCTTGGATTATATTAAATGAAGATACTTGTTACTGATGGAAATACTTTACCTGCTCTAGCCATTACTAGATCTCTTGGTAATGCAGGCCACCAGGTAATTGTTGGTTATCAGCATAAACATAGCTTAGCTGGATATTCTAAATATGCTTCGGGAAAATGCATCTACCCGAGCCCTATTGATGATACAAATTCATTTATTGATTTTTTAGTTGATTATATTGAGTTTAATAATATTGATGCCATATTTCCAGTGACAGATATTACGACTCTACCTATAACAAAAAATCGCGATTTATTAAATCCAAAGTGTAAAATACCCTTTGGGAATTATAAAGTCGTAGATTCAGCAGCAAATAAGGCACATATATTTGATCAGGCAAAGAAATTAGAAATAGATATACCAAAATCTATTATTATTAAAAATTATTCTGAACTGAAAAATACTGACATTACAATACCATACCCTCTCGTTATTAAACCAGCTCGATCTAGAGTGTTGACCGAAGCTGGATGGCTATTTACAACTGTCACTTATGCTAAAGATGCAAACGATCTTGATAAACAATTATCAAAGTATCCGAAAGACATATATCCAATGATACTACAGGAAAAAATTGTCGGACCTGGATTAGGCATCTTTATGTGTTTAGATAAAGGTAAGACAGTCGCAGCTTTTAGTCATAAGCGAATAAGGGAAAAACCTCCCTCAGGCGGTGTTAGTGTTCTCAGGGAAAGTGTACCACTTGATCCATTAGCGTTAGATTTTTCTGAAAAGCTTTTAAAATCAATTAACTGGCAAGGTGTTGCCATGGTTGAATATAAAATCGATATTCGAGATAACCGGCCTAAATTAATGGAAATAAACGGTCGTTTTTGGGGATCACTTCAACTCGCAATACACTCAGGTGTTGATTTCCCTAAATTATTAGCTGATAGTCTGGATGATAAACCGATATCTCCTATTAAAAATTATAATTTTGGAGTTAAAACACGTTGGCTATGGGGAGACATAGATGCTCTTTTAATTAGAATTTTAAAGAGCAGCAGTAGCCAACTGTTACCTAGCGGAGCAGATAACAAGTTAAAATACACGCTTAAGTTTTTAAAGTTTTGGGAGCCTAATTTGCACTATGATGTATTAAGACTAAACGATATTAAACCCTGGTTATATGAATCGATACAATGGTTTAAGCGCCTGGTTTAATTATTTAATTAATGAAATATATTCATCACAACAGCTAATTAATTGTTTTACAATTTTTAATTGTTCATCAATTGATTTAGAGTATGGATCTTCTATTTCTTTAATACCATTAGACGATATAGCGCCCAACCAAATCAACTTACTTTCAATATTATTTTTTAATAACATGGAAAGCTTATAATTCTTACCATCCATAATTATTATATGGTCAGCCCAATCAAACATCTTTTTATCAACACATGTAGAATGATGACTCGATAAATCTATGCCAAATTCTTTTACAAGCTCTATATAATCATTAGCTGATTTTCTACCTGATTTAGGATAAAAACCAGCTGACTCAATTACATAGTCACCTGGTAAATGCAATTTTAAGTAACTGGAAACAAGTGGACTACGGTAAATATTACCATAACACATCACAAGTATATTTTTTATATGTGATGTGTTATTTAATACTTTAAGACTATTATCTTTTGACTGTAGTCTGGCTACTTGATATTTATAAAACCAGTATATTCGATTGAATTGCTGGTTTAAAAATTTAAGTATCATATTATAACTTAATATCCACTGGTTCGATTAATACAGCTGGCGCATGCATATAATGAGTAGCCTTTCGTTTAGCTTGAATATCATTGTATACCCACTGAGCTTGTTCTTCACTACAATCTAAAAATTCAGCTAATTCAGAAGCAGGCTTATTATGATTCAATGACCATAATGCAACGTCCATCTTGTCATATGGTAGTGCAAAATAGAACTCATCCTGCCCCTGTGGCAGGCTATAAGTATCAGTTGTTGGGATAGCATTACATATTTCATCTGGCAACCCTAAATGTCTCGCTAATGCATATACCTGAGATTTATATAAATGCGATATTGGTTTTACATCTGCGGCACCATCACCATTTTTAACAAAAAAACCCTGATCATATTCAAGCCTATTAGGTGTTCCAATTACAGCGTAATTCAACCTATCAGCATGAAAATATTCAACAGCTTTTCTAACTCTCTGTTTGTAATTAGTCGCCGCAACAATTTGTAAATATTGTTTAAGGTCTAATCTTTTCTCTTGAGTCTCTCCCTCCGGTGATTGAACTACTAGATTAAAATGATTAATTTGACCTTCAGATGCACCAGTAATAACAATTTTATTCTTCCAACCTTCTGTATACTCAGGAAATGTTTCTTTAATTGCATCATCACGCCATTTATAACAACCAATTGCATCAAGAGTGGGCGCAATATCATGTACTATATATTCAATACCTAAGTGTTCAGCTAGTAATTTTCCACGCTTACTACTATTAGAAGATGAATCTTGTTCGGGTAACAACATACCAAAAACTTTTTTAGGGCCTAAGGCTTTAACAGCTAATGCTGCACTAACAGAACTGTCAATACCACCAGACATAGCAATAATCAGTCCCCGTCGATTCAGGTCTTTTCTTAAAATTTCACGTAGACGAGCTGAAATTTTATCAACTTCTGCGTCTTTATCAAAATCTAGTACATTTATAGATAGTTTTTCTGATGACATATTATTCTCCAATTATTTCTCTAACATAAAGCGACGAATTTTTCCTGATGCCGTTTTTGGTATCTCGTCTTTAAATTCAATATTTTTAGGTAACTTGTAACTTGCCAGGTTTTCTTTGCAGTGTCTCATGAGTTGCATTTTATCCAGAGTATAACCTGGTGCAATAACAACTACCGCTTTAATAATTTGACCTAATAAAACATCTGAAACACCAATAACTGCAACCTCTTCAACGCCATCTAGTTCAAGAATAACCTCTTCTATATCCTTTGGACTAATTCGATGGGCTCCACTTTTTATCATATCGGTTGATCTTCCAACAATATAAAAATAGTCATCTTCGTCCTGGTACGCTAAATCTCCAGTTTTTAACCATCCATCATATATAACGCTACTTGTGGCTTCTTTATCTTTCCAGTATCCGAGCATAATATTTTTACCATAGGCATAAATTTCACCAGTTTCACTGATAGATACTGCTTTTTGATTTTCGTCTCTTATTTCCAGTTGAACACCCGGTATAGCCTTACCTATTGATCCCGGTTTATTTTCAAGTTGTTCCGGTGGTAAATAACTTAGCCGTGCACTTGCCTCTGTTTGTCCATACATAATAAAGAAATCAATATCAGGTAGTTCTTTCTTTAATCTTTCAACATTGGCAGGAGCCATTGGTCCGCCCGCTTGAGTCATATAGCGAAGCGATGTCAAATCAAAATCACACAATTTCGTTCTATTCAATATTAAATTAAATGTTGAAGGAACGCCTGAAAAACCTGTAACTTTTTTATCTGCAAGTACCGATAATATCTTCTGCGGATACAACATACTATTTTCAAGTATTAATGTTGCACCAGCAGCTAGATGGCTGTGTAAAACCGAGTTCCCATAAGAGTAATAAAATGGAAGTACATTTACAATACTGTCATTATTATTAAGTTTCAAATAAGTAAGAATCGAGACAATGTTTTCATACAGATTGGTATGACTTAGCATCACCCCTTTAGGTTTACCCGTTGTACCAGAAGTATATATAATTGAAGCTAATTTTTCATCTGGAATCCATCCATTACAACTTTCAGGGAAATTAGAATTCATTTGTATCTGATTCCAATTGTGATAATTTTCCTTAGTTATTTCTGATCCAATAAAAATAAATTGGCATCTATTGGCTGGCAAATTATCTAGTACATCATTAACTTCAGCATGATGTATTGATGCAAATACAAACTTTGAATCGCTATGTTCAATCCAGTTTACCAGATCACGTGATTTTGCAGCTGTGTTTAAGCCAATAACTGAACCACCCGCAATTAACACACCATAATAAGCAATTATATATTCAGCTGAATTATCTAGAAGCAGGCAGGCTTTATCATTATTTTTAAATTTATTACGAAGTAAATAATGAGCTACACCACATGCTTTTTCCCATAACTCTATATAAGTTAATGTTTTCTCTCCTTGCATAACAGCAGTTTTTTGAGGGAAACGTTTAACAGAGTCATGTAATAACTGAACTAGCGTATTTTGCATTTTAATTAATCAGATTCATTCTTACGCTGAATAAAAGCTACTATATTATTAACTGAATCTAGATTTTCAGGAATCATTTCATTATCTTCGACTTTGATTTCCATCTCTTCTTCTATAAAGTAAATTACTTCTAATATACCTGTTGAATCCAGAATCCCTTTATCCAGGAAAGAATCAGAATTATCAAGTGCCGACTGATCATCGGTAAAAAGATAGTTTTCAAGGATATAATCCCTAATTTGTTGTTCGATTGACATATTTACTCCAGTAAAATATATATCTGTATCATTAATTCATGATATTTTGTTTAAAATCAGTTATGAATAATTTGTGCCAAAGCTGTGTTGACAAAATCCCAACGAGAGCCATGTTATCTTTGTAGCCTATAGCAGAGCCGCGTTTAATTTTCTTTACTAACATAGCCACTCTTTTTTCATCAAAATAACCATTAGATTTAATAGCCGATTCACTTAACAGTTCTTCAACATAATCATTAGGTGCATCCGTAAAAAAACTAGGTATATCAGGTGCACGATAAGGCTGTTTATAGCGGTTTATTATACTATTAGGAACATACTTATTCATCGCCTTTTTTAAAAGATATTTCTCGTTAAGCACCTTCATTTTAAGCCTTGGATCTAAACTATTACCAAATTCAATTACTCTATGATCCAGAAAAGGAAATCGGCCTTCAACTGAATTCATCATTAACATTCTGTCACCCTGAGATGATAATAAATAACCTGCCATTAAAGATTTAGACTCTATGTATTGAGCTCGATTGAAGTAATGCCAGTATTTAATTGACTCAGGTAAAGAACACTCCATATTAATCATCACATCACTAACGAGTCTCTCTTTCATATCATTTGAAAAAAAATCTTTACATCTAGATGTTGTATCCCACCTTGGTATATGTGAAAAATATTCAAGATCAGGCCGATCTAATGCTTTACCAAAAAAATTCTGTACATAAGCTGGCGCTTTTCCCTGTCCCATATTTAAATATGGATATAAACGCTTTAATAATAAAGGCCTGAAGACAGAATCAGGGTTTTTAGCCCAAAATTGTCTAATTTTTGTTTCTTTAAAAATATCATAGCCTCCCAGTACTTCATCAGCACCTTCACCAGTAAGCACAACTTTATAATTATGTTTATTTACAAGTGATGATAAAATGCCCATAGGTACTGGTGCAGTACGTAAAATTGGTGATTCAGTATGCCATATTGTTTTTTCAAACTGATCTGAAATATCACTACGCTTACAAACTATCCTGCTATGATCAGAATTGATATGATCTATCATCATCTTCTGATATGGGCTTTCATCTAAGCCTTCGTCTTCGAAGGCAATTGAAAATGTTCTAAGTTTTGTGTCTGAATTCTGGTTTATCATTGATACCAAAGAGGACGAGTCAAGTCCACCTGAAAGATAGGCTCCAACTGGAACATCGGATCTTAATCGGATATTAGTAGCATCGACTAACAAAGATTCGAGCTCTTCTGCTAGTTCAGACTCCGGTTTATGAATATATTGGCCATCCTCTGGAAAATCCCACTGCCAATAAGCTTTATTTTGTAACTTACCATTGCTCTCAATTACAAGCATATGTCCAGGTTCTAATGACTTAACACCTTGAAATATAGTATTGGAAGTAACTGGCGACCAAAATGTCATTAGCTCATCTAATGCAACAGCATTTAATTGTGGAATTTGCTTCATTCCACGTAAAATGGCTTTAATTTCAGAACCAAAAAATAGTTGATTATTATATATAGAATAAAAAAGTGGATGTATACCGGGTCTATCTCTAACTAATAAAAACCGTTTATTTCTGCTATCCCATAAAGCTATAGCAAATTGACCATTAAGATGATTAACAAAATCATCCCCATATTCTTCATATAAATGAACAATAACTTCAGTATCTGAATGTGTATAGAAAGTATGGCCTAATTTCTTAAGTTGATTCGTAATTTCAATGTAATTGAATATTTCTCCATTAAAAACAACCCAAATCGATTCGTCTTCATTGTGAAGAGGCTGCTGACCACTCTCAATATCAATAATACTTAATCTAGCATGCCCCAAACCTACAGTAGCATCTGTATAATAACCTTGCCCATCTGGACCACGGTGTCTTAACTGATGAACCATAGCCTTTAACAGATATTCATCAATATTTTGCTGATTATTAAGGTTTAGTATTCCTGCAATTCCACACATTTATATTTTTATCCTAAAATATACATACTTAAGATGTAGTAGCAGTTTCTTTATGTACGTCTGCTGAAGACGTCATTAGTTTCTGGTTAATTAATACATTTTTAGTTGTCGTAAATTCAAAAGTATCCACAAGTTTATCAAGACGGTTAAAGCATTTGTCCAGATTATTATAGTGCCTAAAGCGTGAGAACCATTTACCATTCATTTTTGGCTGGTCTGGATCAATTTCCCAGGGATGTAAATAAAATATAAATGGTATCTCATCATGCCTATTAACCCATTTTAATGAAGCCTTACTAAACCAGAATGGATATAAACGAAAATAACCACCTCCAGAAACAGGAAGATTCATTCCTGGTAAAGACAGTGTTGATGGTGGAAACTCTATGATCGTTTTACCATTTGGAGCCGTTAATACATGAGGAATTCTTGGGCTATCAGCTATGCCATAAAGATCATGATGTACAGGTACAATACTTGAATCATAACTAAAGCCGATATCAGTCAATACATCCAATGCCCACAGAGATTGCTTAGTAATTGAATAACTTGCAGCACGATATCCTTCAATTTTATGATTAATTATATCTTCTAGCAGATCTTTACTACGCTTTGTTTCGTCATAAAATATCTCTTTATCTTGTTTATATATCAGCTGATGGCTATATCCATGACTTGCTACCTCGTGACCACGGTTAAATATTTCATTAACTAAAGCAGGTGAACGCTCAGCAACCCAACCAAGTACGAAAAAAGTTGCTTTAATATTTTTATGGTCAAATAAATCTAAAATTCGTATTGTGTTAGACTCAACTCTAGACTCATATTTACTCCAGGAACTGGTAGAAATACTCTCTGAGAAAGCAGCAACTTGAAAGTAATCTTCAACATCTACAGTCATTGCATTAATCATTTTATATCACTTTTTCCATTTTTACTTTTTTTACTGTTTTTTTCAGAAATAGAAATTACTTTTTTACTATTTTGATCAGGCTCAAAATTATCGAGTCGATCAGATATGTCTTTCATGGTTTTTTCAATTGTTTTCATTCTTTCTGCATTATCACCAATCACATTTAACAAAGCTGAAAACATATCGCTCCATTGCTGATCTCTAACCGTAAAAGATGGTGCAGAAATTTTAGTTTCTGAAGTTGAGTTTTCAATTGCTGGGTGTTTCACATGTGTTTTGTTTGTTACTTTTTGTGTATCTTTATCCCATTGCAACTCATCAATTGCATCTTTTATTGTATCAAGGTCTATGATCTTTTTATTATCAGCAAAGGCACACACTAGTGCGGTATCACAAAGTACATTTAGCTTTCTTGGAATACCTCCAGAATACTGCTGTATTGTTTTATATGTACTATCAGCGAATATTTTCTTAGGATCCTTTGAACCCGCAACACTAAGCCTATGCTCAACATATTGAATTGTTTCATTTTCTTTTAATGGGCCAAGATGAAAACGAAGACGTATGCGTTGTACTAACTGAACCATATTGGGTTGATCAAGAATATGATTCATTTCAGGTTGACCAACTAATATAATGTTTAGTAACTTTTCTTTATCAAGTTCTAAGCCCGAAAGCATTCTAATTTCTTCAAGAACTTTAGAGGTTAAATTTTGACCTTCATCAATGATTAACACAACATGCTTACCTTTAGCATATGTATTAATTAAATAATCATTAAGTCTATGTAATAACTCTACTTTTCCTTGACCATGAATTTCAGATGCATTTACACCAATCTCAAATAACATTGCCTGTAAAAACTCAACTTCATTAAGTTGTGTCTGAAAGATTCTGATAACTTCAACATCATTATCAATTTCAGATAGTAGCTTATTAATAAGAGTCGTTTTACCTGCACCAATCTCTCCAGTTAGCACTATAAAACCATCGCGTTTCCATACAGCATAATCCATATAGGCTTTAGCACGTTTATGAATATGACTGAAGAACAAATACCTGGAATCAGGTGTCAACTGAAACGGGGGTTCCTTTAATCCAAATGTTTCATAATACATATCTTTTTATCACCTATAAGATTGAGGGTTACCGCTGTAATTAAAACTAAATAATAGTCTATTTTCATCATATTCAGACGTGCTAACATTACTTGTATTTTTAATACTTGTAACTTCAGTTCTAAAGGTAAAATTACGGCTCATTCTATAATCAAATGACACACCAGCAGTTATCTGCTCATCTAACTGCTGAATATCTGTATTATCTACTTTTTCGTATTGCAGCAGAGTACTTATTAAAACTCTTGTAAAATAATTATAGCTAAAATTGAATCCAAATCTTTTTAATATTCGATCCTGCTCTACTTCCTCAAAGTCTTCATCACGAAAACCAAGGGTAAAATCAAGGCTTCTATAGCCATTAGCAATATGATATATGGCTTCAATATTATTGGCCTTATATATGTCACCACTGATTTGAGTACCCGTTCTATCAAACTCCTGCTCACTTGAACTAGACATTTGTAAATCTAAACCACTATCTGTTATTTGAGATGAAACGTCTAAAGTAAAAAATGACTGACTTCTAAACTGATTAACCCATGTCATACGTAAAAGATTCGCATCAAAATCTTCACGTGTATCACGGTGAATAAATGACGTACCAAAATCAAGATGAAAAATAGATCTGGAATATTCTGAGTTGATACTTATAAAATAGTCTTGACTACTGTAATCTGAATCATCTATTTCTTCATACGAAACATCCTGAAATTCCGTATTAATTGATACATCCAAAGATGAGTGTACATTATATATCCAACCTAACCTTAATGAGCCTCGCTTACTATCAGTATCATTATCTTCAAAGTTATACGAAGAAGCGCGCATATTGATAGCAACTTTATTCACAGGGTCTATTCTAAAATATATATCAGGCCCTGTTGAAAAAACATTAGTATTTATTAAGTTATCAGGTGTCTCATTTAGTAATACATCATTTTCAGTTTGACTAAAATAATCCTCTAACACCCAAAAAAAGCTTGATGGCCTGATTGTCCAAATATTTTCAGTACTTAAGTTCAATACAACTTCATCTTCAAATGTGCCGTTTTTATATTTATTGTACTCAGCTAATGCTCTTAGATCAGACTGAATTGACGCTGTGTTTTCATGAAATGATAAGCCCGATAAAAAAGACATCTTTATATCTGACAGTTCATTATCTGCGGATAAGTTCTGATTATCGGAATATTCTGTATTAATGCCTAATGCATAATCCGCTCTAGCAGCAATAGCATTATTCACAAAACCAGCTTCAATACACAGCATAAAAATTATATATATTACATTATAAAATACGACAAACCGGTTATTTCTCATATCAATATGATTTGATTAATTCCATGTAAGTCTTGGCGGTCTAGGCTGATTATTAAAAACACAA